>Ga0182735_1000388_pt1 | contig 37148 bp, 32 predicted proteins | sample eDN5th30CKraftMG_FD_128524 | JGI IMG/M metagenome (GOLD analysis project Ga0182735, IMG submission 128524) | Enriched Miracle-Growth compost microbial communities from Emeryville, California, USA - eDNA 5th pass 30_C Kraft MG (version 2) (version 2) ...
CCGCGCCAGAAGCGCTTGAACTGGTCGGTGTCCGCGTTCTCCGCCCCCCACTTGTCGAGGCTGAACGGGGGATTGGCCACCACTACGTCGAACTTCATCAGGTGATCGCCCTCGACCAGCGCGGGGCTGTTGAGTGTGTCACACCACTCGATGCGCGCGGCGTCCTTGGCGTGGAGAAACATGTTCATCCGCGCCAGCGCCCAGGTCGCGCCGTTCACTTCCTGGCCGTAGAGGGCGAAGTTCTCGGACCCGACCTCTTCGGCCGCCCGGATCAGCAGCGACCCGGACCCGCAGGCCGGGTCGCAGATCGTATCACCCGACTTGGGAGCCGCCAGTTTGGCGAGCAGACGGGAGACGGCAGAGGGCGTGTAGAACTCGCCCGCCTTCTTGCCCGCGTCCGAGGCAAAGCGCGAGATCAGATAGATGTAGCACTCGCCGATGATGTCTTCGGTCACACGGCTGGGGCGCAGGTCGAGCGCGGGCTTGGCGAAATCCTCCAGCAGGTTTTTGAGCCGCCGGTTACGGTCCTTCACGCGCCCGAGATTGGCTTCGGAGTTGAAGTCGATGTTGCGGAACACGCCTTCGAGCTTGGCGCGGTTGGCGTCTTCGATCCGCTCCAGCGCGATGTTGATCCGCTCGCCGATGTTGGCCTCGTTCCGCGCTTTGTAAAGATCGTAGAAGCTGGCACCCTCCGGCAGAACGAAGCGCTCACGCTCTAGCCGCCGCCGGATCCGTGTCTCATCCTCGCCATACTGTTTGCGGTAGCTTTCGAGGTGGTCGTTCCAATGGTCGGAGATGTACTTCAGGAACAACATCACCAGGACGTAATCCTTGTACTGTCCGGCATCGACGACACCCCGGAAGGTGTCGCAAGCAGCCCAGGCCGTCTGGTTGACCTGCTGCTGGGTAAGTTGATCGGTCATCTGGACTTCCTTTCCTGCCTCGTCTTGGGGCGCTTCCTGCTCGCTCGCTCGACGAGGATCAGGCTCATCATCTTTCTTCGTGTCTCGGCGGCGAGTTGGGACAGCTCCCGCTCCCGTTCGACCAACGCATCGACCGCGACGATTATTTTTTGAGTCGCGATATCTGGGACATCGAGTTCAAGATCATCGAGGCTGGACCGCGGAATCATCCGGATGTTGGTGCCGCGCGCGGCGCTGTCGAAATGGCGCTGCGCCGGAGGCTGGTTGATAGCCCAGGCCAGATACTCGGGCGTCACGACATCACGGTTTGGGCGGAGCACAACCAGGGGCAGCACGGCAAGGGCCGGCTCCCTCAAGCGCTCGTCCAAGGCGGACGCCGTGTTTCGTTCGCCGCGGGAGCGGAACACCACATCGCCGGCGCGTACAAAATAGCGGTCCGCCAATTCCTCCAACTGGACGCGGGTGAGGCAATCGGGATCGATAAGCCCATCGGGGGAAATGTCCCGCAACTGGATTGCGAGCACGCCCCCCACGACCGCCGGCTCCAGTCTGCCGCGGGCCGTGTAGCCGGTATGGATAGTGCAGCAATCAGCGAGGCGCATAAAATTTTCTCTGTAACCAACTCTACAGAGAGTATCCGCCCTAAAACTTTACTGTCAATGGCTAAAACTGCTGTAGGTTCTCCTACAGAAAATAGAGTGTGCGCCTGCCACGTTGGCCGACAGACTAAGCGTCACCCTTTCACGGAATGAGCCCAAACATGCTGCGTTGCGCGATCCAATCCGATGAAAATTCGCTAGTCCGCGTAATCTTTTCCAATGTCAGGTCCGCTGCTTGTCGTCCGTCGAGAATGGCCTCGACGATATCAGGTGCCAGAAACGTCAGCTTGAGATTTCGTCGAACGTAAGCGCTGGTGACCCCCTCCGTGCGCGCGATGTCGTCCAGCATCTTCCCGTCTTCGTTTAGAGCCTTCACCCATGCATGCGCGCGGACTACGGCTTTAATCAAAATTGGATCGGGCGCAACCGCCTGTCCAGCCGAAGTGCTCGCGATCACAAACTTTAACTCTTCGCCTCTGCGCCTTAACTCTACGGCGATCGTAACGACGTAACTTCGGTCTACGAATTTCGCGGCCAAGTCTTTAAGCGACAAGGTTCCGAAGAGAGCGGCGAATCTGAGATGGACCACTACTTCACTCGGGCCGACTTCGACTTTTGCAATGCATTCGAAAAGCGACCCGCGCTTCGGCCCGGAACTCTCCTTTGGTAGGGATCGAGCAAACGTGAGAGATGCATTTCGAATAGTCTGGAGGATCCCCGCGGGAGTCAGCTCAGACTCCAGATATGCAATTAGGTCCAGTGGATCTTCTAGCAGCCTCTTGATCGAATCGAATACCAGATCTTCGATTGTAGCTGCGGGGATTCGCATACCGTCTGAAGAGTCGCTTTGATCCACACCCTTTTCCGTAGGCCGTTCGACATAATAACGATAGCGCTTCCCACTCTTCACGGCGTGCGAAGGGGTAAAGGGATTTCCTCGAACGGTGAAAAGCTTACCCGCAAGCAGGCTGGGCTCCAGCGCCTCTGAACGCGTTCTGCGCTGAATACGATTCTTGTCGAGACAGAGTTGGACGGATTCCCAGGTCGCGCCGTCTATGATCGGCGGATGGAGGCCAGGGCTCAATTGTCCTTTGTGCGAGATCTGACCGATATAAACTGGGTTGGACAGAATCCGATACATATGGCCACGGGTAAACGGGCGCCCTCCCTTCATCTTACTATCGAGCTGCGGTCTCAGTTTGGTGCGTAGGCCGAGGCGGTTCGCGGTATCGACGACCACGTGAACCGACTTATGCTCCAAGAATAGCCGGTACAGATGCCTTACCGTATCAGCCTCCTCGGCGTTGATCGTCAGAGTCCGATCTTTGGCGTCGTATCCGAGCGGGACCGTGCCACCCATCCACATGCCTTTCCGCTTCGAGGCCGCAATCTTGTCACGGATACGTTCGGCCGTAACTTCACGCTCGAACTGGGCAAATGACAGAAGCACGTTTAGGGTCAGACGTCCCATTGAGGACGTCGTATTGAATTGTTGGGTGACGGACACGAACGAAACCTTGCTCGCGTCGAAGATCTCCACGATCTTCGCAAAATCGGCCAGAGCCCTCGTAAGACGGTCCACTTTGTAGACCACGACGACGTCGATCTTCTTTTCTTTCACATCTTCGAGAAGGCATTTTAGTGCCGGCCGGTCGAGGGTCGCTCCGGAAATTCCACCGTCATCATAGTGAGCCGGAAGACACCACCAACCCTCGTGTCTCTGGCTGGCAATGTAGGCCTCGCATGCCTCTCTTTGGGCATCGAGGGAATTGAAATCTTGCTCCAATCCTTCATCTGATGACTTTCGAGTATAGATCGCACATCGAATTTGCGACCTTGGTTTAGTCATCGAGCGCCGCCCTCAGTTTCGCTTCGACTTCGGACTTGCGGTTTGATCGGCTCTTCAATCCGAAGAAGGCCGGGCCAGACCAGCGCGTACCGGTGATCTCGCGAGCGATCACGGACAAGCTGCGATATGATTTGTCTCGATAGCGGAAGCCCTCGTCGGTAACGGTGACGGCATAAGTTTCTCCACGCCATTCTCGAATAAGCCTCGTCCCAGGTTTGGTATGGGCGCGAGGCGCTACCGAGATAGCACCACGGGATTCGAATTCGGCAGCCAGTTTCGCGAGGCGACGATTTAAGGCAATATTGGGACCACCTGCCGCGATTTCCTGGATCCGATACGCCATCAACCGCATTAGGAGAGATCGGCTCATGCCTTTTGGAACAGACTGGCCATACAGTTCTTCATATCTAGCGCACAGCTTTTCGCGCGATAAAGAGTCGAGTTCAGCTATATCCGGCGTCGTCATGCGAGAACCATGCACGCTCTTACCGGGCAGGAAGTCCAGTCACTTTCACGGAGAAATTCGCGAGAAATGCCGAAGATCGCGGAGTAAGGCCCGAACACGCCACATTAAACCAAAGAGGCCAAGGCGGGACTAATTCGCCCCGGCCGTCGTTGCCGTGAATAGTTCCTGCTGGTCATATTCGCTGAATCCGCCCGGCAACAGAGCATCTCGCATCAAACGACGTTTCCGCTCCAACAACGCATGTAGGTTTTGGTCGAACGATTTTCCGCCTTCTGCCAAAACACCTATCGGGATGTGAACGTTGACAGTACGCGTCTGTCCAATTCTAAGCGCTCGCCCGGTGCATTGGTCTTCTACTGCAGGATTCCACCAGCGTGCCAAATGGATGACGTGATTTGCTTTGGTCAGCGTAAGGCCGACCCCTCCTGCGCGAGGCGATAGAATCATAACGTCGAATCCCGCCTCGGACCCTTGGAAGGCATCTACCCTGCGTTGCCGGGTCGTGCCAGCAACCTCGCCATTTATCAAAGCCGGAGCTTGGGCCAATTTGTATCGTCGTTGGATCAAACCCGCCAACTTAGCTTGCATATCGAGACTATCGACAAAAATCAGAGCTCGCTCGTTCTTCTGTGCGATCTGATCCAATGCCTCGAAGCAAGCTTTGAGGCGTGCAGAGGCGACAATGAATTCATCGTCGCCACATTTCATATTCACCTCGGGATGAAGCGCTATCGTTCGAAGCTTCTGAAGCGCCTCCAGCACTGCCCCTTTCTTCTCCTGTCCGCGAACGTTGGCTATCACCGCCTTATAAGCCTCAGCCTGAAGCGCTGGCATCGGACGCTCACTCATTAAAACTTCTGCTTTCGGCAGATCCGGCAGCTCATCCTCCTTCATCCGGCGCATCAACAGCGGTGGAGCACCACCGTAGGATCCCTCTAGTAAAGATCTAAGCTTTTTAAGTTTCTCAACATCGAGTTGAGCTTCATATTCTCGGCTAAAGCTCTTCAGATCACGCAGCCATCCCGAGTGAATGCCATCAACGATGCACCATAGATCTGCGAGGCGGTTCTCGACCGGCGTTCCCGTTAGCGCCACCCGGAAATCGGCATTCATACCCTTCATGGCGTCGGTCATACGCGCGCCAGGCGTTTTTACCTTCTGAGCTTCGTCGGCCAACAGAACTGAGAAACGGATCGCGCCAAAGTCTCGATCATAATCGCGAAGCGTCTCGTAAGTCGTCAGTATCCAATCGGCGCCCGCGAGTTTTTCGCGATCAAGCGACGGGGTGCCCTCGGGGTCTCGGACGGTTATGGCCTTCAATCCCGGCCCATAAGCTTGAAGGCAACGTCCCAATCCCTCGTTAGCCAAGTGCCGATCATGTTCGGCCCGCCAATTCTCAAGGAGACCCGTTGGCGCCACGATGAGAATGGGCGCGCGGTCAATTTGCCTGCCAACGATGCCGCTGCGTATCCAAGCAAGGAATGCCAATCCTTGGAGAGTCTTCCCGAGCCCCATGTCGTCGGCTAGCAGAACACCCGGGCGTCCAGACAACCAAGATTTTTGAAGCCAGTCGATACCAGCGGTTTGATGAGGCTTTGGTGGAGTTCGGAGATTTATAGGCAAACCTAGCTCGGGACCTTTTCTCAGCACAAAGTCCTGATTGAACTCGACTTCCCCTTCATTCGTTATGATGAGAAGACTCTCGATCTCCGATTTTGCCTTTCCAGAATCCTCAGTGTCTGGGCGGCGAGCGGCTCGTTGTGTCGCGAGCTCTGTTAGCGCCTGGCGCACTTCCTCGTTAGCAGGAATTACGATCGGTGCTTCTCCCGTAGGTGCCCAGACGATAGTGGGGTCACCCCGACCTATTGCGTCCTCGACCTGCTCACGAAGTTCTTCTGCCTGACGCGCATCGAGCTCTACGCGCTCATCGCCGACCATGATTCCGCCAGGCAAGTCCCTACCCGGTGGAGCATCTGGACCAAACCAGTCCGTACCGACCCGCTGAATCCACGGTACGACCCGTGGCGTCCAAAGACCGAGACCTATCACTCGGTCGGAATAGGCTTGGGTTTCGAGGAAAACAGCCTCTACCTGCTCGACCAACGTCGGATCGTCACCACTATCCAAGGCGGCCGTCAGGAAGGCTCGTGGTGAAGCCATAAAACTACGCTTTACCCTTGAAGAAGCGCTTTGGATCTTGCGCACCTCGTTGAGGGCTCTTCGCAATGTGGGTGCTAAAACCACAAACCGACCACCGGGCAAGGTATATACGGATCTCGCATCCGAGAATCGATTGAACTGATCGTCGCCGAACGCCGACTGTTGATCCGACGAAAGTAGTGGATCGTTTTCACCAGCTCTGTAGAGAATGGGAATCAGACGAGCTGAAGTCCCCTCACCAACCAGATCCAACGAGAACGCGTCTGCTTGAGTAATTTCAATTACGGGCAGGATGCCACCCACCGTCGCGGCCCCGCGCTCCTTGGCGATGGGTAACAGATCTTGAAGCTTTGCTATTGCTACAAGGCGAGACCCTGGATCCGCGTTTGTTGAATTTAAATCGTCGATGGCTTCGGCGATCAAATAGATCGGCGACGACAATCGCTGAAATCGCCCTCCGACCTTTAACCAAGCCCCAATACGCTCCGCGCCTACGATCGCTTGTCCCGTTTGATTTCGCCATTGGATGGAAGCGGAGAATTCGGGACGAGTAATAAGACCGCGAGTTTCTATCCTGGCGACGGCCGGGGAAAGAGACGGTAAACAGAGAGAGGCCGCTTCCGCAGCAGAAAGCTCAGCGACTGCCCGGTTTTCGACAAGGACAAGATTGTTGTCCGTTAGCGCAAGATTTTCCGCGATAAGCCTATTGAGTAAGTCTATGGCTGGGAGCGTTGGCTGATCCGCTACAATAGCCCAATCGTCAAAAGATTGCTTACGCCCATCGGAGAGTAGATAGAACTCCGTTCCAGCCTTAGTTGCTTCGAATTGAATCTCACAGCTCATCAGCCACCCCAATCGCGAGGCGATAGCGCGATTCCTTCGCGCTTCTGAAGAAGTGCGGCTACTCGGCCCTGCCAAGTTCCATCGATATGTACGAGTCCGTCCGACCCAGTGGCGCCTAGATCGGCACGGCCAATCGGATATGGAAATTGCAAACAGGAAGCCGTGAGTTCGGATCTCGAATAGCTCGCTCGGAAAAGTGGGGGCGTTTGCTTCCACCCCAGCGGCCAGGCGCGGAGCTTTCCATTATGACTCCATTCCGCAAATATCAACGAGCCGATCTTCATCAAGAGTACTGAATGATTGGCATGGCCTTCGAATAAGCGACCATAACTGCCCTGAAGGTCCCGGTTTGTTGAGATGGCTCGCGCAACGTTATCACCGAGTATCAACCAGCTATCGACGATATAGCCCTTTCGGAGACAGCTACCCCAAAATGCCTGGCGCCTCTTCCATTGATGGTTCATGCCGGCGCTTTCAGCAAATTGACCAATAATGTTGAAGAACGCATCAAGGGAAAGTTGCGATAACCAGGCTCGGACAGTTTGGCGCGTGTCGTCCGAGGCCCCCGCCCAGCCCCGCCGTATATCTAGACGCGGATCGCCAAGATGATCACGAAGGAACGCAAGCACTTCAGCCCGCATTGCATCAGATGGCACCCGCTGTTTACCGATCCACGGTGCGACAAGCGCATCCGCCATTTGACCGTTCGGAATCTCCTCCTTGAAACGAAGAACGCCACTTGGCGCATAGAATTCTATTGCACATGCGAATAGATTCATATCTGAGGTGGCGAGCGACTTCGGAAGGTTCCGCGAGAATTCCTTGTGAACCGCCCTGATATATCCAGCGGCCGCTCGAATCGGGTTGTCGAAACGACAAGCTTCTAACGCTCGGATCCTATTTTCCTGAAGAGCCTGGGCTAGACGGATTGGCCCGCGATCTGCATCAAATATCGCAAACTCTGCGTGAGCGGCACCCCACTGTGCGAGAATGCCACCTTTCTTATCTTTGAGGGCATCGCCCAATGCTTTACCCAGCGCAGCCATTTCCGTATCAGAAGCGTCGAATTGCATGATCCAATTATCGATGAGCCTGCGCAAAGTTGAGGATGAACGTTTTGCCTGATCGAATATTGCGATCACCAAGCTAGCTCGATCTATCCCATCGTTCGCCTTCGGCCACAGGAGCGCGCACGCATCGCGCAATGTACGCGCGGGAAGCTCGTTAAAACCACCTCCGGCCTTTTGAGCTTTGAGGATTTCCCGTTTGACCTGCTGTAGACGGGCCTCCGGTAGCGTCGGCTCTACATCCAGCGTCGTCAGAACTTTCTCTAAAATTCTTCTTGTTGGACGTGCCTGATTCGGCGGCAGAATCCGTCTCTTGGGCAACGTGCCTAGAAGGTCCTGAAGCTTCTCAAGCTCTGCAAAGAGATTTGACATGATTAGGGCTGATAGAGACTTTTCAGGCCCGATATCAATGTATCGAGATTTCTGAGCTGAGCCGCGTAACTCTCAGACTGCCCGGTGAGGAGAAACCGAGTCTCTATCCGCCGATTTCGGTCGTCAGCACCTGGAATTCCGGGCCGCGGCCGAGAGTCTCCGTAGCCTGCAAGGCCAAGGAGCAACTGATTATCAGGATTCCTCAGCTCTCTCAGGGGTGTTCCGGTAAGCCCCATCATCTCCATGAAGGCGCGAGCCCGATCGGTGGATAAAGTCCAGTTGCCACCTCGACGCTGTGTGGGGCGGGTATCGGTATGCCCTTCAATGAGAATTGTTTCAAAAATGGGCTCTGGCTTATCGCAGTTAACGGGCACGCTGGACGTGCGCGAGTAGCAGGGCAACAATGCAGACATTTCCTCTAGAAGTGCCTTGGCATTTTGCTCGCCGATCGCCGTGAAGCGATCTTCATTCACCTCAAATAAACTGTCGCTCGCAAGACGTAGAATGCCTTGTCGATCGTCGATCTCCACCTTTACTCCACGTGCCTCCAATCTGCCTTGAAGCGAGACGAGTAAGTTTCTTCGGACGCCTTCCAATCGGCCACGCTCGCCCTGAACGCCGACCGTCAATTTTTCCACTTCGTCTACGAGACTTTTGATGCCGGCTCTGAGCTGATCGCGCTCCTTCACGAGCCCGGCGATTTCCTGATCTTTCTGTTTAATTTGTGCCTGTAGTTCTGCGATCTTTTTATCCTTGTCTTCGTCCGCGTAGTTGATCGCAAAGACGGCCAGCATGAGGAGGAAGATAAAAAGAATGCCCACCATCAGGTCGCTAATTGACGCAAAATATCCCTCTCCCGCATCCTCGGCTTCATAAGATCTGGCCATGGCTCTGCCTATTCAGCCGCGCGTCGAGGCTCGGTCTCTTCGTAGAGCTCGCGGAGCTCGCTGACGCCGTTATTCAGGGCATTGACCGCCTGAGCCATATCCTTGTTGGTGTCCGTTACGAAGCGCGTGACTTGGGTCGCGAAACCGGTGAGCCCTTCCCTGAGGTCCTTGAAAACCCGGCCCAAAGAGGTGTCGAGATCGGCGAAACCGCTCAGGGCATTCTCCAGACCTTGGCTTAGTGCACCGATCCTCTTCTCAGCCTCGCCAAGCTGAAGCATTGCCGCCGTAACAGCGTCACCCAGCGGTGCGATACGTTGGGCAGCCAGGTTCAGGTCAGACGCCGTACGTTGGCCGGCGTCGCCAAGCTTGGCCAAATCCGCTGCTGTGGATTTCAATGGCGTAACAGCCTCCGTTATCGACTGACGCATACCGGTCAATGTACGCCCGAGTTCCAATGCCTCAGTCTGCAAGGTGGTAATCCGCTGGGACAGATCCCGAAGCGGCGCGGCGAACTCTTGCGCCGCCCGCTCTATGCTGGCGCCCGCATCCTTACCGCCGGATTTAAGAGCCTGACCAGAGTCCTCACCCCCGCTTCTGAGCGCAGTAGCAGCAGCTTGAGCCGCTTCCGAAAGAGCAGTAGCTCCGTCCTGGCCCTGGCGCCGGAATGTGGAGCCTACTTGTTCGAGATTAGATGCGAGGTCAACGGCAAGTCGAACAAAGTTATCGCGCAGATCTTCCACCGCGGAAGTCAGGCGTTCGGCAGCGTCCGAGCCACTCGTTTTAAGCGCGTCGGATACCTGTGTAGCACTGCGTTCGAATCCAGCCGCAGCCGAAGCAATACGATCTGCCATTGCCCTGGTCGCGTCATCACTGGCCGATCGATTCTGTTCGGCTAGCTCTCGCATTGCAGCGATTGCGTTTGTGATCTCCTCGACCATTCGACGGGTCGCGGCTTCAGCTTCCCCCCCCAAGCGCGCTGTGATGCCCTGCACAGTTTGCTCCAAACTACTGGAAATGGCGCGTGCGGCCGCACCGAAAGCCTCCCCCGCTTCACCAATACGATCGGCCGCCTGAGCCATTGCATCATTGCCTGCGCTGCGAGATTGCTCGGCCAAGGCCCTGAGTTGCTCAACCAGGCCCTCCATTTGCTGAGTAATGCGGGACATAGCCTGCTCAGCATTACGGCCCATCTGTTCGGCAATTTGATCTGCCGCGAGAGACATTTTGTCAGCAGCTTCGGATAGACCTCCCCGAATTTGCTCGATAGCCTTGGAGGTATCTGCGAGAGCTTCGGCTAGCTTTTCCATATGCTGCTGAGCACTGCCCTGAAGCATATCGCGGAATTGCTCGAGAAGAGATCGAAGGGTGTCTTCGCTCTTCGTACCAATACCCTGAGAAAGCCGTTCAATTGCTTCACGAAGGGGGCCGATGTGTTCGCCAAGGCGCTGATCGAGAGCGCTGTCGAGCCTGCCGCCGATATTCACCGCGAGTTCGGTCGTAAATTGAGACTGAATGGTCAATGACTGCTCGAGCAGCGCGTTTGTCTCGGCTTGCATATTCGCAGGAGCAGCCAGCGGGATCCGTTCTTCGAGAGCGGCCAGAAAACGGTCAAGCGCCCTCTCCGCTTTTACGAGTTGGTCACCACGTACCGAGGTATAAACGAGGGAGCAAAAGAGGCCGACGAGTGAGGTAACGAATTTTGCTGAGGCAACATCGAGTAACTCTTTGAGTCCCTGTTGTCGCACAGCAGCCGCAACGGATTGGTCCGCTATGGACCCCGCCGCGTGTAGCGCGATGGCCAGACCGATAAACGTTAAAAGCAAACCGACGCCGACGAGAAGGTTGGGCATCGACGCATGCAGTCTCGGATTAATGTTACAAGACCGCAGCAAATCTAACGAAAAGTAGCGTTCCGGGCGGCTGGTTGATCGGACCGGCGTAGATATGGATGCCGGCGTAATCAATGTTGCGGCCCAATCTCGCCATGCCGGTCCGATAACTGGAGCCCGCCGCAGTTTTGCGGCTACTTCCTCATATGAGCCGGTGAATTCATGGCTGAGCGAAGGAGTAGCCGACAACACTAAGCTGAAGTCACTTAGAATACCGCGAAAGCGCCTAACGCCACTAATAAGACGATAGCCTGCAACAACGGCCCAGATGATCAGTGCGAGTGATAACCCGCTGATTGTCAGCCAATTGCCTGCGATGCCCGACAGATTGCTATCATGAAAAGCTTTGGCGAGCTCGCCCCACTGAGCTTCAAGCACGTCATTTCCCCCATCACCCCTAGTTGAAAATGTTATTTAACAGCGACATGCTAGGCAAGGGGCCGCAGGGGACCGATCGTGACGGAATCTCGCTACATAACCGCACTTCGCGAGGGCGCGGAGTTCGGCCGCGCTGCAGCAGACCTCTATTTTGTGCCTGACGGCTCGCTGGGCGCAAAATGGGGCGGTCTAGTATTTCGGCTACATGATGGCGACCGCATCAATATCGACGAGGATGGATTCGTCCCTAGCTTATGCAGAGCTTGGATCGAACCCACTACCCGATGGTCGATTTCGAAATCCGATAGCAACGGCGCGTACGTATTTTTCGAGGGAAGTTCTAAAACTCGCGACACCGTTATGCGGCAGTTCGCCGCATTAGGTATTCGCGATGTTCGGAGTGGCCCGAACCTCTCGGGTGGACCAGGTGACTGGTTTGTCCGGATCGATCAGTTCTGTGAGGATATTACTGCTCAGCTAAATGACATTTTCGGCCAGCTACCGGACGAGCCAGCATCCGAAGCCACGTCTTCGTTACGCGAACGTCTCCTTATGCTGTCGCTCAGTCGGAGTCAGGAAGCGCGTCGTTCTTTAACGAGTCAGATAGATAACTTACAGAAAGCCGCGGCTGAGAATTCTGCTGAGGCCGAGCAGTTACGAAACTTGCGAAGCGATTTGATTGCTCTTGGTGAGGAGCTCGAGAGGGCGAACGCTGAAATAGCGTCGTTGAAGTCACAATTGACTTTAACTTCCCCTTCGACATCGAAGACTAGCCGAATAGACAAAGAACTCGCGGCAGCGGCCGAGGCCATGTTGCCGCGCGTGAACTTAATCGGGGATAGCATCAAGTTTATTGCGGTCGAACTTCAGGATCGGTCAGCAGTTTGGAAGATATTGTCGGCCCTGGATCGGCAGGATCGAGGGCAACCGGAGGGTTGGAAGTCTGTAAAGGGTGTAGCTCACTGGTGGGAACGTCACTTCTCGAACGGCCAAGATAACCAAGGTCGGATATATGCCAAATTGGTCGAAACTAAGTGGCAGGTTTTAGTTTCGCACAAGCAATCTCAGTCCGCGGACTTACGCCGACTTAATGGCTACTAAAATCTTGGCTTTCAACGTCACTCTTCGTCACGTTCTCGACGCTGATCCATCTTATAGAAACAGAAATCAAATTCTTGGACAGAGATGTGGGGGCGGGCCCTAAGGTTGGCAGTCACATCATTTAAGTGCCGCAACAGCAGTCCGAATCTGTATACATACTTCCCATATCCGTGTTGGGCCCATGCTGGAAGTTTGTTCAACCGATCTTTCGTTTCTCGAACTGGCTCAAGACCCGCCGCTACAAGGAGCTGCTTCGCTTGGCGGCGGGCACGACTGTCGTAGATGACGACGGAAGGTGCGTGGCAATGTAAGTACTTCGACGAAAAGGATGTCAGTTCACGGACGCCTGTTACGGCAGGGGCAATAATCTCCCGAAATCGGCAGACCAGCTCGACAATCGTCTCTTGATGAGCGAGAGTCAGATTGCGTTCAGTCATCCGAGAACAATGCACGCTCTTGTCGCGCCGGAAGTCCGGTCATTTTGTGTCGAATCTGAACTGCCAAAATTTGGCAAACTTGGCGCAATGGTCTGGTCCGCAGCGAACTAGGGTCCGAATTCTGTTTATCGGCCGAGCGCCGCATAGGCTCCCTACATTAGAGGTCCTAAGCTGCAAACGCACTTAAGAGAGTCTCTCGAATTAGCTCGACGGCACGGCAACTTTCGGCGGTGTCGCTCGACTCCGCAATGATACGGTCGAGCAAGTCAATAGCCTTCCGGCGTTGCTCAGATAACGCCGCGAATTCGGCTCTGCGTGGATCGTCGGCCTGGAACATTACGCTATCCACTTCGAAATTCCGGCGTGCTTCGGACAGGCTGTAACCCCAATTCGGCCGTTCCCAATCGTTGGGGTCTGGAATGGGCCGCACCTCGTTTGCGTCTTCTTCCCCATCGCCCTCATCTATCCAGCCACAGACGAGGCATTGTCGCGGTTCCACATCGAAACCACTGCCGAGGTTTGGATAACCACAGCATGGACACGGTTGATACCGTCGTCCGAGCCAACACCAGAGGCGACGCTGCTCGCGCGGAAGACTCAGATCGAGTTTGGGTTTATCGACTTTCCGGAGTCCAGATATGCCTAATGATCCAGATATGCCCAATGATATTGTCTGGCCAAAGAAGCGCGCCGTCAGTACCTCGCCATCGATCGAGAGAAGGACACCGACTCCGAGCTTCTCGTCTTCAATCCACGTGCCGGGCATGAATCCATCATCCACCCGCGTCGTGTTTGCCGAACTTTGATCGCGAGCCTTGACCGAGTTCGAGAAGCCTTTCTTCTGTCCCTTTGATAATTTTTCGTCTTCGGTCATTTTGCGTCGCCCAGATGAGCTCAGGCTCGGAGCCTCTTCCTTTCGAACCAACGATCGGCCAACTGATGCACCTGCATTTTCTGGGCAGGCGACAACATGGACATTTTCGGCTCGTTAGCCAGCAAATTCTTATAATCCTCTGCGATACGTCGTTCTCTGTCCTTACTGGGCAAATCGATAGACCGCATTAGGAGCAACAAATCATCGCCATCCTTCCAGCGATACCGGATTGGCAGAACATTGTTCAAAAGCTGCGCGAAGACCATATAGGCGTTGATTGGCCGATCGCTGTTTGATCCCGTCGCATGCTCAAGAGTGCTTTCCATATTCGCCGCACGCATCATCAAATGATCCCGCAAGGCTACGGTCTGATCATAATGATGCGCTTCGTCCTGATTCAAAGGTCCATTGACCCAGGCATCTCCGGTCACCGGATTCAGGACGATATCGTCGGGATGCGGAAAGAACTCCGGAGGCGGCGTATTCTTACCTTTGTATTTGGCCAGAATTTCTTCGCCCTCGCGTTTCAGCGCCTTTAGGCGGTTATACCTTTCCACCTTCGCACGAAAACTCGCCTCTTCGACGCGCGCGAGATACTCGATCAGATATTCTTGCGCTAGCCGATTTCCTTTGATCGCACCGGTGGTCATGGCACGTAGGACCGCTTGCATAGCCGGGAGCTGTATTTCTTGACCGTTCTCGCGCAGAGTGATCAGATGATAAGCTTCCGTTTCCAAGAAGGCATCGGACGGCGCATCGGATAAACGGATCGGCTGCGGCTTGAGCTTGCGTGGACGTCCTAAAGGATTTCCGGACTGACCTTTGGCAAAGCGCGTCTGTTTGGGTGGCTTACCATAACCGACCTCGTAGGTTCGTTCCGGCCACACGGAATCTCTACCGTTAAGATCGCGTCGGTTCTTGGTCATTTCGTTCGCTCCGAGATGGTCGGTTCTCTTCTCACTTCCTCCACATCCTCGAAAGCCTCACCCGTTGCCACCAGAGTCGCTTGTTTACCCGTATAAGCCTGCCATCTCCGGACGATCGTATCGCAGTAACGAGGATCGTATTCGATCAAGCGAGCTTGCCGACCCGTCTTCTCGGCCGCGATTAAGGTCGTCCCCGATCCCGCAAATCCGTCGAACACGATATCACCACGCTTGGAGCAATCGCGTATGGCATCCGCTACAAGAGCCACCGGCTTGACCGTCGGATGCATAGCCAATTCTGCCTCTCGGTCGGATCGAAACGTATTGACCCCCGCATAATCCCAAACATTGGTCCGATATCGGCCAGTATCACCAAGGCCAAAGGTATTGATATGCGGAGCGTCTCCGATCTTGAATACGAAGATCAGTTCGTGTTTGGACCGATAGAAGGTACCCATACCGCCGTTCGTCTTGTTCCAAACACAGACGTTCTTGAGTTCGGTGAAGACCTGCCGGCCGGTCACCAACAACTCGCCCATGTGACGCCAGTCCATACAAATGAAGGCAATGGCACCATCCCGGCACCGATGGGCAGCCGGACCTAGCGTTTCAGTCAGAAACGTGGTGAATGCCGCCTCCGACATCTCACCAGCACCCATCGCGAATTCACGATGACGGATGCGGCCAAGACCAGAGACATGCCCATCGATGGGCACATTATAAGGAGGATCGGTGAAAATCAGATCGACGCGCTCAGATCCGAGCAAGGCGCTGTAATCCGTATCCGTACGCGCATCGCCACACAGAAGCCGATGCCGACCACATGCCCATAGATCGCCTCGCCGACTCACCGCAGACGAAGGAACTGGCGGTACCGAGTCTTCGGCGTTCGTGGACCCATGGACCTCACGCTCTTTAGCAGAATCGAGCACCAAGTCGACCTCGGCTAACGAAAATCCTGTCAGTTCGAGATCGAAATCCAAGTCGATCAGTGCCTGCAGCTCGATCGCCAATAGGTCCTGGTCCCATCCCGCATTCATTGCGAGCTTATTGTCCGCAATCACGTACGCCCGGCGTTCGGCCGGCGTCAGGTGTGATAAACGGACGGTCGGCACAGTGGTCATACCGAGCCGTTCTGCAGCTAAAACACGGCCGTGTCCGGCTAGGATCATATCGTCGTCCGCAATCAAGACTGGATTGGTGAAGCCAAACCGCTTGATGCTTTCGACCAATTGCCCAACCTGACGTTTCGAATGTGTTCGAGCATTGCCCCCATAAGGCCTCAGAGCGGAGATCGGCCGCTCTTCGATCGCATGAGCGCCACGGCGAGCCTTCGCCTGTCCTATGGTTTGGTCGTTCATGTCCATCTCTTTCGACAACACGACCAAGTTGCCATGACGTTCTTCAAAACTCCAAGCCCAAAAACGAGTTTTCAGGCCGAATACCTAAAATTATTGCAATAATTCCCTGTTTTTCCCTGAAAAATCGCCGACAATACTTATAAATTGAGATAAATCTATGGAATAAGATAGGCTATACATGTTTTATACATGCGCTGTTCTGAATACACTTATATCAGTCAAAGCGATCGACGGCAAAAATCCCATTTCGCGGCCATGAAATCCCACATGCTACCTTTAGCGCCCGAGGCGAAGAATTGAGGTCGAACTGCAAACGTCTCAAATCGGCGCGAATCGAAATTCAGCGAAGAACCAACGAGACCGTGAAGGTAAGGGCGAGGTATTTCAGGTACCCATGAGGGCTATCAGGTCGCTAATACCCTGAAAGCGGCGTAAGTCTTATCTCGCTCATGCAAAATACCGAAGGTGTTATCAAATTGGCTTGATGAGGGGGTCGCTCCTATTTCCCCCGATGAAAACACCCTCGACCGCTTCGCGTGCCAGCAAACCTAATGCTGCGCGAGCGTGATTGTTCACGCCCAACCAATTCGGCAGCAAACGCCCCTGTGCGGCAAAGTGTTCGACATGAACGACCGTGATTTTCCCGTCTGTATAGGCTACTTCGTTTACATCGCGCCAAGTTTCCGGACGAACAGACGAGATTACGCGCTTCGCCTCCCGAACGTAATTGCCCCGAGATCCCAGCCCGAACATAACGACCAGCTTCGTTTGTGGGGGTAGACCACTCAGAAAGGTTGCGGTACAACGAGTAGTCACTTCCGATCCGAATGGCGTTGCAACAAACTTGTCTAACATGCCGCCTCCCGACCCCTTCCAAGCGTCGGCCTTTCGGTCATATTTCTCGACTGTGCAACGGACCAGTGAGCCAAAATGGAAACGGCCGTTTCGGGCGGCAATGAGATTATCGACCATTCTTCGAAGCGAGGCCGCGTCTCCCTCAGGGATCAAACCAATATGCGCGAGTATCTTGCCCACGGCGAGACGTCCGCCTCTGTAAGCAATCTCATCATGAGGAGCACTCGCTAACGCGCCGGCCTGAGTAGGCCCTTTGGAAAATCCTAAGACCACGATATCCGCATTGGGATTTCCCCACGCTAATGGATTTGCGGTAATACGCCATTCCCCATCAGTTCTGCGGGTCTCATCGAATTTTACAGGGCTGTCACCATGACACTTCGTGCATGAGACACGACCGTGAGGGGGAAGACAGGACACGCTTTCTCTCCTTACTGTTTAGCCCCCTAATAATACCGTATCACTGCAAAACTCATTACGGATCAACACTATTAATAAGAACACTGGATCTAACGGTATGAGGTAGACTCTTCCAAAAATAGTAATATTGACAGCGGGCGTCGGGTACTGTCCCAAGGTAACGAAATTTGCGTGACGACTCGTACAGCAATGATCCAGCCAGCTTACCGGCAGTTCAATATGGATGAAATTCCTCAAGGTGCGATCGGGCGCAAGGTTGCACTCGCCGTTCGGACAGCTGCAGTGCGCGAGCAGAGGCCGAGCAGTGGTAAAGCTCTATCTCAAGCTTTTGCAGGAAGCGTCCGACGACAACTTGGATAAAACTATCCCATGGATATCGGAAACCCGGAATCGTTCTCGTCTTCCGTAAGGTATCGGCCATGGATAGGTCACTTTTTTGGAGACGCCACTTCAAAAAGGGTTCTCAACCTCTCCCAGGCCGTGAGGTTACTAATACTGGGGGAGTCCCACTATGTTTACGGAAGATTTAAAAGCAGCGCCGAAGAGTCAAATCTGACGAACGCTGTGATTGAGGATTTGGCGTTCACGCACCACAGATTCTTTACAAGGATCGCGGCCGCTGTCTTTAACATTGAGCCGGCAGCAGTAAGCGCAAATCAAGCTCTATGCGAAGCATTTTGGCATCAGGTTGCCTTCTACAATTTTGTTCAGTTCCCAATGTCTGATCCTACGGAGCGACCATCTCGCGCCCAGTTCGTTGCCTCGAGTGACGCATTCGGAGAGGTCACCAGTTTTCTGAAGCCTACACATGTGTGGGTTTGCGGAAGCACCTTATGGCGCAATATGCCATACAATGGTGACGGTGAATGGCGCTTTGAAGACGCGACATCGCAGCTCAGCACATCCTTCCCCATTGGTCGTTACTATTTTCGAGATCACCAATTTCTGGCGATGCCAACGCACCATCCAAGTTATCGTCGGTTTTCTTTGTCCGATGCGAAAACCGCGTTGAGCTTTTTCCTGAACCAGGCGTACTAGATTTTACCGAACGGATCTCATCTTATTCTACTTACTTCTGGGATTCTTCCGACTCAAAGCTGCAAGGTTCAGATCTTGCCAGACGTCCGAGTCGATAAATGCTGTCCAACGGCTTTATTGATTGTCTAGCCACTTCCCCGGGCAACTATGATTTACCTGACGATGAACGACCCCTTTATCGATTCGAAATACCTTTCAGAGCTGCGGAAAATTCTGATTTCGTATCCGTCATTAGCTCAGGTACTTGGCGTACCTGCTCAGTTCACTGTGGTACTCGATGCAAATCTAGCCATCTCGGATTTAATGCACTTAGTTGAACATCCCACTTTAAAGCAAACAGCTATTCAAGAGTGCATTAGGTCAAATGTACTACGAGTATGTGCACCCACTTGGCTCGAGGAAGAAATGACGAAAAGCACTATCCCCCAGGTCGCGCGCAAAAAGGGGTATAGTGAGGCAGACCTACACACTTTGTGGCTCGAATACCGAGAGTTAATTGTATGGGATGACAAGTTTTGTCGCGCCACATTCGAGACTGAGGGAGCCGTCGACGAGAAGGATATCCCGTATGTCGAATTGGAGAAGCGCATCCAAGCCGCCGGGATCTTGAGCCGCGACAAAGACGTCAAACAACTCGGTGGACGTGCTTTGGGATTGGAGTTTGTGCTTCGAAGCAGACGTTATGCGAGATCAGAAACCTGTTTTATTTCGATCTACGTCAACGGCACATTCTTAGGAGCCATGGGCTTTGCAGTCCTTTCTGTGATCTTACGTGGAGTTGGCTTGCTAGTGTCGAGGTTGCCTGATTGGGGGAGGTGCATATTGATCGTCTCCGTCGTGACTGCGGTGCTGCACCCAAAATCGCGGCAATACATTTTCGATAAATTAGCGAGTCTGGAAGAAGCCGGGACCGGCCTTTTGCCCCAGATCCTAGCCCTAATCGAATTTGCAAATCAGGAACACGAAAACGCCGAGAAGACGCTTCTAGAGACCAAAGAGCTCATAGTTAGATAGCGGGTATACCGAAAATATTCCGAGCGGCCATCTGCTTTACAGAATTCAAGATGATCGTTCGGAGACCGTGACACGCTGAAATTCCGCCAGGAATTCCGGCTGATGCTGCGCCAAATGCCGAACGACGTTGGCATTGTTCAGTAACTTGGCGAGATATCCCTTCGCCAACACAAGGTCGAGATGATCAGCGCCGTAGCTTTGTTGTGCCGCGCGAAACTCCTGATCCAACAGAGCGGATTCACGCTCCATCAATCCTGTTTGCTCGGCCGTAAGGCCCCTCACCCTCTTATATTTATAGTCGGCCAACTGAGCCGGAGGCGTAGCAGCGACGAGGGCACGCGCATAACTGATCGAGTATTTGTTCATAGCGACCATGAGTTCGGCCACCTCAATTTGTCGGAAAGGTCTTAGTTTCTTCAGCTGCCACAGGGCATGAATCGCAATGTGCTTATCTTTGAGGAGCTCTGCGGCCTCAGGGCAGATCCCCTCGAGTAGTCGGCGTTTTCGCTGAATATTTGCAACGTCGACATTTAGAGCTTTAGCGAGCCGTTCCTCAGAAACACCTCGCTCGATCGCTTTCACGATCATTCGGTGTTCCTGAATGATCGCCATGCGATTGATGCGTTTGTTGTAGGTGAAGGATTCGTCGTCCGTCGAAATCAAACAGGTGACCTCGGGCTCCCCCATCTGACGCAGGACTGACAATCTCAGGTGGCCATCGAGCAGAAGATATTTCCCGGGTGCGCCATGTTCGGAAACGACCACTGGAGGCTCTACGAGGCCAATCTCTCGTATGGAGCTGGCGATCTGACCATATTTCGGACTCTTCTTGATCGCATCTGTTATGAGCCTAATCGGATGGATGTCATCCAGTGCAATCCTCCGGCTCACGGGTTCAAATGCTAGGTTCACCCGATCGATGGGTTTACGGCGCGCTCTCACGTTGGTTCGACTCCACTTAGGCGTTCGGAGATATGCCGGGGCAATGTATCCAACCCTTCCAATCGGAGCAGATCTACGAACGATTCCTCCTCAAGTAAGGTTCGGAGCGCCTCGACAATGAATATAAGTTGTCCGCGAGTCGCCTCCGCCTTGCGGATCATGAGCTTCTTTTTCTCGACGTCCTCTTGATAGGTCCTGACCAAATTTTCAGATGATTCTATGCGCGTGGAATTCCGAATGCCACGCGTCCCGAGCCCGATACCGCGCCTACGGCGCGTTTCCAACAGGCGCCGTGCGGCGAGAAGCTTCTTACCCCTGAGCTGCTTGCTCTCGTAGGCCTGCTGCAGAATCCCTTGAGATTCTTCATCGCCGGCGCCGGCAATCTGGACTGCGACACTGAGCGGGATGTGGCCAGATTCCACACCACGCAGAAGGCGTAGCTCACCCTTTTCAAATAACCGGGTAACGCCATTCACATAGGGAAGCGACAGGCCAGTCTTGCGGGAGATTTCGGCATCCGAATAACCGCGTTCCTTCAGGAGATTTATATCCTCCAATAGGTCGATCGCCCGATGCTGACGGCGGGCTAGGTTCTCGACTAGGCTCATGACCAGACAATCTTCGGTATCACCTTCGATAACGAGGGCAGGAATTTCCTGTTGGCCAAGCGCCTTGTAGGCCTCAAGACGTCCTTGCCCGCACACGAGATCATAGGTCGTCCCGTTTTCATACTCGCGTCGCGACACCGTGACCGGACGCTTGAGGCCGAGGTCTGCGATACTTTCAACCACTTCGCCGAATATCTTCCGGTTGCGGACACGTGGATTGATCACCTTGATCTGTTCGATCGGGATCATCTCGATGGCGGGCGAGATATCGTTCATCCCTGCCACTCCGTGAGAGAGGCTCGTGCCGCCATGGCGAATAGATATTGGAGATCATCGAACCGGTAGGTATCGATCCAAACCGGGTTCCATTCAGCCAGTCGAAGCTTTTCGGCCCAAACATCGATCCGCGGGAACAGGAAATAATCGAGGACTTCCTCGTTTCCCCGTTTCATCCTGACGCCAACCGTAACGTCTGGCCGCAGGCTCGTATCGAACCGCAAATGCCAGCGCTGCCGCGTCGTGTAGGATTCTTGGCAGCGTGCAATTACGATTGAGGCCCGGAATTCACCATTTATAAATAAGAGATCAGTTGCCTTGTCGCGATTTACATGGCCTCCGATGTCTTCGATATTTGAGATGGCATGCTCAACGATCTTGGGGTGTTGACTCCGAAGCGATCGGTTTATTTCCACGTACTCGTAGTCACGATCAGGAGAAAATCCAACCAACTCATACGCTTTTAACAGGCTGCCAAACCGGCCACGATAGACGCTACTCGAAGGCAGTTTGGTATCTTCATCGATGATCAGGCCGGACAAAAAACCCGTCGAATCGTAGAGACGCCTCAAGCCGCCAAGGAGCTCATCGTCAGAATAGCGGTTGGCCCGTTTGCAGATGATGTCCTGCGCCTTCTCCCAGGAGGCTTTATCGACAATGGACTCGAAGACCCCATCAGCCCTGATCCACACTTCGGGGCTGTTCCGAACCCGGCGTTGCTTGAGCTTATAGGAGTAATGATTCCAGACATTGTTGCCGATGTATTTCTCGTTGATGAGGATCTGGTGGACCATCCCCCGAGTCCAAGGGCGCCCAAGGTGAGAAATGACCCCGTTGGCATTCAAGCCCGCGGCTATCTCGGCCTCCGTCCTATCAAAGCGTGTAAAACTCTCATAAATTCCCCGCACGACTTCGATCTCGTCGTCGGGGCCAGGAATCAAGACCACCCGATCCGTTTGAATGCTTTTGTGCTCCCCGACTGCGAGCTCACTCTTCGGATCACCATCTTCATCGACCAACTGGCGCCGTAACCCGTAACCGGCCGGACCACCTTGTCGATACCCCATTTCGATAAGCCGGCATTGGCCGGCAAAGACCTTGGCGGAAAGCTCACGGCTATACTCCCCGGCCATCGCTCGTTTCACGCCTTTAACGATGGTCGACACCGGGCTTCCGTCGTTCTCGAACTGCTCGGCACAATATTGGACCGAGATACCAGCTCGGCGGCAGATGTACTCGTAATAGGCACTTTCATCCGCGTCCTGGAACCGCCCCCAGCGGCTGATATCGTAAACGAGAATGGTTTCGAATCCCGGATATCCTGCCTGAACGTCGGCAATAAGCTGTTTCAAGGCATCTCGACCGTCCAACCGAAGGCCGCTTTTACCCTCGTCCGCATAGGTTTTGACGACCTGAAGTCCCTGGCGGGCAGCGTATTGACGAATGACGTCGGCCTGGTTGGTCGTCGAATACCTCTGATGTTCAGTAGACATCCGAACGTATTCGGCGGCGCGCAGTGGTGGTCTTGTGGATTTTTCTAGATCTGAGCCAGGGAAAGTCGCTTCTGAGAGCATGAGAATCCCCATTTCTGCCAATGGTCTCGAAATCCGAAAAACGGATAACGCCTGAGGAAGCGCTCGGCGCTCTCCGTTTAGCTCAACCATCTTATCGAGATGGAGCGGAAAGATGTTGCCGAAAACGGGCAAAGTTTTGCCGACGGACGACAGCGAGCATGAGCTTATCGCAGATTACGCTACGTTGATCGCTCACGCTCTCAAGTCGGAACTCGGTGCCTCACATCAAGCCATCAAAACCGTCATGCGATGGACGGGTGCAAGCGAGCGCACCGTGAAGAACTGGTTTCATGGAACGTGCGGCCCCAGCGGCGAGCACCTAATATTGCTCGCTCAGAACTCCGATGCGGTCTTCAAGATTTTCCTTCGCCTAGCATCACGCCAACAGAGTCTCGCTTCCAAGAAGCTGGTCGAAGCACGCAATGCCATCGCCGAAGTTCTCGAACTCGTGGTCAGCCTGACAGTTTAGGCGGCAAAAATCTGGAAATTTAATTGGATGATGCAATTGGCGAACACCGCTAGACAATCGCGATCTTGGAGCCCCATTCTAGGCGGTAGATTCTTGGGAGATCCTATGTCCGGGGAAGAATGGACAATCATTGATACCGAGACCACTGGTCTCGCGGCCCCGATTTATACCCTTGAGATCGCCGCGCAACGCATGCGCGGCCTCGAACCCATTGGGCAGCCATTCAGGGTATTCCTCAATCATGAGGTGGATATCCCTTGGGGCGCCCAACAGGTCCATGGCTATTCGAGAGACTTTATCTCTCGTACCGGCATAGATCCCAGGAAGGCTCACCGAGCTTTTGCCGACTATGTCGAAGGTACTGCGATCTCGGCCTACAATTTGCCGTACGACTATGACAAGGTTCTAGCGCCAGAATGGAAGCGTATGGGCATTCCGACCGCCTCGCCACGCGGCTTCTGCATGATGAGGCTAACGCAGAAAATCTTCAGCCCTTCGCCAGCCGGCAACTACAGACTCCAATCCTTGCGTGAGCATTTCAAATTACCGGAACGGGACGCCCACTCGGCACTTGGTGATGTTAAGACCGTTGTCGATCTTCTGAGAACAGCCCTCAGGCCGCGGTTGACAGAATTGGGTTTGAGCAATGCCGCAACGATAGCGCGATATCTCGAGGGAACCGGGTATGCCGACCATCTACCTTTTGGCAAACATAAAGGTCGGCACTGGCGCGAGGCCAAAACAGATCCAGATATGCTGGGCTGGCTTCAGTGGCTAGCTCGCCAGGATAATCCAAACAGCTCGAAAATGGCGAAGTGGTATCTGGATCAGGTCCGTAAAGATAAAGCAGACGAAAATTAGGGCAGGGCCAGCCAACCCAGTCGTGCAGTGGTGCCTTGCCCCTATTGTTCTACAACGCTTTCCCTCCGGGCAGGACGAGTCGGGACCGTTAAATGCCCTGGATGTTTCAAGGCACTCGCCGCCGATACGCGATGAGTTAAGACGTGAGCTACGAAAACGAGCGGGTGTAGTTACAGGTCGGCCAATTCGAGCAACCCCAGAATAGGCCATACTTTCCGCTTCTTTTGCGCATCCAGCCGTCGCACGCGACACAGCTCTCAATCTGCTTCTCACAGCTTGAGCACGAATAACCGTTCGCACGTTTGATGGGCAGTCCTTCGGAGCAATGAGGGCAAGCAGCCTGGGTGTAGTCGCAATAGGGCCAATTAGAACATCCATAGAAGACGCCATTCGAACCATTACGACGCTCTAGGCTCCCCTCGACACAGGTCGGGCAGGCAACGTTATGATCCAGCGGAGTACCGAACACGCTAACGTCATAACCGTCTTCCAATAACTCCTTGATGAAGGGTGACGGCCCCCGGTCTTCACACAAGAGGAAAATGCGCCGCTTGGCGCGCGTCATCGCGACATAGAAGAGGCGACGCTCCTCAGCATTCGGATGACCTTCTGGCGTCGCAAGTACGAGATCGAGAAGTGGATCATCGGTGATTTCCGTCGGAAAACCATACTTTCCCGATGAAAGGCCAACCACGATGACATAATCGGCCTCTAATCCCTTCGACCTATGAACAGTCACGTACGACAGATCGAGATTCGGATGCAATTTTCCGACGCGGGCTAGCTCTTTGGGCTTGGAATGTCGATATCTTCCCAGCAATAAGACTGATGCCCGTCCCCCCGCCTTTGCAGCATCAGCACTTATCGCGTTAAGCGTCTCTACAAGAAGATTAGAATCCGACGACATCGATAAGCCGATATTGATGGCCGGCCCACCATACTTAAACGTGGCGCACACATCCTTGTGGAGCTGGGCGGGATTTCTGAGGATGAACTTTGTTGCGGCCGAGGCTACTCCCTCTGCACATCTGAATGTTGTCGTGAGATCTACCCGCTCGCTCACACCGAATCTCTCGGTGAACTCGCGCATGACGGCAATGTCCGAACCCGCAAAACGATAGATTGATTGCCAATCATCCCCAACCGCAAACAACTGTGCCGTCGAGGATCTATCCAATATGGCTTTTAGTAACCGTGCCCGGTCGGGCGATATGTCCTGGAATTCATCGACCAAGATGTAGTCATGAGGACTGACATAGAGCCCCTTTTCAACATGCTCAGTTGCCCGGAGGATCATGTCGTGGAAGTCGATTTGCTCATGCTTAGCCAGCCAGCCTTCGTATTTCCGGTAGATAGGCTCGAATATTTTAATGAAGGCCTGCGCACGTTGATGATCACGCATTCCAGCTGCACGCCGCGTGATCACGTCAATTGAAAGCTGCGCCCCTTTGAAATGCTGAATAAAGGTTGCCAGAAACCGAGTGAAAGGGTCGACTCGTCCCTGCTCCATGAGGGTCTCGAACATATCCGCCGGCGGTATTGGATTCAATTCGACCCCATGAGTCCTCAATTTTTCGGCCAAATTCTCAGTTAAACGACCAGCCGATTTTTCATAACTGAAGGTCTCGATGAGGACCGTTTCGTGAGCCTTATGCAGCGCCAGCTTCCATTCTCTCGATTTGAGATATTCCTCCTTGTTGATGAATGGCGGCGTATCGCCCGAAGCCGAGAGTGCAAAATGTTCGATATAGATCTTGGCCTCGGTGAGGTAGAAGTCGGGCTGGTATTGCCGCCGCTCTCTGGTCGCGGTCTCATGTTCGTATGAGCGCTCATATTCATACGCAATGCCATTGAGGAAGAGGAAGTTTGCGATTTCGCATTCTTCGTAGCTCTTCAGTTTTTCGCCCTGTAGCGACCGGATTTCGTGGGATCGAATGTAGTTCCAATATTCGCCCTGCGTTCGGAATTCGGTTTCATTGCGATACGGTGCGAAATAGTTCTGAAACCACGTGACCATCAACTTCGAATGCTTAGGATCTTCGAGAAGTTCAGCGAGGATTTCCTTTAGTAAGTCGAAGAAGGCTTGATTATCCTCCGCCACTTTCGCGAGAGACGGTCTCTTTCCTTCAGCCTCTCCAATGATCGACAAGCCGAAGCCATGGAATGTCTGAACCGTGAGGTCCGCAGCCGTTTCCGCGCCGAGACGGAGACCGACCCGCCCCTTCATTTCCTCCTGAGCATCTTTAGCATAAGCCAACAAGAGTATCTCGGATGGCGTGCGGAAGCCTCTTTCGACAAGCCAGCCAGCCTTACCCACAATCACGGAAGTCTTGCCGCTTCCTGCAGCCGCAACGACGAGATTGCGATCCTCGTCCACGACGACAGCCTTCCGTTGCTCACTTGTAAGTGGCCTGGCCTCGACTTTATCGAGAAAACTCTTTGATCGAATTAGCTCTTGATTTAGGAAGGCTTGGTTGGCTTGGGACCGATATGCATCGGGAGCCGCAAGAAAATTCCGGATTAGGGATAGCTGCCCTATTTTGTCCGTTCCCGGGAGTTCAACGGGCCAATTACCAGGGAAGTGGTGAGTAATTTCCGTAGCATCGCGCTCTAGAGTGGAGAATAGGCTCAAGCGCATATATTGGGTTGGCGAAGACAAACTAGAGATTTGTTCGCTTACGGAATGGAGCCCAGGAGCATGCGCGCGCAGAGCCCCTTGCCACCAAAGGGTTCGCCCGATTTCCAGCTGATCGACCAATACTTTAGCTTGCGTTCGAGATAGACCCGAGACCGCCTTACTCCCGTGGGCAAAGCGTAATTGAACACTGTGGCCTAACCATCCTTGATCGGCGTCTACCGATTCAATCTGCCCGAAACCAATAGCCAGAGATTTTGAGAACCACTCGAGCACAACACCGCGCGAATTCAAGCTGACAGCTCCCGCGTCCCCGGGGCGCAGAAGCGCCGCCAACAGCCCAATAAACCCTGCTCGGCCTACTTTCAGTTCGCGCGTAGATTCGGAGTTTTGAAAATTCCCCACTTTAGCCCCGAATCGGGCAATTACTGCGTTTTGGGGATCGGCGCAGCCCAATGTTCAACCCGGCCGATATTATTTTCTAACCAAGCTCTCAAGCTATCGGTTTTCTCGAGGCCCTCTATGATCTTCGTTTTCTGGTCTTCGAAGTCACCGAGTGGATCAATTTCCGAGCTCGTAACCACCAACATCAGAGATGAGCTACCGCCACGGCGATTAACGTCGTTATACAGATGAAACGGCGTATCCTTGATATCCTCCATGATCTTAGGCCAGAGCTCGTTGATATGATCACCCCACCCAAAGAAATTGACGTTTACATTCCCTCTCATGGAATGGATCAGCCGCATACGCGGCAAGAATGATGCAGCAGGAAGAGTTTTCGGATCGAAGATCATGGTCTGGCTCTTATGCTAACTCCCCTCCTGCCTCAGCATTGAGGAGCCAGGCTTCAAACGCGGGAACATCCCGCTAACACAATTCAACATATTGCCGTTTGTTTCCTACAATGAAACCAATATCGATTTGGCGACGATTTCTGGCCCGGCTATGACTATGGATGATCTCTGTTTTGCTGGGGTCGGTCTCTTCAAGACCAATTCTGCGCTCGAACCATCGGACAAACGCTTCATTGCATTTGAGCTCTTCGACGAGCCGCAGCTCGACATCACGCACAGTCTCATGGGACAGGGTTAGGAGTTCAGCCACGACCTGCCTCTCTCGCCGTGGCGGGCGTCACATCTCTGACCTCGCCGCGGGCGCCCACGAGGGCAATTTCAATTCCAGCCAGCGCACACCGGGGGGCTAATCGTTCTGCCAGTCGAAGAGTCCTTTCCGTGAAGGGAACAACCGCGACCTGGCGCCCCTCTGACGGCGTCGCCATCAATAATCCTACGGTCTCGCAAAGGCCTTTGTAGAGCCGAGATACCTGGCCTGGATGCTTAGTATTGATAATTCCTCCCTTACATTCGGCCGAGATGACCTGGTTACCAACTTCCGCGACCACATCCCCCAAACCTGACTTGGGATTGACCGTTATCTCCTGGCCTTCGGAATTCCGATATGTGCCCCCATAGCTGGTGCTTCCAGTGCTGGAGACTTTCACGAAACCTCGCCGAAGCAGCCAGGCTGCAAAGTCGAATTGCTTACCGTGTTCACCGTCGGGATGGACGCGTACGTGACGGGTATCCGCCGTCCGCAGCAGGTGCATGGCATAGGCGACCATTACGGCGCCCTCATAGAGGTGATGCTCATAATCGCCCTCGGATTTTCCAACCCGATTGGCCGGCGGCTCGATCGCCGTTACGAGATCATCAAAATCCATGGCTGTCCCTCTCTATCTTCCCCCGGAAAGTCTAGCCTATCAAAACGGCATGAGGAACGATCGCGAAACACGCTGCTATGAAGCGCGCGTCCTGATGACGGACAGCTGCCACCCTGTTCGAAGGGATCCGTCTCCCTGTTAGTGAAAGCCCGATTCCCTGTTTTATTTCGCTAGAACAATCGGGAAATCGGCTGAAGTCCGCCAATAACTGGCCATCTCTGGCTATTTTTCAGCCCGATTTCTAGCAAAATCCCTGTTTTATACTGATTATCAGGGAACAGCAGCGGAGAGCGGTTCGCTCAAGACTACAAGCACCGCCATTCCCAGGCTAGATTTGCTGAGAAATCGCCGTTTTTCAACGGTTCGGGTTTGTTCTACCCACCAATCTACCCACCATGCATGCCATCAAGGAATTGACGGCGTTCCGATAGCATCTGGAACGACAATGCGAATCAGTCTTTGCTCGCCATTGCGCAAATGATTCAATTGTAGCGCGCAATCTTACCCAAACCGGGCATCAGAAAATTGCGGCTTTTCTGGACGCCGAGGATGCGCCGGAAGACATCATTCAGCAGCTTCGTGCCGACACCACTGAACCAGGTCTCTCGCACCTGGTTCTCGGGTCCCCAAGTTTAGCAGACTGGTTAGAAAGTCCTGCCCAACGGACTACATTAACGCGCTTGCAGCCACCGGGGCCCGCGCGAAAGCCATGCGCCGTGTGGCACAAAATGCAAACCTCGATCTATTGATTGAAACGAACTCCGCATTTGCCGATTTGGTGAACGATCTTCGCGAATATATGCGGCAGAAGTCGATCGCCCCCTGCGGTAAGGCCCGAATGCCGCATCGATTAACCTTCTTTGCTAAAGAGGTACGGCATTTCGAATCCATCACCAAGTCGCGGCTATGTCAGGCAAGCGGTCTAGTTGAGTTGGTGATAAACAGTTGCTGGTTGATTGGGCCCAGGTAGACGCGATTCAACAAAAAACTGAGGAGGTTTTTCCTTGCCTTCCGCTCATCAGGCATCTGGATACGCCCACCATTTACCACAAGGTCGAAACCAATCGCATTTGCATACGCCTCAAGGTCATCAACCGTGTGATCAACTAAGACTTGAGATTTAGTAATTGCCAGTACCTGCTTGCGAATTACCTCGTCTGCATCGCCGATAAAGCCCGCACGATCAGCAATTGCGAGGCATGGGCTTGCACAGAATGTAGTCAACTCTCGATCCGTCGCCGCTCTAAAGACCGGCTTAACATCAAGGATGCGTCGCAACATTGGGTAGCTTTTAAAACGTACATCGCCTTGCGCGTCGATGGTTGCCACCAGTTGCGTGCCAAGAGTAAACGCCGGTTCTGTCAGACGACGAAACGTATTGTTATCGTAAAGGAAAGACATTCGATTGGAGAGGATCTGATTTGGCCCAAAATTTTGGGCTAGGATTCGCAAATTTGGGCCCGCGCCATCGGTCGTAAAAAGCGCACGTACTCCTTCAGCGTCAAAATTGGCAACGTCGAGCACCGGCAACGCTATCGCATTCTGATTCACGGCATTGATGAGGATTTGGGCCTCGGGCAAGCCTCGCACAACGAGAATTTCGTCATCGTCCGGCTTCCAATCTCCATTGAAATCGATCTCCGCGTTCACTCCGGACATAAATGCGGCGCCCTGTGCTTGAAAGATAGGATCAAGCTGCCCCGCAACTTGAGCTGTTACTTGGACGTGACGAACCTCCAATGGTCCGTTCGGCCGACAGGCGGCATAAAGGTCTCCCACGTTAATCACCCCCCAAATCTAGTAATATGTATTCCGTAAGTTGGCCTACGTTTAACTCGGTGGCCGCAGTTCTAAGATGTTTTTTAGTGATTAGGACGAATGTCACTCCTTCCGCAGATTTTACTTTGTAGAAATGCCATCTGAGCAAACTCAGCATTGGGTTGAAGTGATAAGTGTAACCCGTCGCCGTGATGACACCGAAGATCACCACAGTCGGAATCCAGAACTGCCAATCTAGGGTGTTAAACTGCGAAGTGAACAACGGCATGACGTATAACAGAAGAAACGCGGTATTCTCGTGATCGGCGGCCTCGATCTCAGATGGCTTGAATCTTGAAGAAGCCAAATTCCTTCGGGCGCTACTGAGAACGATCAAGCACAAGATCAATAGTGCTAGGCTCACGCCCAGAATTATGAGAGCCGTTTCAAGCATCTCCTGGATGTACGCAACCCAGGCATAAGTGATACCGACAGGCGCCAATGCGGTGCTTGTTAACAGCAGTCGAGCGAATGCGTTCAATATCCTGCCCCCCGTTGGCGGAACGCTCATCCTAACCGAGCGAACTTGAATTTCGAATATTAATTCAGGTGCATTTCTTGATCAGCCGATTGGAAACCATCAGTGGCAGCGACTGATGGCGGCTCGCAAGTAATAAGAAGCTATGAGAAGCCTCTGAAAATGACGGCGGCAATAGCGCCGCGTACCATCGATGTTTCGTAAAGTACATCATCTGCGACCGGCATCCGATGGAGACGGTGCAATTTAGATTCGACCGCAACTTGCGTCATGATATCCTTTTCTCGGGGAATGAAATCCATCGGCCATGCACCTGCGAGGTGCTAGAGATCGCTTTGCGACTTCGCGGCGTGAATCATAACGTTCCCTGGGGTCACAGGGGGCATTTTAATGACAGTCAAAGTAGATGAACTAATCGATCAGCTGCAGCCAAATCGCACGGTTCTGCTTTTTGGTGCGGGGTCTTCTCGCCCTTCAGGCGCGCCTAGCGTTACCGATCTTCAGGAGCATTTTGAAAAAATCTTCAGTATCTCGGGAAAGGATTACACCCTTGCCGAGCAGACCGCCATTATCGAGCACCGCACACGTGATAGGGCCCGCCTGATCGCCGAATTGAGATCAACTTTTCGGGGTCTTCGCCCAACCGGGGCGCTTCTGAATCTGCCGCTCTATGACTGGAAGAGCATTTTTACGACTAACTACGATCAGCTGATCGAAGACAGCTATACACGCAGAACCCGCGCAAAATCTGTATATACCTCAAACTTCGACTTTGGCGTCCGTTCCGATCCTTCGGCCGTGCAGATTTTCAAATTGCATGGGACGATAGAACAGGACGTATCAGACGGCCACCGGTCACGCATAGTTCTGACCGCAAACGACTATGACCTAGTATCTGAATATCGTGAACAACTCTTCGACCGTCTGAAGTCTGATCTCGCCGGATCGCATCTCATCATTATTGGCCACTCGCTAGGCGACCCAGACATTAAGGACGTCGTTGATCGCGCTTTGCTGCTGAACTCCAAATCAGGAGGTGGGGGCCACATCACCATCCTATCTTATGACCGCGATGATGGGCGCGCCGCACTATTTGAGTCACGCGGCCTATCCGTGTGTTTCGGGAGTCTGGACGACTTCTTTGCTGGCCTTGCGGCACGCATTACCATAACTCCTCCGGCAGCTTCTTCCGAAGACCCTCTAGATACAAGAACCGCGCTACGACCGGCCACTCTAGATGTGGGACATCAAAGAACCCAAGTAGCGACCAATGTCGGCGCGATGTTCAATGGGTGGCCTGCTTCCTACGCCGATATAGCGGCTGGCTTTACTTTCAATCGGGAGTTGGCCGGTCAACTCGTACAACAGTTGACCAAGAATGAACGTCATATCGCCGTGATCTTGGGACCCAGCGGAGTAGGCAAGACAACCGCCGCCAGGCAGGCGCTATCAACGCTGTTTCGGAATGGCTTTTTGTGCTGGGAACACAAGTCAGACCAAAGTGTCCTGATCGAAGAATGGCGCGATGTGGCTGCCCAATTGAAAGCGGACAACGTAAATGGGTGCCTCTTCATCGACGACGCGCATACGGAGTTAGCCGAAGTAAATGACCTATTGGATTACCTTGCATCCGACAACAACAAATCTCTGCGATTGGTTCTGGTCTCATCTAATAGTCAATGGCATCCCCGAATTAAAACGCCGAGCCTTCACAAAGGCGGCGTGGAATATTCACTGAACAGAGTGCACGGCAACGAAATTGATCGCCTACTCGATCTTGCCGAGAACGTCACGGCAGTGAAAAGCCTCGTCGAAGAAAATTTCGCAGGGTTCTCGAGAAGTGAGCGGAGGATGCGTCTTACTGAAAGATGCGAAGCAGACATGTTTGTCTGTTTAAAGAATATTTTTTCCTCCGACAAACTAGACGACATCATGCTTCGCGAGTACGCGACGCTCGCCCAACCATTGCAAGATATCTACAAAATCGTAGCGGCCATGGAGGCCGCTGGGGTCCGGGTGCACCGCCAGCTGATCATTCGATTACTGGGCATCCATCCGCAGAAGATTGGCGCGCTACTCGATGGCTTAGCGGATATCATACACGAGCAGACTGTTGATGCTCGCGAAGGCGTATATGCCTGGAAAGGCCGCCACCTAGTCATCATGACAATTATTGCTCAACATAAATACTACCAGCAGAACAAACGATACGATCTTTTCGAGAAGGTAATCGACGCTATTTCTCCCACGTATGACATTGAAATTCGGACGATACGGGAGTTGTGTAACGTCGAGACCGGATTGGCCACCATCAGCGACCGGCGGCAACAAAACGTTTTGCTGCGAAAGATGCTTTCAGCCGCGCCGCGAGAGCGCGTGCCCCGGCACCGCCTAATTCGCAACTTGATCTCACTTGCAGATTACGATGCAGCAGAAATCGAAATCAAATTATTCGAAAAAGACTTCCGTCTCGATGGCCCTGCGGCGCGCTATAAAATCGATTTGGCGCTAGCGCGGGCCGTGAAGTCACCGGGACTAATGCATGAGGACCGCCTCGTGTTATTGGACAAAGCGCGGGAACAAGCTGCTGCCGCGGCATTCAAATTTAAGGAGAATAAATCAGTTCTGACGGCTTATTGCGAAGTTGCGCTCGAATTGATGCGTATGACCAAGAAGCGCACAGAATTTGACAACGCGATACGGCAACTGAAGGAAGCAGAAGAGAGAACGAGTGATCCAGACATCAGCCGACGCATCGCGAGGCTAGATGCTCGGGCAAACCTCATCTCAACCGAAGAAAATATTGAGTTTGGCTTGCTTGCTGTCGAGGAAGACTAGCCGGTTCATTCCTAGGAACAGCGCGAGACGGCCGGGGAGGATTCTGATGGAGGGGCATAGCTTTGAGAGGCTTAAGACACATATCGTTCCGTTGTCGATCTCGCAGAATTTCGAGACAGCGAGAACAGAGTGGTCTCTGATCGCGGTGGAAATCAGCGAAGAGTTCGATCAGTGTCCGTGTGGCCAAGACATTAAAGAACATTGCTATATTAAGAATCGTCTTACATCGCGCGAAACATATGTCGGCAATGTCTGTATCAATCGTTTCATCCAAATCGACACCGGAAACCTGTTTGATGGATTAAAGCGCCTACGTAATGACATAACGGCCAACGCAAACATCGACCTAATCGAGCACGCATTTCGCATGGGCTACCTTTTTGATGAGCGCGAATACACCTTCCTAAAGCAAATGGCCCGGAAAAGAACCTTCTCGGCCAAGCAGCTGGAGTGGAAGATCAAAATCAACCGGCGAATTGTCGCCCAAACCGTGGTGCAAAGACGGACGATCCGATAAATCGTTTTAGGCGAATTAATCGCATCTAGTTGACCATGAAATAGTAGTTTTATGGTCAACTAGATGTTGAAATGCCGCAGGCTTTACGCTCCGGTGCCGATAGGGCCTCTGATGCAAGATTCTTGCAGCGACTGACGCCCGCAAAACCACCCAAGTTCTTGGCGTGAATCGAAGGCTGATTCTGAAAAGCTGTCAGGTCGTCCTCTCCGAAGAGCATCGCCAAGGAGCATCAAGCTGAATGATTACTTTGCCGCGGTTGCTGACTCCCACGATTGAATCTCGACTCCCATGGAATGAGCAATGAAATCGATGACTGCGCGGACGCTCGGAAGCATTCCTCTTCTCGATGTGAAGACGAGATGCAGGATGTCTTCGCGAGAATGCCAATCCGAAAGCACGTGAACCAACGCGCCTTCGGCAACGGCTGTCTTGGAATACATCTCCGGTAAGAATGCGACGCCTACTCCGCGCAAAGCAGCGGAATGCAGCAGGTCGAAATCTGATGCGGCCAATCGAGGTTCATGTTCAAAGCGCGCTTCTTCGCCATTCGGACCGATTAGCGTCCACATGCTCAAGCCCGGCTGCTCTGTGAAGGCATAGCAGCAACTCCACAACGAACAAATACATTGCAAATCAATAGGTTAGGAAGCGCGATCAGTCTCTTTTATACAGTTAAACCGGTTTAATGCGATTCAATACGCAGAGCGCCGATCTAAGTGGGCATAGTTTGGACATAGCACACGACGAACATACAGACCTCACGATCCCTGCTTGGATATGCGCTTTAGCAAAACTTGGTCAAATTGCGTGATCGACGCCGTCCAAGCAAGCACAGCCTTGAGTTGGCGTTTGGCCGCTTTTTCCCCAACCTTGGTCAACAAATGGTTGAGGTCCAGTCCAGGATAACGGACGAGCTCGACTGTCTTTGCCAAGGCAGGAATCGCCGGGGGCCCTCCATAGCCAAATTCGACCGCGCTGGTCGCCCAGCCACAAACTTCCTTCATCATGAAAACCGAGGCATTCCCACTGCGCAGCGCATCTCGGAAATTGTGTCGGAACGAATGAAAAGTCGTTTCGGGCTGGTAGAGATACTGCTTCTTCAAGAAGTTCTGGGAGAACCAGGAGCTATAGCGCTCGCTGAACAGACCCCGATTGTCCATAGCCGCTCGACGGAACAGTTTCTGTCGCCCAGATTGTTTTGCTTCAGTAAGAAACTCCAAGAATCCGATATGCAAGAGAACCGAATGGACCGGAACATAACGCTCGGCAGCTGCGGTCTTTAGACGTTTATCCCTTTTGCCGTCGTCGGATTGATTGGTGACATGGAAGCACCATAGAGCCTCTCGATTGACAACGTCGGCGACGTTCATCTGCAGAATCTCGCCGATTCGCATACCGCTAAATAGCCCTACGAGCGGAATCCAAAAACGTTCATTTCGGGGATGATTAGGGCCCCTCCGACGGTAATTTAGGGCATCATCGATACAACCCGTATAGAGCGGCGTATGGAATATCCTTTGCAGATGGTCGATCGTGAACGGCCGACGCTTAAATCTCGCGGTTGAACGATTGACGATATGCCCCAACCGTTTGGCCGGATTACGATCGATCAGCCATTGTCGTTCCGCCCAGTTGAAAATCGCCGTTATGCGAAAGAGAAGGTAGTTAGCGGTCTTTTCACTGATCCGTCGAAGGCCCTCCTGATCAGCCTTCTCGATTGCCTGCATTAGATTGAGACCGCGGCATAGACGCGTCGCCATAAACGGTATCCGGAAGAAAATATCACGCACCCTCAGCATATCTTCACGTGTAATAGATTTAATTCGCCTTCCTTCGCCCAGAATTTCGATGAGAAACCCGAATAGGCGGACGTAGGTCTCGCAAGTAATCTTCGAGACCCGTCCCGCGATGTCCGTTAGATAGCGTTCTTGGAGTTCTTCAATCGTTATTCCTTCCACGAGTTCAGCCGCAAGAACGATCGAGTTATTGACGAACTCACATTTGTTCGTCAGGAGATTATTGGTAAATTCTGGGAGCTGCGTACCTCTAAGGAAATCCAAGGTCATCGGCGAGAGCGGGACAACTAAAATGGACTGCCCCGAAGCTGCAACTATGGCCCCCTTTTCGAGGATGTGACCGAACACGTATACCTGATCCGTCAATAATCGAGCCGGCAGGCTACGAGAATCCATCTGACCACCATCTGTGAGTTCACTCTTGAATCTCTATCGAACGCTGCTGACTCCAATCCTCTATTCGTTAGACGCTGAGGTCGGCCACAACCTCGCAATTCTTGCGCTTCGATTGCGGCCGGGACGATCGCAATCGCTTCCAGCGCATCCAGCGCTAAGTACGCAGTTTTGTGGAATGGATTTTCCAAATCCGGTCGGCATGGCTGCCGGATTCGATAAGAATGCAGCCATCCCTGATGCCCTGTTCAATCTCGGCTTCGGTTTTGTCGAAGTCGGAACGGTCACCCCTCGGCCCCAAGCAGGTAATCCAAAACCGAGACTTTTCCGGCTCGTCGAGGACCAAGCCGTCATCAATCGTTTGGGCTTCAATGGTCAAGGAGCGGCCGCGGTTGTGGCTCGATTACAGCACCGGCAGCAGCGGGGCGTACTCGGAGTAAATATTGGAAAGAATCGAGATACTACGGACGAGATTGACGACTATGTGAAGGGCGTTTCGCTCTTCGCGCCACTCGCGGACTACCTGACTGTCAACATTTCGTCGCCCAACACACCAGGCCTCCGAGACCTTCAGCGCCGAGAGCGTTTAAGCGAACTTCTTACTGCTATCGTAGAAGCCCGCAACGCCGTCGAAGGTCGTAGAACGCCGGTTCTGGTGAAAATTGCACCTGACCTTAATGAGACCGAGATCCGGGATATAGCCGAAGTCAGCCATTCAACTGGGATCGATGGCTTGATCGCGACCAATACGACGCTCGCGC
>Ga0182735_1000389_pt1 | contig 37046 bp, 35 predicted proteins | sample eDN5th30CKraftMG_FD_128524 | JGI IMG/M metagenome (GOLD analysis project Ga0182735, IMG submission 128524) | Enriched Miracle-Growth compost microbial communities from Emeryville, California, USA - eDNA 5th pass 30_C Kraft MG (version 2) (version 2) ...
CGGCGCGATGAGGCCCGCGCGGGCGCCGCCTTCGATGGTCATGTTGCAGACCGTCATGCGGCCTTCCATGGAGAGCGAGCGGATGGCTTCGCCGGCGAATTCGATCACATGGCCGGTGCCGCCGGCGGTGCCGATCTCGCCGATAATGGCGAGGATGATGTCCTTGGCGGTGACATGGGGCGGCAGCTGGCCGTCGACGCGCACCAGCATGTTCTTGGCCTTCTGCTGGATCAGCGTCTGCGTCGCCAGCACATGCTCGACCTCGGACGTGCCGATACCATGCGCCAAGGCGCCGAAGGCACCATGGGTCGAGGTATGGGAGTCGCCGCACACAATGGTCATGCCCGGCAGGGTAAAGCCCTGTTCCGGCCCGACGATATGGACGATCCCCTGCCGCCTGTCGAAGGGGTCGTAATATTCGATGCCGAAATCGCGCGTGTTCTCGGCCAGGGTCTCGATCTGGACGGCGCTGTCCGGATCGGGATTGGGCAGGCTGCGGTCGGTGGTCGGCACATTGTGGTCGACCACGGCGAGGGTCCGTTCGGGATGGCGGACCTTGCGGCCATTCATCCTGAGGCCCTCGAAAGCCTGCGGGCTCGTCACTTCATGCACGAGATGCCGGTCGATATAGATGAGCGAGGTGCCATCCTCGTTGTTCTGCACCAGATGGTCGTCCCAGATCTTGTCGTAAAGCGTACGGGCCTTGGTCATATGCGTGGGTTCCGGAAAGGCAGGAATTGCGGACTTTGGAGCCGTTCTAAGCCGCGCCAAATCCGGGGTCAAGGCAAAACCGTACTCTCGGGTACGGTTGCCGCTTCAACGCCCCAGTATGCGCCGGCCGATACGCAGCGCCATCAATGGCATTTCGACGAGGCCCGGCAGTGGATCGGCGAGGGAAAAGCTCGAAAATGTGCGCGTCCGAGTGACCGAGGCGAGATAGGCGCCGAAATCGAGCCGGCCCTTCATGGCGAGCTGCGCCGCAACCACCACATCGCGGAGACCGAACATCCAGCCGATGCCCGGCCGGGCGGCCATTGGGGACACTTGCCGGCCCTCATTGAGCGCCACCATGGCAGCGCCGAAATCCACTCCGGCGGCATCGGCGAGCCCGAACCACGACCAGGGCCGCGGATTGACGTCGAGCAGCTTCAACGCGCCGGTTCTGGGATCGCGCTTGAACTCGATCTCGCAAAGCCCGTGATGGCCGATCGAGCGCAGGAACGCTTCGCCCGCCGCCATCACCTTTTCGTCCTCGACCGTCTCGACAAAGGTCGAGGTATAGCTGAATTCGATCGGATATTGCCGCAGGCGCCGCGCCGTGAAGCTGACGACGGGCTCACCATGCCACCAGAGGCCGGCATAGGAGAACTGGTTCTCGCCGCCGCCGGGAATATAGTCCTGAACGACGATGTTCCCGGCCCCCACCAGATCCGCCGCTTCCCCGAACAGGGCCATAAACTGCTCGGCAGTATCGGCGCGCCATGCCTTGGCGCGGGTGAAGGGGTTGAGCGCGATGCGCATTGTGGGCTTCAGCACCACCGGAAACAGCATTTCCCCCGTTGCCGCCTGCGGATCGGCGCCGACCGCATAGACGCGCGGAATATCGATGCCGAGCGCGGTTGCGCGCTCATAGGAAAGCGCCTTGTCGCCCGCCCATTGGAGCGCCTCCCAATCGGGCAGCATGACGGTGAGCAGGGCCGACAGCGCCGTCCGGTTCTGGGCGGCGAATTTCACATCGGCATCGGCCGCCGGCACCAGCAGATAGCCTTGCAGCCCTTCCCTGCGCACCAGCCCGGTCAGCGCCGCCAGGGCGCCCTCATCCTCGGCGCCGGGCCAGTTGGCCGAGTGTTTGACGGCATTGGAGAAGCGCGGCAGCGGCGTGAAATTGGTGACGAACCACACATCGAACCCCTGCCGCGCCAATACCCGCGCCAGCGCGATGGCGCCATGCGAGCCGGCGAGGATGATGGCGCCGCGCACCTTGCCGCCGGCAATCGCGCTTCCGGCGTGGACAGTCTCGGTCATGCTGGCGCTCATCTGGCGGTTCCGTCCTGTCATGCGGTGCGGTTCAACCGCAATATGCCGAAAATGGTCGGATCGAGCCCGACCCGCCTGATGCAGAGAAAACTCATCAACCCATAGGCGACAAGCCGGGCCGTGGAATTGACCACCGCCACCCCCATCAGCCCATAGGCGGGCAACACGGCGATCTGCACGACGATGGCGATGAGAATGGTGGCGGTGAACAGCAGCGCATAGCCGCGCTCATGCCCGGTCATCATCAGCACCGTGCGCGAGGGGCCTGTCGCCGCATCGGCGAGAAAGCCGAGGCCGAGCACGATCAGAAGCGGCGTCGCACCGGCATAATCCTCGCCGAACAACCCCATGATCGCATCGCCGAAAAACACGAAGCCGATGAAGCAGGCGAGCGAAAAGGCAAAGCCCGCCCATGAGCCCATGGCCAGCACGGCCTGCGCCTTGCGGTATTCGCGGGCATGGAAATACTGCGCGATCATCGGGGCGATCACGAGGGCAATGGCAAAAGCGAAGAGCGTCATCAGCCCGGCGGTGCGGAAGGCATTGAAATAGGCGCCGGCGCTTTCGGCATCGATGAAGGCGCCGACGATGATGGTATCGACATTGAGCGCCAGCGCATTGATGAAGCCGCCGAAGAGGAACCACAGCCCCGTATTGCCGCGCGCGCGCCAATAGGCGGCAATGCCGCCGAAACCCGGCCATAGCCGATAGCCCCGCCCGGCCGCCATGCCATATTGCAGCACCAGCGCCGCATAGAGCAGCCCCGCCGAGAGCAGGATCGCGCCCCAGCCGGCCATGCCGAGCCCGAACGCCGCCATCAGCAATGCGGCGCCCGGCAGCGCGATGCGCCAGAAAATGTCGCGCGGAGCGAGCGCCGTCCAGATCGAGCCCTGCGCCCGCAACGCCGAGGAATTATATTCGGCCAGCGCCATGGGCAGCACCAGAATGGCGGTGGCATAATAATGCCAGACGGGCTCGCCGGTCGGCGTCACCGCCGCCAGCGCCAGCGCAAAGCCGGCAAGGCCGAGCCCGATCACGACACCGGCGAGAATGGTGATGCCGCCGCCCGCTTCGAGCGCCAATTGCGCCTCTTCCGGCCGTCCTTTGGCCTTGCCTTCGGACCAGAAGCGCATGATGGCGGTTGCCTGCCCCATGCCGGCCCCGATGGCGAGAATGGTCGCGAGCGCCAGCCCGAAGGCGAAATAGCCATATTCGGCCACACCCATCATGCGGGCGAGAATGACATAGGCGATATAGGTGAGCCCCGCCGTCGCGACCTTGATGACAAGCGACGACAGCGAGCGCGACAATCCGATCCGCAGCAGCGATCTCAGATCGCCGGACAATTGCAGCATGAAACCCCCGGCCGCAACGCGGCGCATGGGATGACTATGCCATGGCGGAGTCAAAAAGCTCTTACCGCAATCGGCACAGTTTTTGAGAAGGCAAAGGCCTTGCGGCTGTTCCTACTCCTATGCCTATGCCTACCCCTGCGCACATGCCTACCCGCTTACGCCCCCTCACCCACCGCTCGTCACCCTCGGGCTTGACCCGAGGGGGTTTCAAAATCGGCAAAGTGAAGAACCCTCGGGGCAAGCCCGAGGGTGACGATGGGGGATTAGGGGAGCCTTCAGCCCAGCCTAATGCCGGAAATGCCGCATCCCGGTCATGACCATGGCGATGCCTGCCGCATCGGCGGCGGCGATGACCTTGTCGTCATTGACCGAGCCGCCCGGCTGGATCACCGCCGTGGCGCCGGCCTCGACCAGCGCCTCGAGCCCGTCCGGAAACGGGAAGAAGGCATCCGAAGCCACCACGGAACCCTTGGTCAGCGCCCCTCCGACCCCGGCGGCCTCTGCCGCATCGATCGACTTGCGGTGCGCGACGCGTGCCGAATCCACGCGGCTCATCTGCCCGGCGCCGATGCCGACCGTCGCGCCATCCTTCACATAGATAATGGCGTTGGACTTGACGTGCTTGGCCACCTTGGCGGCAAGCTTCATGTCGCGAAGTTCCGCCTCGGTGGGCTGGCGCTTGGTCACCACCTTGAGCTCGTTATCGTCGGCATTGCGGTTGTCGCGCGTCTGGACAAGAAGGCCCCCCGCAACCGAACGCACGGTCAACCCATCCGCCTTGGGATCAGCGATGCCGCCGGTCAGCAGCAGGCGCAGATTCTTCTTCGCGGCAATGATGGCTTCCGCTTCGGGGGTCGCCGACGGCGCCACGATCACCTCGGTGAACACCTTGACGATCTCTTCCGCCGTCGCCGCATCGATTTCGCGATTCGTGGCGACGATGCCGCCAAAGGCGCTGACCGGATCGGTGCGCAGCGCCTGTTTATAGGCGGTGACGAGATCGCCGGCGACGGCGACACCGCAGGGATTGGCGTGCTTGATGATGGCGACGGCCGCGACTTCCGCCGGGTCGAATTCGCTCACCAGCTCGAACGCCGCATCGGTATCGTTGATATTGTTGTAGCTGAGCGTCTTGCCCTGCACCTGGGTGGCGGTGGCGACGCCCGGCCGCTGGTCGCCATTGGCATAGAAGGCCGCCCATTGATGCGGATTCTCGCCATAGCGCATCACCTCGCGCAGCGAGCCGGCAAAGCTGCGCCAGGGCATATCGGGATAATCGAGCGTCCCGGCGAACCAGTTGGAAATGGCGCTGTCATAGGCGGCGGTGCGGGCATAGGCCTTGGCCGCCAGCTTCTGGCGCATCTCATAGGGCACGCCGCCCTCGCTGCGGATGGCTTCGAGAATGGCGGGATAATCGGCCGGATCGACCACCACCGTCACATAGGCATGGTTCTTGGCCGCCGAACGCACCATGGCCGGCCCGCCAATATCGATATTCTCGATCACCTCGTCATAGGAGGCGCCCGAGGCAACGGTCTTTTCGAAGGGGTAGAGATTGACCGCGACGAGATCGATGGCGCCGATCCCGTGTTCGTCCATCGAAGCCGCATGCCCCGGATTGTCGCGCACCGACAACAGCCCGCCATGTACCTTGGGATGCAGCGTCTTGACGCGGCCATCCATCATTTCAGGAAAGCCGGTCAGGTCGGAAATCTCGCGCACCTTGAGGCCGGCCTCGGCAATCAGCTTGTGGGTGCCGCCGGTCGAGACCAGCTCGACGCCCGCCTCCGACAATCCCCTGGCGAATTCGGCCATGCCGGATTTGTCGAATACCGAAAGCAGCGCCCGCCCGACCTTGACTGTCTTGCCCATGATCCCTTGATCCCGTGATGAAGTTTTGCGGCTGGGCTAGCATGAAGCGGATGGGATGGGAACTGCGCATTGCGTATGGGGGAGAACCACGATGCCGCGACCATCACGCCCACCGCGCGTCACCCTCGGGCTTGACCCGAGGGCGTTACCCTTCTGAGGCATCGTCAAGTGAAGAGCCCTCGGGTCAAGCCCGAGGGTGACGATTTGTGCGTGAGACGGGAACGAGAACGGAACGGGAGCGATGAGATAACTCACCCCTGCTCCCGCGTAAACACCCAGGAAATCTCCGCCCCCGGCCGCACCGGCGTTTCCAGCACCAGCTGCCGCGTCTTGTGGAAGCCGATATGGGGCGATTGGCGCACGCTTTCCTCGTCGTGGAAATCGGCCCCTTCCCACAGGAACGTCCACAAGCCGCCCTTGGGCAGCGCCAGCCTGACGACGCTGTCGCCGCGATTGCGCTCGACCAGCACGCCGGGGGCGAGATGGAACCGCACCGACAGCACGCCCTCGCCGGTTTCCGTGCCATTGGCGACCATGCGGTCCTGCCCGACGAGGGTGGTGCCGTCCGGCAGCAGCGTCATGCGCCGTTCGATATCGACGCCGAAGCGGTCGGCATAGCCGGCGGTCGCCAAAGTCAGCACGTTTTCGGCGGTATCGAGTTCGAGATGCGGCGGCGGCCCGACTTCGATCAGCCGGCCGGCAAAGGCGCCGCGCACGGGCACCGGCTCGGCATCCTCGGCATCGATGGTCGGGGCGGAATGCGCCACGCCCTGACGGAACAGCGCCTTGGCATCGGGCAGGCTGGCCGGCGCCGGCCCGCAGCTGCCGACGATCAGTTCGGTGCCATGGCTGAATTCGAAGGCCAGCGCACTCGAATGGGCTTCCCCGGCGAAATCCACTGGCGGCACGAGGCCGCTATCGGCCACCACTACCGCCGCGCCCTCGCGCAGCGTGCCATAGCCGCCGAGCAGCTGGCTTTTCGGCTTGCGCCCGGTGCCATCCGCCTGAACGGCGATCAGCACGTCGTGCGGCAGCTGCCCGCATCCGTTGAAATAGGCCGGCTCGCCGCTGCCCAGCGTCAGCGCATCAAGGCTTTCATGCATGCGCGCGACCTGCGCGGCCAGCTCCGAAGACGCTTCGGTCTTGAGCCCGCTGACGGCGCGGCGAATGCTTGCGAGGTCCACCAGCAATTGCAGCTGCAATTTCGGATTGCGCGAGACATGCAGGCCCTCGCGGTCGATCTGTTCGGCCAAAAGCGTATTGAGCCGAACGAGACGGCGATCGATATCGGTCCTGTCGTCCTGATCGCACAGCTCCCCGCCGACCAGCGCCATGGCGGCGAACAGCCGATCCACCGGATCGCGCGCCAGCCTTTCGCGCACCCTGAGGCTCTGGATCTGCATGCCGAGCGAACGCTGGATGGTGCGCGACTGTTCCTGCGTCGCCCCATCGAGCAGCAGCGGCAGATGCCTGAGCCAGTTGAGGACGCGCTGCGCACACAGGATCAGGGTCCAGCTCTCATGTTCGAACCGGCCTTCATGCCCGATCCAGTCGAGCACCAGCATGCGCGCGAATTGCCGTTCGCCCGGATCGCGCAGCTCGCGAAAATGCCTCAGCCACGAAAAGCCATGCAGGTTCTGGAACCATTCGGCATGGTCGACCTCGACATCGAAAGGCGAGGCCCCGCCGGTTTCGACCAGCTTCGAGGCCAGAAGATAGCGCCCCACCATCATGTCGCGCACGACTTCGCGGTCGCTGGGGCGCAATTCCGGCAATTCGCCGGCAAAGGCGGCATCGGCAAGACCCGTCCAGGTCCAGCGCAGAAGCGGCATGGTGACGATGGAATCGGCGGCGCCCAGGAAGAAGCGCCGCGCCGAAAAGCGTGCTCCCTCAAGCATTATGTCGGTCCCGTCCCCATATCCGGGCAGACCGGACCGCTTATCCCTTGTCTTGTCAACGACCCGTACTCACTCACATTTTGTCCCAAGCTATCATCAGCACGACGAGGTGTCGCACTTGTGATGAGCCCTTGGCGATTAAGCGGTGGATTTCAGCGGCGGCGGAAGCGCGCCACGAAAAAGCCGTCCATGCCGCCTTCGACCCCGCCCGGCCGCATGCCGGGATGCGTGCGCACGAGGCCATTTGGCGTCACCGCCGCTTCGAGCCCCACAAGTTCCGTGGGTAGAACCGGCACCAGATCGAGTCCCGGCAGATTATCGAGCGCCCATTCGACCTGCGATTCGCCCTCGGCGGGCTCGAGCGAGCATACGCAATAGACGAGGACACCGCCCGGCGCCATGCTCCGAAAGGCGTTGGTCAGAAGCGCCCTTTGCAGCCTGACGCGGCCGGCCACATCGCTGGCCGAGCGGTGCCAGATCACTTCGGGATGGCGGCGGAACGTGCCGGTCGCCGAACAGGGCGCATCGAGCAGCACGCCGTCGAAAGGCTGGGCCGGTGCAAACGTGCCGGCATCGCCCACCACGATTTCGGCCTTATAGCCGAGCCGATCGAGATTGGCCTTGAGCCGCTCCATCCGCTTCGCGTCATTGTCGAGCGCCGTCACCCTGTAGCCGGCCTTGACGAGCTGCGCCGTCTTGCCGCCGGGCGCGGCGCAGAGATCGAGCACGCGGGCGCCTGCGGACAAACCCAGAAGCCGCGCCGGAATGGCCGAGGCCGCATCCTGCACCCACCAGCGGCCTTCCTGATAAAAAGGCAGGTCCTCCACAGATCGGTCGCGCCGTTCGATCCGGACCGTATCGGCCATGAGCTTTTCGGCGCCAAGCGCCTCGATCAAGTCCGCATCGTCGTCCTTGAGGGTGATATCGAGCGGCGCGCCAACAAGCAGCGCCTCGGCGAAATCGTCGACCGCATCGCCATAGGCCTGCCGCCAGGTTTCGGCGAAATCGTCCGGGATCAGGAGATCATCCCCCAGCGTGCCGTAACGGGCCGAATTGGCCTGGGCGCTGCGCAGCACCGCATTCATCAGCCCGCTCAGATGCCGTACCTTGGGATCGCGCTTCACCGCCTCGACGGCCAGGAACAGCGCGCTATGCGCCCCGAGATCGGGCAGGAAGACCAATTGGGCAAGGCTCAGTCGCAGCACCGCTTCGAAGGTGCCGGATTTGGCCGGCAGCCCCTTCTCCATCAGCGCCTTGATGATGAAATCGATCTGTCCGTGCCGACGCAGCGCCGTGGTGATGAGGCGATTGGCGAGCGCGCGGTCGCGCCCATCGGCCAGATCCTCCGGCCCCAATGGCGAAAAATTTTCGCCGCCCAAGACGCTGCGCAAGCGTTGGGCGGCGGCAAGGCGGAGCGCGAGCCCCGCCGGTTCAGTCTTGCCAGGCACTATTCATTCATCCCCATGGGCCTTTTTGCCCGCCATCCTCGCGGAAACCGCCGCTGGATGGCACGCGCCAGCCATTGCCACCGCTCGGCGCCGCATTGCGCGGGGCGGGACGGGGGCTGCGCATGGCGCCCTTATCGTCCAGGCGCATCTCCGCTGCAAGCTTGTGCAGCGCGGCAATGCGGTTGCCGGTATCGGGATGGGTGGAAAAGAGATTATCCATCCGCGCCCCCGAGAGCGGGTTGATGATATACATATGCGCCATGGCCGGATTGCGTTCGGCGGCGATATTGACCTCGCGGTCGGCCGCCCTCGCGATCTTTTCGAGCGCGGCGGCCAGCGCCAGCGGATCGTTGGAAATCTCGGCGCCGTCGCGGTCGGCCTCATATTCGCGCGTGCGGCTGATGGCCATCTGCACCAAGGCGGCGGCCATGGGCGCGAGAAACACCATCAAAAGCGTGCCGATGCCCCCCATGGGATTGTCGCGGTTGTTATTGCCGCCCCCGAAGAACAGGCCGAATTGCGCCAGCATGGAGATGGCGCCGGCAAAGGTCGCGGTAATGGTCATGGTCAGCGTATCGCGGCTGCGGATATGGGCCAGCTCATGCGCCACCACGCCCGCCACTTCGCGCGTATCGAGAGAGCGCAGCAGGCCGGTCGAAACCGCCACGGCGGCATGATCGGGGTCGCGCCCGGTCGCGAAGGCATTGGGCTGATCGGAATGGATGACATAGACCGTGGGCGTCGGTATCCCGGCCCGCTGCGACAACACATCGACCATCTCATAGAGTTCGGGCACCTGGCTGCGTTCGACCGGCACGGCGTTCTGCATGCGCAGCACCATCTGGTCCGAATTCCAATAGGCGAAGAGATTGGTCCCGAGGGCCACGACGAATGCGATCATCATGCCGCTGGTGCCGCCGATGAAATAGCCGACAGCCATGAACAGCGCGGTGAGCGCGGCCAGAAGGACACCAGTGCGGAGCGCGTTGAACATGAAAGCCTCGACAAACAGCGTTATCGCGCAAATATGTCGTGCATATGCCGGCCCTGTGCAAGACCGGCGCCCGAAAGGATCAGCAATGGCTGACGACACCCCGCCCGAAACGCCCCGCCCGCCCCTGCCCCCGGCCGCTCAGCGCGCCCTTGCCGAAGCGGAAGCCCGCCGCCGCGAGATCGATGCGGCCGCTGCCAAGGCCCCACCGGAAAAAGGCGGCCGCGGCGGCCTCGAACCCGGCCGCTATGGCGACTGGGAAATCAAGGGGCTGACGAGCGATTTCTAGCTGTCGAGCTATCCCCGCGCCGCCGAGATCGCCGGCAGTAGTTCGCTGTCCACTGTCTCCGGCGTTAGCGGTCCCACATGCTTGAAGGTGATGACGCCCTCGGCATTGACGACGAACGTCTCCGGCACGCCATAGACGCCCCAGTCGATCGAGACGCGCCGGTCGCGGTCGGTGCCGACCGCGTCATAGGGATTGCCGAGTTCGTCGAGGAAGGATTTGGCGTTTTCCGGCGCATCGGCCTGGTTGATGCCGAAAAGGCGCACCTTGGTGACGTCCTTGAGCGCGACGAGCAGCGGATGCTCGGCTCGGCAGGGAATGCACCAGCTGGCAAAGACATTGACCACGGTGACATCGCCCTTGAGCGTTTCGGTGCTGAAGCCGGGCACCCCGATATCGGGCACCGCCGCCATGTCGAATTGCGGGGCCGGCTTGTCGATCAGCACCGAGCGGATCAGGTCGGGATCGCGGTCGATGGAAAAGGCGAACACCGCCACCAGCGCCACGAGGGCGATCAACGGCACGGCGAACAGCACATAGCGCATCAGCCGGCTTGCCTTTGCGAGCGGCGGCGAATGCCGCGGGCTTCCAGCGCCTCGAGCTTGCGGGCGGTGCGGCGCGCATCGATCAGCGTATAGGCGACGAGCGCGGCGACGGCCAGGGCCACGCCGACATAGGACCAGACAATGAAGACGGCATGGGGTCCGAGATCGATCATGCCGAAGCTCCCGCCTGGGCCGCCTGGCGCTCCAGCGCCATGACGCGGCGGCGCTTCACCTCGGTGTGCATGGCCTTGAGATGCAGGGTCAGGAACAGGAAGGTGAAGGCGAAGAACATGATGAAGAGCGGCGTCAGGATGGAGCCGGGCATGCGCGGGCCATCGGGACGGAACACGCTGGCCGGCTGGTGCAGCGTACTCCACCAATCGACCGAGAACTTGATGATCGGAATATTGATCGCCCCGACCAGCGTAAAGACGGCGATCACCCGCGCCGCGCGCAACTGGTCGTCGAAGGCGCGCCACAGCGCCACGATGCCGAGATAGATGAACAGCAGCACGAGCGTCGAGGTCATACGCCCGTCCCATTCCCAGAACGTGCCCCAGGTCGGCCGGCCCCAGAGCGAGCCGGTGAACAGCGCCAGCGCCGTGAAGGTCGCCCCGAGCGGCGCCGCCGATTTCATCGACACATCGGCCATGGGATGGCGCCAGACGAGCGAGCCCAGCGCCGAGACCGTCATGATGGCATAGACGAACTGGCTGAGCCATGCGGTCGGCACGTGGATATACATGATCCGCACCGTATCGCCCATCTGGTAGTCCTCGGGCGAATTGAAGAAGGCGAACCACAGGCCGAACAGGAACAGCACCGCGGTCAGGATCGTCAGCGGCCACAGCAGCGGCCGGCTCCAGGCGACGAACTGACTCGGATGCGCGATCCGGTTCCACCAGCTTTGTTTGGGAGCGGTTTCGATGGTCATGGCAAAAGCTCTAGTCCTCACCCGAACTAATCGCAAGCGCGGCCATGAACGGACAAAGCGCCGCAGCCATGAGACTGATTGCCGCAAGAAACAATAGAGCGGCCCCCGATTGATCGGGGCCGGTCCCGGTCGAGATCGCCCCGACGCCGAAAATCAGCACCGGCACGGCGAGCGGCGCGATCAGCACCGGCGCGATCAGCCCGCCCCGCCGGATCGATACGGTAACCGCCGCGCCCACGGCCCCGAAGGCCGCGAGAGCCGGCGTGCCGACGGCGAGCGACAGCACCGTCTTCCAGAAGCCGCCCATATCCATCGCCAGAAGGACCGCGAGGATGGGACTGGCGACGATCAGGGGCACCGCCGCCACCAGCCAATGGGCGATCACTTTTGCGGCAACGACCGCCGAAAACGGCAGGTCGGCGCCTCTCAGCAGGATCAGCGTGCCGTCTTCATGGTCGGCGCGGAACAATCGGTCGAGCCCCAGCAGCATGGAGAGGAACGCCGCGATCCACACGATCCCGGGCGCCAGAAGCGCCAGCAGGTCCTTGTCCGGTCCCACCGCGAAAGGCACCACCGCCCCGACGATGACGAAGAACAGCAAAAGCGTCAGCACGTCGCCGCCATTGCGTACCGCCATCCGCAATTCGCGCCCGATCAGCGCCGAAAAAGCCGTCATGACGCCCTGCCGATGGCGAGAATTTCGACGCGGGTGGGATCGTTGAGCGTAATCGGATCATGGGTTGCCGCAACCACCAGCCCGCCCTGATCGAGATGGTCGTCGATCAGCGTTTCGACGAGCTTGTGGCCCTCGATGTCGAGCGCCGCCGTCGGCTCGTCGAGCAGCCAGAGCGGCCTTTGCGTCACCAATAGCCGCGCCAGCGCCAGCCGTCGCCCCTGCCCCGCCGACAGATAGCCGGCATCGAGCCCGGCAATCGCCCCGAGCCCGACCCGGTCGAGCGCTTCCATGGGCGAAAGCCCGGTCGGTCCGTTGACCGAGGCCCAGAACTCGAGGTTTTCGAGCACGCTCAGCCGCGCCTTGATGGCGTTGCGATGCCCGCAATAATGCAGCTGCGGCCCATCCTCCTCGTCGACACCTTCCAGTGCGATGCGCCCTTCCATAGGCGTCACGATGCCGGCAAGCGTCAGGATGAGCGTGGTCTTGCCCGCCCCATTGGGTCCGCGCAGCAACAGGCAGCGGCCCGCTTCAAGCCTGAAATCGAGCCCTTCGGACAGCATGATGCCGCCGCGCCCGCAGGAGAGCCCTTGCGCGCCGAGAACCAGGGGAGAAAAGACTTGCCGATCCGTCATGGGCCCTTCTCGTATTGAACCCATACCGGCACTGGCAAGGGCAATCTTCTTTGTCTATAAGCCGTCACAGATTGGAGTCATTCCAGTAAAGGCGACGCTGCAAGCGGTCCTTCGGGCGTTCGTCCCCCGCCGGTCGTTGCCACCACGCTAACGACGGGACGGAGCAATTGGCCTCTTTAGACAGCTTCAAGTCAAAATCGACCCTGACGGTCGGCGGCAAGACCTATACCTATTATTCCATTGCCGAGGCTGAAAAGAATGGTCTCGCCGGCGTTTCGGCGCTGCCGCATTCCATGAAGGTCGTGCTCGAGAACCTGCTGCGCTTCGAAGACGGGCGCACGGTCACCAAGGCCGATATCCTGGCGGTTGCCGAATGGCTGAAGACCCGCACCTCCGAGCACGAAATCTCCTACCGCCCGGCGCGCGTCCTGATGCAGGATTTCACCGGCGTGCCGGCCGTGGTCGATCTCGCCGCCATGCGCGATGCGACCCGCAAGCTCGGCGCCGATCCGCAGAAGATCAACCCGCTGGTGCCGGTCGATCTCGTCATCGACCACTCCGTCATGGTCGACAGCTTCGGCACCCCCTCCGCCTTCCAGAGCAATGTCGAACTCGAATATCAGCGCAATGGCGAACGCTATGAATTCCTGCGCTGGGGCCAGTCGGCCTTCGACAATTTCCGCGTCGTGCCTCCCGGCACCGGCATCTGCCACCAGGTCAATCTCGAATATCTGGCCCAGACCGTGTGGACGCGTGACGAGAACGGCGAAACCGTCGCCTATCCCGATACGCTGGTGGGCACCGACAGCCACACCACCATGGTCAACGGCCTCGCCGTACTCGGTTGGGGCGTCGGCGGCATCGAGGCCGAGGCGGCCATGCTCGGCCAGCCCATCACCATGCTGATCCCCGAAGTCGTCGGCTTCAAGCTGACCGGCAAGATCAATGAAGGCATCACCGCCACCGACCTGGTGCTGACCGTCACCGAAATGCTGCGCAAGAAGGGCGTGGTCGGCAAGTTCGTCGAATTCTACGGCCCCGGCCTCGACTACCTGTCGCTCGAAGACCAGGCGACCATCGCCAATATGGCGCCCGAATATGGCGCCACCTGCGGCTATTTCCCGGTCGATGCCGATACGCTCAAATATCTGACCACCTCCGGCCGCGCCGCCGACCGCGTCGCCCTTGTCGAGGCCTATTCGAGGGCCCAGGGCATGTTCCGCGAAACCGCCTCGCCCGACCCGGTCTTCACCTCGACGCTGGAACTCGACCTGTCGACCGTGGTGCCCTCAATGTCCGGCCCCAAGCGCCCGCAGGATCGCGTCGCCCTCAAGGATGCGGCCACGGCTTTCGCCAAAGCCCTGCCGGAACTGACCGGCGGCCGCGCCGAACGCACCCGCCTGCCCGCCGACAGGGGCGAATCCCGCTATGTCGATGAAGGCGCTACCGGCGTCGACGACATTCCCGAGGAAGCCGCTTTCCCGGTCAAGGGAGAGAGCTTCGGGCTCGAGGACGGGCATGTGGTGATCGCCGCCATCACCTCCTGCACCAATACCTCCAATCCCTCCGTGCTGGTCGCCGCCGGCCTCGTCGCCCGCAAGGCGCGCGAACTCGGCCTCAACCGCAAGCCCTGGGTCAAGACCTCGCTGGCCCCCGGCTCGCAGGTGGTCACCGATTATCTGACGGCAGCGGGCCTGCAGGAAGACCTCGATGCCATCGGCTTCAATCTCGTCGGCTATGGCTGCACCACCTGCATCGGCAATTCCGGCCCCCTGCCGCAGGCCATTTCCGACTGCATCAACGAGAACAAGCTCGTGGCCTGCTCGGTGCTCTCCGGCAACCGCAATTTCGAGGGCCGCGTGAACCCGGATGTGCGCGCCAACTATCTGGCCTCGCCGCCGCTCGTCGTCGCCTATGCGCTGGCCGGATCGCTCAATATCGATATCACCACCGAGCCGCTCGGCACCGGCAAGGACGGCCAGCCCGTCTATCTCAAGGATATCTGGCCCACCAATCACGAGATCGCCGAGATCGTGCGCCAGCACGTCACCGCCGACATGTTCCGTTCGCGCTATTCCGACGTCTTCAAGGGCGACGCCAACTGGCAGAACATCGCCGTCGAGGGCGGGGAAACCTATGGCTGGAACAGCACCTCGACCTATGTGCAGAACCCGCCCTATTTCGCCGATATGTCGATGGAGCCGAAGCCGGTGACCGATATCGAGAATGCGCGCGTCCTCGCGCTCTTCCTCGATTCGATCACCACCGACCACATTTCCCCGGCCGGTTCCTTCAAGGCCTCCACCCCGGCCGGCAAATATCTCGAAGAGCGCCAGGTCGCCCCGCGCGATTTCAATTCCTATGGCGCCCGCCGCGGCAATCACGAAGTGATGATGCGCGGCACCTTCGCCAATATCCGCATCAAGAACCAGATGCTGCCCGGCGTCGAAGGCGGCTACACCAAGGGTCCCGATGGCTCGCAGATGGCCATCTACGATGCCGCCATGGCCTATCAGGCCAAGGGCACGCCGCTGGTGGTCTTTGCCGGCAAGGAATATGGCACCGGCTCCTCGCGCGACTGGGCGGCCAAGGGCACCAACCTGCTCGGCGTTCGCGCCGTCATCGCCCAGAGCTTCGAGCGCATCCACCGCTCCAACCTCGTCGGCATGGGCGTCCTGCCCCTGCAGTTCAAGGATGGCGAGAGCTGGCAGAGCCTCGGGCTCGACGGCACCGAGACCATCACCATCGACAATGTCGACCAGATCGTTCCGCGCGCCATGGTGACGGTGAAGATCACCCGCGCCGACGGTTCTGTGGTCGATGTCGAAACCCGCTGCCGCATCGATACCGCCAACGAGCTCGACTACTACAAGCATGGCGGCATCCTGCATTATGTGCTGCGCAGCCTCGTGGCGGCCTGATCGCCCATGTGACAGTTTAAGGCGGCCCGGCGGGCCGCCTTTTTCTTTTCCCGTCTCACCCTGATTTGACTGGCAGTGTGGCGCGGGCGCGGCTTACAACCTTGCCCATGACCACCGCATACGTCCTGGGCCGCGCCCTCAGCCTTGTTTCCGTTCTCGCCTTTGTCGGCCCGGCCGCGGCCGAAACGCTGCGCACCCATCCGCGCGCGGTCGTCGAACTGTTCACGAGCCAGGGCTGCGCCCAATGCCCGCCCGCCGATGCGCTGCTGACCAGCCTTGCCGATAACGACGACGTCATCGCGCTCGCCTATCACGTCGACTATTGGGATTATATCGGCTGGACCGATACCTTCGGGGCGCCGGAAAATTCCGATCGCCAGCGCGCCTATGCCAAGAGCTGGGGCTCGTCGCGCATCTATACCCCGCAAATGGTCGTCAACGGCGCCACCGACGTCGTCGGCTCGCGCCGCAACGAGGTGCATTCGGCCATTGACGGGGCCCGGCTCGACCTGCCGGTCGAGCTCACCGTCACCGGCAAGATGCTCAAGATTTCCATCGCCCCCAAGCCCAATATCGGCGATGCGGTCATCTGGCTCGTCACCTATCTCGACCGCGCCGATGTCGATATCGAGCGCGGCGAAAACGCCGGCAAGACCATGGCCTATACCCAGGTGGTCACCAAGCGCCAGGTTCTGGGCATGTGGGAGGCCGGAAACGGCGCCGAACTCAAGCTGCCGATCGACGAAGTGCTCGATACCGACAGCACCGGCCTTGCGGTCCTCGTGCAGCAGGAGCGCCAGGGCATGCCCGGCCTCATCATCGGGGCGGCGTCCTTCGAGCGATAGGCCGAAAAGAAAAACCCGTCCTTGGGGGCAAGGACGGGAAGGACTGACTGGTCAACTTCAAAGGGGCGGCTGGCAACCGGGCGTCTTGTTTGGGGGCTCGATCAGCCCGGTCGCCAGCCACTGGAGGCAATGATTGGACCTTGCTAGGTCATTCGGGCGCGATGAGGGACAAACTGTGTCCGAATTTGGATTTTTGCACGAGCCTGCTTGCGTCCCGCGGCAAATGCCGCAATCATGACAGGCGGATGACGAAGGAACAGGCTGTTGGCGACAGGCCGTAGCGACGACAAGGCTGTAACGCTCTCGCTGGTTCATGCCGGCAATCCCAACGCAGCCCCGGCGCCGCAGGCCCGACCCATGCCCGTCATCGCCTTCGACCGGCGCGAGCTCGCCACCATCCTGTCCGTCTATGGCCGCAAGGTCAGCCAGGGCGAATGGCGCGACTACGCCATGGATTTCCTGCGCGAACGCGCCGTGTTCTCCATCTATGCCCGCGTCTCGGAACGCCCCCTTTTCATCATCGAAAAGATCCCGCGCCTCAGGAACAAGCAGGGGCAATATATGCTCACCAACCAGCAGGGCCGCATCCTCAAGCGCGGCCACGACCTGTCCCAGGTCCTGCGCGTGCTCGACCCGCAACTGGTCGTGGTGGGGTGATGGCGGAACTGGTGGTCCGCCCCGCGACCGCCGCCGACATCCCGGCGATGAGCACCGTACTGACCGCCTCGATCACCGACCTCTGCGGCGCCGATCATGACAACGACCCGGCCGCCATTGCCGCCTGGACCGCCAACAAGACCATTGCCGGCGTGAGCGCCATGCTCGCCAATCCCGACCTTGCGATCTATGTCGCCGAGCGGGACGGCGCGGTGGTGGCCGTCGGTGCGGTCAACACGAAGGGCGAGATCGGCCTCAACTACGTTGCCCCCTGGGCGCGTTTCTCAGGCGCCAGCAAGGCCCTCATGGCCCGGATGGAAGCAGCCCTTCTCGCCGCCGGCCACTCCGAAGCCCGCCTCAACAGCACCGCCACGGCCCTGCGCTTTTACCGAAGCGCCGGCTGGGAACAATCCGGACCACCCGATGCCCGGTCCTATCCGATGCATAAGCGTCTGGAGCCTTAGTTCTCAATCGCACGAGCCGCCCGCTCACCGCTCGTCACCCTCGGGCTTGACCCGAGGGTTCTTCACTTACGCAATCCGCCGCACCGGTCGCTAGTAACGCCCTCGGGTCAAGCCCGAGGGTGACGAGCGGTGTAAAACGGGCAGGATGGGTACCATTAGGGGCAGATTTCCCCTTCGGCTGTGGCTCTCGCTACAGCTCCAGCTGCATATGCACGATATCGAGCCAGCGATCGAACTTGTATCCGAGCTTTTTATGCAGCCCGATATGCTCGAACCCGAGCTTCTCGTGCAGCCGCACCGAACCCACACCCTCGGCGGTGATCACACCGATCATCTGCTTGAAGCCGAACGCCTTGGACTGCGCGATCACCTCGGTCAGCATGGCCCGCCCGAGCCCTTTGCCCACTGCCTCGGGATGGCAGTAGACCGAATCCTCGCAGGTGAAGCGATAGGCGGGACGCGGGCGATAGACCGAGGCATAGGCATAGCCCATCACCGCTCCGTCCACCCCCTCGGCAATGACGACCGGATGCCCCTGTTCGGCCATATGGCCGAATTTTTCGCCGATATAGCTCTCGCTCGGCGCTTCGAGATCGAAGGTCGCGACCGAATGCTCGACATAATGGCGGTAGATGGCGGTGATGGCGGGCACATCGGCCCATGAGAAGCGACGCAGCGTGAAATCGGACAAGGCATGCCCCAAACGAAAAGACCGCGGTCTTTGTAGACCGCGGCCCGATTTGTCGTCCAACCAAATCCGCTGGAGCTTATTCGCGATTGCCGAACAGGCGCAGCAGCATCAGGAAGAGGTTGATGAAGTCGAGATAGAGGCTGAGGGCGCCCATCACCGCATTCTTGGTCAGCACATCGGCGCCATAGGCTTCCGAATAGCTTTCCTTGATCTTCTGCGTGTCATACGCCGTGAGGCCCACGAAGATCAGCACGCCGACGATCGAGATGATGAAGTCGAGCATGCCGTTGTAGAAGAACATGTTGACGATGGAGGCGATGATCAGCCCGATCAGGCCCATCATCAGGAAGCCGCCCATGCCGGTCAGGTCACGCCTGGTGGTGTAGCCGTAAAGGCTCATGGCGCCGAAGGTCGCGGCGCTGATGAAGAACACCTTGGCGATCGAGGCGTCGGTATAGACGAGGAAGATCGACGATAGCGACAGGCCCATAATGGCCGAGAAGGCCCAGAACAGACCCTGCGCGGCGCCGGTCGACAGCTTGTTGATGCCGAAGCTCAGCACCATCACGAAGGCGAGCGGAGCGAGCATCACCACCCACTGCAGGGGGCTGGCGAACAGCAGCGCACCCCATTGGGTGACGAGGGTGCCATCCTGAAGCTGGCCAACGGCGGCTTCCGGATTGGTGGTCACGGCCGCATTGGCGGCAAACCAGGCGACGAGCCCGGTCACGACCAGGCCGACACCCATATAGTTGTAAACGCGCAGCATGTAGCTGCGCAGGCCCTCATCAATGGCCAAGGCCGAGCCGGCCCGCGCATTGAGGGTCTGACGGTCATATTCAGCCATTCGTTGAATTCCTTTCCCGTTCCAAAGTGCGGTTTCTGCGCCGCAGGAGGCGTTTTCACCGCCACTTGCCGCATAATATGGAGCCAGGGCCAGGGTTTTACAAGGCTCGATCCGGCAATGACATCGCCACTGGTCCACTTCCCGCTTTGTGCTAGGGTCGAGAGGCGAATCATGCGTTCAAAGAGGAGGGTCCTATGCCCAGGCTCTTTACCGGCCTCGAAATTCCGGCCGATATCGGGTTTGCCCTGTCCCTCAAGCGCGGTGGACTGCAGGGTGCCCGCTGGATTGACGCGGAAAACTACCACATCACCCTCAGATTCATCGGCGATGTCGACAATGCCACTGCCGACGAGGTGGCAGACAGTCTCGACCGGCTGTCCAACTCCATTTCCTTCAATGTCAGGCTCACCCATCTCGGCACATTCGGCGGCGATAAGCCGCGGGCGCTTTATGCCGGGGTCGAAGTCAATGAGAGCCTGGTGCGGCTGCAGGCCGCGCAGGAGCGGGTCTTGCAGCGGGCCGGCCTGCCGCCCGAGGGGCGCAAATTCGTGCCCCATGTCACCCTGGCGCGCCTCAGGGGTGCGAGCCCGCTCGATGTCGCCCGCTTCATCGCCGAGGCCGGCCGCTTCGAGCCGCTGAGCTTTGCCGTCGGGCGCTTCGTTCTCTATTCGAGCAAGGATTCGGTGGGTGGCGGCCCCTATGTGGTCGAGCAGAGCTATCCGCTCGCGGCCTGATCACGCAGGGTTCAACGCCTTGTTAACGCTGGTGAGGCAAACCGGCGGGACTGCGCATTTTGCGCCAAATTGCCGTCACGATTGACTTGCAATGCACGCAATTAAATCAAATGCGGCGGCGTTTGACGTCTTGGTAACCCTGTCGAGGCATGCTTGCGGGCGGCAAACTCGAGAGCGGACCTTCTTAGAAAAGAGGATGAATTGGCGATGACGACGAAAACCGGTGGCCTTGTTCTTGGTCTCGCGGTCGGCGCGCTTATGACCCTGGCCCCTGCCGCTTACGCACAGCAGGCGACGGAACTCGGCACGTTCAATGCCTGGACGGCCTGGCAGGCGACCGATGCGAGCGGACCGATCTGCTATATTTCCGCCACCCCGCAATCCAGCGAGCCCGCAGGCGCCAATCGCGACCCGATCCACTTCATGATCATCCACCGCAAGGGGATGGGCACCAAGAACGAAGTGCAGACCATTATCGGCTACCCCTATAACACCAGCGATGCCAAGGCGAGCGCCACGGTCGACGGCCGTTCCTATCCCATGGTCACCGAAGGCTCGGCCGCCTGGCTCGCCTCGACCGGCGACGAAGCCGGCTTCGTGCAGGCCTTCAAGGCCGGCAGCCAGCTCGTCGTGCGCGGCACCAGCCAGCGCGGCACCGATACGGTCGATACCTATTCGCTGTCCGGCGCCACCGCTGCCATGAACGCCATCGACAAGGCCTGCGCCTGACGTTTTCGGGCTTGCCCGATCGGCGCCAAACGCCATAATCGGGGCACGCATTCCGCATGAATCCGCCCCCGGTCCCCGGGGGCGTTGTTTTCCGAAGAGGCAATTATGAAGCGCGCCGTTCTCCCGCTGGCACTGGCCCTGGCTCTCACCGGCACTGGTCTTGCCACCGCCCAGTCGGTGCGGTTGCTCGGCGATTTCCGCGACTGGTCGAGCTATGCCGCCTCGGACGGCACCGGCAATGTCTGCTTCGCCCTCACCCGGCCGACTGCGGTAACGCCCCAGCCCGACGGCTTCACCGCCGCCTATCTCTACATCACCAACCGTCCGGCCGAGAATGTCAGCAACGAGTTCAACCTCGTCGCCGGCTTCCCCTTCCAGCCCGACAGCATGGCGACCGTCTCGGTCGGCGGGCAGAGCTTCAACCTCTTCACCCAGAACGATGCCGCCTGGCTCGACGATGCCGGCCAGGCCGACGCCCTCGCCAGCGCCATCCGCGCCGGCTCGACCCTGATCGTCGAAGGCACCACCGCCGCCGGCATCAAGGTCACCCAGACCTTCTCCCTCTCCGGCGCCACCGCCGCCTCGCAAGCCATCGGCGCCGAGTGCTGAGAGCATTTCGCTGAAATGTGAAGCTGCTTCCCGCGAGCCGATCGGGATGCGCACGATGACGCTCACCCCACTGCTCGTCACCCTCGGGCTTGACCCGAGGGCTCTTCACTTCGGGGCTTCAGTGTTCGTGAAAAGATAGGAAACACCCTCGGGTCAAGCCCGAGGGTGACGATCGGGGCACGACGCACTCCCGGCCCTCTCCACCCACGGAGAAGAGCCCGCCTTAATACGCGAACCCGGAGCCCCCTGAGACCTCACGCTGAGGTGCGAGGCCTTCGCGAGCTCCCTACCCCTCGCTCCCCGGCAAATCCGCACCCGGAATATAAAGAATAATCGGCCGGATCTCATAAACCGCCGTGGGATTGGCCTGCCGCAATTGCCGCGCCACTTCCGTCGCCGCCGCGATATCGGGGCAGTCGACGATGTAAAAGCCCAGAAGCTGTTCCTTGGTTTCGGCGAACGGCCCATCGGTGACCATGCCCGAGCCCGGCCCCCGCAGCGTCACCGCATCGCGCGTCGCCCCGAGCCTTGCCGCCGGCCCCAGCGTCTTTTCCGCCACCAGCCGGTCATTGACCTGCAAAAGATCGGTCATCAGCGCCGCGTCTTCCGCTTCGCTCCAGGATTGGACGACGCCCTCTTCGTGATAGGCCAGAATGGCGAATTGCATGATGTGTCTCCCTTGCTGGGGCGACTAACACATGCTCTGCTCCTCGAGGCAAGCCCCGCGCAAGGCTGACCTGCCGCCCGTGACTTTGCGCAAAACCTTCCCATATGCTATGGGCCTCGCTTTCCGCCATTCCCGGACCCTTGCCGCCATGAGCATCGCTCTCAATCTCGACCATGCGACCGCCCCCCGTACCGCTGCGGCGAGCCGGCCGTCCCTGATCGGGCTCGGCAAGCCGGAACTGGCGAAAGCCCTTGTCGGCGCCGGCATTGCCGAAAAGGAAAGCCGCATGCGCGCCAGCCAGTTGTGGAACTGGCTCTATGTCAACGGCGTCACCGATTTCGACCGCATGACCAATGTGGCCAAACCCGTGCGCCAGCTCCTCGCCGACAAATTCATCCTCGACCGACCCGAGATCGTCTCCGAACAGGTCTCGACCGACGGCACCCGCAAATGGCTGTTCCGCTTCCGCGATCCGGCCAATCCCAATTTTCCGCCGGTCGAGGTCGAAACCGTCTATATCCCGGAAGAGGACCGCGGCACGCTCTGCGTCTCCTCTCAGGTCGGCTGCACCCTTACCTGCTCCTTCTGCCATACCGGCACGCAGAAGCTGGTGCGCAATCTCACCGCGGGCGAAATCCTCGGCCAGGTGCTGATGGCGCGCGAACGCCTCGGCGACTTCCCCGGCGGCCAGCGCCCCGACGATGGCGGTCTCGTCCCCTCGGGCGACACCCGCGCCATCACCAATATCGTGATGATGGGCATGGGCGAGCCGCTCTATAATTACGAGAACGTAAAGCAGGCCCTATTGATCGCCTCGGCGGGCGACGGCATGAGCCTCAGCAAGCGGCGCATTACTCTCTCGACCTCCGGCGTCGTGCCCTTCATCGAGCCGACCGGCCGCGAGATCGACGTCATGCTGGCGATTTCGCTCCACGCCACCAATAACGACCTGCGCGACGTGCTGGTGCCCATCAACAAGAAGTGGCCGATCGAGGAATTGCTCGAAGCCTGCCGCAACTATCCGGGCCTCTCCAATGCCCGCCGCATCACCTTCGAATATGTGATGCTCGACGGCATCAATGACAGCGATGCGGAAGCGCGCGAGCTGGTGCGCCTCCTTGCCGGCATTCCGGCCAAAATCAATTTGATCCCCTTCAATCCCTGGCCCGGCAGCAATTACGGCACCTCGCCATCCTCGCGCATCGAGCGCTTCGCCGACATCGTCAACCGCGCCGGCTATGCCAGCCCCGTCCGCACCCCGCGCGGCCGCGACATCTTCGCCGCCTGCGGGCAGCTCAAGAGCGAAAGCGAACGATTGAGCAAAAAGGACCGCGAAGCGCTGGCCGGCTGATCGCCGCGTTCAGGTCATAGCCCCAAACGCAACCGCGTGGTGGGCGGGCCAACAGCCCAACCCCACGCCGGATCGTCACCCTCGGGCTTGACCCGAGGGTTCTTCATCAACCGATGGTTGGTTTAAGTGCAACACCCTCGGGTCAAGCCCGAGGGTGACGAGTGGTGGTTAAACGCCCTCAGGTGCCCAAACCACCCATGGCCACATATTTGACCTCGAGATAATCCTCGATGCCCATATAGCTGCCTTCACGGCCCATGCCGGATTCCTTGAAGCCGCCGAACGGCGCCACTTCCGTGGTCACGAGGCCTTCATTGACACCAACGATGCCGTATTCCAGCGCCTCCGAGACGCGGAAGGCGCGGCCGAGATCCCTGGTATAGAAATAGGCGGCGAGCCCGAATTCGGTGTCATTGGCCTGGGCGATGGCCTCTTCTTCCGTCTCGAAGCGGAAGACCGGCGCCACCGGCCCGAAGATTTCTTCCTTCGACAGCCGCATATCGGCGCCCGCATCGGCGATCACCGTCGGCTTGTAGAACGAGGCGCCGAGTTCGTGCCGGGCACCGCCCACCACCACGCGGCCGCCCTTTTCCTGCGCATCGGCGACGAATTCCTCGACCTTTTCGACGGCATTGTCGTCGATCAGCGGCCCCAGTTCGACCCCGTCTTGAAGGCCCGAGCCGATGGTCAGCTTTTCGACGGCGGCGCCGAACTTCTCGACGAAGGCATCATAGATGCCGGCCTGCACATAGACGCGGTTGGTGCACACGCAGGTCTGCCCGGCATTGCGGAACTTCGAGGTAATCGCCCCCTCCACCGCCGCATCGATATCGGCGTCGTCGAAGACGATGAAGGGCGCATTGCCGCCAAGCTCCATCGAGGTCTTCTTGACCGTACCGGCCGCCTGCTTGAGGAGGATCTTGCCGACCTCGGTGGAGCCGGTGAAGGTGATCTTGGCGACCAGCGGATTTTCGCACAGCTCCGCCCCAATCTCGCGGGCCGAACCGGTCACGATATTGACCGTGCCCTTTGGGAAGCCGGCCTGTTCGCACAACACGCCCCAGGCCAGCGCCGAAAGCGGCGTCTGGCTTGCGGGCTTGGCGACGATGGTACAGCCCGCCGCCAGGGCCGGGGCGATCTTGCGCGCCAGCATCGAGGACGGGAAATTCCACGGCGTGATGGCGCCGACGACGCCGATGGCCTGACGCGTGGCCAGAAGGCGCCGATCCTGCCAGGGCGAGGGAATGATGTCGCCATAGACGCGGCGCGCTTCCTCGGCGAACCACAACACATAGGCCGCGCTCGAGGCGATTTCGTTGCGCGCTTCCTGCAGCGGCTTGCCCTGCTCGCGCGTCAGCAATGTCGCCAGCTCTTCGCGGTTTTCGAGGAGCAGGCCGTGAAGCTTCCGCAGCAGGTTGGCGCGTTCGGCCGCGGTGGTCCGGCTGAAGCTTTTGAAGGCCTTGTACGCCGCCTCGATGGCCCGCTTGGTCTCGGCGCGGCCGGCATTGGGCACATGCCCGACCAGCTCGCCCGTTGCCGGATCGTTGACGGCAATGGTGCCGCCGCCATCGGCCTGAACCCAGGCCCCATCGATGTAGAGAGCGTCGCGCTGCATGGTCTATCCTTGGAAGCGTCTAGTGGAACGAATAGAAAGCATTTAATCTGCGTGGTAAAATACGATATTAGGTGGTTTCAATACATAATTCATATGGAAGCTCAGGGGAGGGGGCACGCCATGGAATTACGACACCTGCGCTATTTCGTGGCGGTGGCGGAAGACGAGCACATCACCCGTGCCGCCGCCCGTCTCGGCATCCAGCAGCCGCCGCTCAGCCAGCAGATCCAGAATCTCGAAACGGAACTGGGCGTCATGCTGTTCGCCCGCAGCCCGCGCAAGATCAGCCTCAATGCCGCCGGCAAGGTGTTTCTCAGCGATGCACGGCGTATCCTCTCTTCGGTCGACGATGCCGTACAACGTGTGCGCCAGTTCGACAAGGGCGACGAAGGTACACTGATGATCGGCTTCACCAGTTCCGCCTCCATGCATCCGCAGACCATGCGGGCGGTCGACCTATTCCGCGCTTCGTTCCCCCTCGTCTCCTTGCAGATGGAGGAAGGGGCCAATCATGATCTCCTCTACCTCTTGGAGCAGGAACGGCTCGACGTCGCCTTCGTGCGCTCCGAGGTCACGCGCTACCCGACGCTACGGAGCCGGTGTCTGTCGCAGGAAACCATGATCGCCGCCATTCCCGCGCGTCATCCCCTGGCCTGCGAGACCGGCCCCATCGCACTCCGCCAGCTCGAGGGCGAGGACATGGTGTTCTATCGCCAGACCAATGGCTCGGGCATCGGCGCCATTCTCGAAGCTGCCTGCGAAAGACAGGGCTTCAAGCCGCGCATTGTCGGGGAAACCCAGCGCGTCATCTCGACCATCAACATGGTCGCCGCCGGGTTCGGCATCGCCGTAGTGCCGAAATCCATCGAATCCTTCAAGATCGCCTCGGTGGTCTATCGCGACCTCGACCCCGATACGAGCTTCACCGTCCCCCTCAACGTCGCCTTCCGCCAGCAGGCCGACGCCGAAACCCTCAGGCGCTTCCTCAAAGCCTGCGACAAGGTTGCCGCGCCGGAGATGGCGTAAAGAGACCCCTCATCCGCCCTTCGGGCACCTTCTCCCTCAAGGGGAGAAGGATAGCATTCTGCCTAAACCAGACTCGGTGCCTCCCCTCTCCCCTTGAGGGAGAGGGTGGATCGGCCGCAAGGCCGAGACGGGTGAGGGGTTCTGTCCTCCCCACAAAAAAGGCGCCCCGTGGGGCGCCTCCATCACGCGGATCACTTCGCCAGATATCTCTGCCCGAAGCGTTCGAAGGCCTTGTATTGCCCCTGGCCGAACCAGGGCCGCTGCGCCAGGCGATTGCGCCATTCGGTATTGCGGGCCGCCTCGCGCTCGGGCGAGGTGAGCGCCGCCGGGGATGCCAGATAATGGATTGCCAAGCGATTGAACGGCACCGGATCGGCCACTGTCAGCGCGAAGCGGCGCACCGCCTTCCAGTCGGCACAGCCGAGCAGCAGCGGAATGTGATCCTCTTCCATCCAGCCGTCGAAATCTTTGAGCTCGTCTTCCGGCACGTTGAACATGGCGGTGAAGATCAGCGGCGCTTCGATATCGGTGTCGATATCGCCATGGCGCGAAATCTCGTTGCCGAGATAGCGGGTGAAATTGCTGACATTGGCCAGCATCCACTTGGTCTCGTCGCTCGGATCGTCCTTGACCTTGATATAGCCGGGGGTCTTGAGCGCTTCCATCGACTCCATGTCGTAGACGACGAGGTAATTGTCGTCGTCCTTGGCGGTGTAGCGCTGCGCGCCCTCGAAGCCGGGCAGCACCATGCGGACCGGGATATGGTCCTCATGATACCAGGTGTTGAAGCGCTCCTCCCAGCTGGGGTCGGGACGCATCTCGGAAAACAGGATGGACTTGCCGATCATCGCATCAGGCCTTGTAGCCGGTCTTTTCGTAGAAATAGGCGACGGCGGCTTCCGCGACTTCGAGGTCCTGCACCGCCGTGCCCGAGCTGATGCCGATGCCGCCGACGATCACGCCGTCGACCTTCACCGGCAGGCCGCCGCCGATGATCGAGAAATGGCCGCCATTGGTGACATGGATGCCGAAGGTCGGCTGACCCGGCTGGCACAGCTGGTTATAGACATGGGTGCCGTTGCGGGCGACCGCACCGGTGAACGCCTTGTCGATGGCGATCGAAATGCTCGAAATCTTGCCGCCATCCATGCGATCGAAGGCGATCAGATGGCCGGATTCGTCGCAGACGGCGATGCACATGGGAATGCCCATGGCATTGGATTTCTCGGTCGCGCCATCGACGAGGATCTTGGCCTCTTCGATCGATAGACGTTTGATTTCGAGCATCTGCGCTCCCCCTTATTTCTTGTTGAGGTCCATGGTGTCGACATGCGCCTTGAGCCTGTCGAGCGGCGCCCCGCCGATCGGCTCGAAGGGCGGATAGGCCGTCCCCATCGGGACGCCCAGATGGTTCATAGCCGCCTTCATCACCGTGGCAAGCCCGAATTCCATCCACTGGATGGGGAACAGGGCCAATTGCTGCTGGAGGCGCGAGGCCTCGGCCATGTCATTGGCCTCGAAGGCATTGATGATCTTCCGGACGATCAGCGCGGCCGGCGGCGGCACCGTCACGCCGGTGCCCCCGAGCGTCATCGTCGCCAGCGACACCTGCATGGTGGTGAAATATTTGGCGTGGCCGGCATGCTCGATCTCGAACATCAGCCGCGACAGGCGGTTGAGGTCGCGCGAGCTTTCCTTGACCCATTCGATGCCGTCGAGCTTCGACAGCTCCACCACCGCGGCGGGCGTGAGATCCGCGCCCGGGCCGGGGTTGAGATAGAGCATCATCGGCAGCTCGGTCCCATTCAGGACGGCCTCGAAATAAGCCACCATCTCGCTCTGGCGGAGCGTGCCGCCCGAGGCGCGCAGCGGCGCCAGCAATTGCAGCGCATCCGCCCCCTTGGACTGGGCGAAATCGGCCAGTTCCAGCACCCGCCTGATCGAGGGATGCGAGACACCCACCGCCACCGGACGGCGGCCGCCGACAAATTCGATCGTCTTGGCGACCAGTTCCTTGCGCTCTTCAAGGTCAAGGAAGTGATATTCCTGCGCCTCGACGCCGCCAGCCACGACCAGGGATGCGTCACAATCCTCGACGACGTAATCCACCATCTTTTTCAGAAGATCGAAGTCGACCTTCTGATCTGCGGTAAACGGCGTCAAAGGCGGAACAATCGTTCCCGGAAGCCGCAAGTCGACATGCTTCCGCTGGATTGATGAATTGGCCACGATAATTATCCCCGATGGTTATCGATTGAGCTGTTCCTGATGGAACCCGGCCACACGTTTATAACCCTGGGATATCTCTGCCAATTCTTCATTGGAGATGACGTCCTCTATTTTGTCGAACGGCTTGTCGCCGGTGCGCTCATGCACCTCGCGCAGAATGGCATCCGGCGGGTTCTTGCGGTTCATCAGCACGACCTTGGACGTGGCCGCGACGCGCTCCTTGTCATAGGCCTGGAGCGCCGCCGGCGTCAGCCCCTTTTCGGCGAACTGGTTGGCGAGATAGCGCGCATCGAGGATCGACTGGCCGGCCCCGTTCGAGCCGCGCGGATACATCGGGTGGGCGGCATCGCCCAGAAGCGTCACGCGCCCGAAGGTCCAGGTCGGCACCGGATCACGGTCGACCATGGGGAAGACCAGCGGCTTTTCCGTCTTCATCAAGAGGTCCGGAACGTCGAGCCAGTCGAAATGCCAGTCCTTGTAGGCATCGAAGAAATCTTCGTGCTTGGCGACCTTGTTCCAGTCATAGGTCTCGGGCTTCGGGCGCTCCAGCGTCGCCACCCAGTTCATCAGCTGGTTGCCTTCCGCATCGATATTGTTGCGGATCGGATAGACCATGATCTTGCCGACATTCATCCAGCCGGCGCGGATGGTATTGGCCCCCGAAAGGAACGGCTTGTAAGGGGTCACGCCGCGCCAGATGGTCAGGCCCGCATAAACCGGCTCGCCCTCATTGGGGTAGAACTGCTTGCGGATGGCCGATTTGATGCCATCGGCGCCGATGGCGACGGCGGCGGTCTGGTCCAGCAGCGCATTGCCGTCCGGATCGACGAAATGGGCGGTGACGCTGTCCTCGGTCTGGTCGACGCCGGTGCAGCGATGGCCGGTGATGACGGCATCGGGGCCGAGGCGCTCGATCACGGCCTTGAGCAGCAACTCCTGCAGATCGCCGCGATGGATGGAGAATTGCGGCCACTGATAGCCCGCATCGATCCCCGCCGGCTCGGTATAGATATGCTGGCCATAGCGGTTGAAATAGGAGGCGTCCTTGGTGCGGATGCCCACGGCATCGAGCGCCGGCAGCAGGCCGAGATCGTCGAGTTCCTTGACCGCATGCGGCAAGAGGTTGATGCCGGCGCCGACGGCGCGGATTTCACGGACGGCCTCGAAAATGCGGCAGGCAATGCCCTTCTGGTGAAGGCTCAGCGCCAGCACCAGGCCGCCAATGCCGCCGCCGATGATCATCACATCCGATTTCGCCTGTGTCATGTCTCTCCCCTCGGGAATTCATTGCGCCGGCTTTGGTCGCCAGCTTTCCTCCAAGGCTTAACGATATGCTTTCGCCACGTAAAATACTAAATACGTCATGTTTCATACTATCGAGGTATGGAAAATGCAGGTCCCACGCGCGCATGAGGCAGGTTGGACGCTGAGGAAGATTCGCATCCTACGCAATATTTCCTTGCCGGGTCATCCCTTTCCGGCGCGGCGAGCTTTTTCGGACAGGCCGGCGCACCATGCCAAGGGGTCGGCTGCCGAAACCGGCGGAACCGGAACGCCGGTGAATTTTCTTGCCTCGTCCTCCCGTTCCGGCAGCACACCATCCTCCCTCATCGAAGCGCGGCCATACGAAATGGCTATCATGCTCCAACTTCATGATTTGCATACCTCGATCATATCAAAGCCGCGGGAACTATATATTTTACACCTTTGCCAGATGCTGCCTATCTGGCGGGGTAAGCGTGGAGCATCGGCACCGGGGAGGTTCGAGGCACCACAAGGCTGGCTGGAATCCGCCAGCCGATATCAGGGAGGAAATCGATTATCATGGGACTGAAACATCTGGCCCTCGCGGCCGTGGCGGCCATCGGCGCAATGACGGCCCTGCCGGCCAGCGCGCAGGAAGACTTCTTCGCCGGCAAGCAGATCGAACTGATCCTGCCTTCCGAGGCCGGCGGTTCCTATGGCATTTACGGCCTGTTGCTCGCCAATCACCTGCCCCGCCACATTCCGGGCAATCCCGCCGTGGTGCCGTCCTATATGGCCGGCGCCGGCGGCATGCGCGCCTCCAACTATGCCTATAACGTGGCGGCCAAGGATGGCCTCGCCATGTATATGATCCACCAGAACACCGCGACGCAGCAGCTTCTGGCCCCCGATCAGGCGCAGTACGACGCCGCCCAGATGATTCCGCTCGCGGTCATTTCCTCGATGAACTCGGTCATGGCCGTGCGCCGCGATCTCGGCATCGAATCCGTCGCCGATATCGCCAACCAGCAGGTCGTCACCGGCTCGACCGGCCGCGGCTCCTATCAGTTCATCGTGCCCACTTTGCTCAATGAATTCCTGGGCACCCAGTTCAACATCGTCACCACCTATACCGGCACCAGCGAAACCATGCTCGCCATGGAGCGCGGCGAAATCGGCGCCATGATGACCTCGCTGATCTCGCTGCAGGAAAGCCGCCCCGACTGGCTCGGCGAAGACGGGCTCGGCAAGGTGATCCTGCAGATGGGCGAAAGCCCCGATCCGGCGCTGCCCGATGTACCCATGCTGTCGAGCCTTGCCCAGGACGACGAGCAGGCCGCCATCTTCCGCTTCCTGTCGATCAGCAACGCCATGGCCCGCTCGGTCGTGCTACCGCCCGGCGTGCCGGAAGACCGCGTCGCCATTCTGCGCAAGGCCGTGGAAGACACGCTCGCCGACCCGGAATTCATCGCCGCCGCCGAAGAGCTCGGCATCCCCCTGGTCTCCGCCTCTGCCGACGATCTCGGCCAGATCATCGCCGACACCCTCGCCACCCCGGCCGATGTCGTGACCCAGACCCAGCAATATATCACCGAGTAACAGTCCCGAACGGCGCCAACCGGCGCCGTTCACCCATCACTGGCTACCCTCAAGCCTTACCCAACCACAATCGCTTTCCCCGGGCGTGACCCGGGGACCACTCACAGCATGTACCGTGTTGAGAGAGACCCGCGGATCAAGTCCGCGGGAAGCGATGGTGCGTGGAAGATTAAATGCCTCCAAAGAGGTGGAGCCCTTCCTTTCTCCCCTTGAGGGAGAAGAGCTTGATCCGGGGTGCCCGAAGGGCGGATGAGGGGTTAAGGCCCCTCCACACCCACCAGCGGTTCAATCGATATCAAGAGACCGCCCATAATCCTTCGGCGCCGCCCCGGCCAGCGCTCCACCGATCAGCCCTGCAATATCCCCCAGCTCCCGCAGATAAAGCCGAAACCACGGCGTCAGCCTCAACCCGGCAATCGCCGCTTCCGGCACCACCATCACCGCCGCCGCCTCGTCCGGATCGGGTGCCATTGCCCCCTCGAACACCCCGCCGAACAGCGACACATGCTCATATTCGATGAGATCGCCAACCTGGGCGCGATAGCGGGTCACCCCGAGCGGCACGAGCCGGGTTTCGATCCCCATTTCTTCCCTGAGCCTGCGATGTGCCGCATCCGCCACCGCTTCCCCCGGCAGCGGATGGCTGCAACAGGCATTGGCCCATAATCCGGCGCTGTGATATTTGCCCGCCGCCCGCTGCTGCAGCACATGCCGCCCTTCGGCATCGACCAGCAGCACCGAAATCGCCGCGTGATAGCGCCCCAGCCGATGCGCTTCGAGCTTTTCCATGGTCCCGACCGGCCGGTCGTCGGCCGGATCGAGCAGCACCACATCGCTCATGCGGCCATGGCCTTTGCGGCCCGCGCAATCAGCGCCATTGCCGAGCGGATATCGTCATCCTCAGGCCGCCCATAATGCGCGACCGCCGCCGCTACTACCGCCTCGGCCGAAACCGCCCCGTTCGCCCATTTGGTGACGACCGCGGCCAGCGCCGCCTGTTCCAGCTGCTCGGCCGCCAGTTCCGCGACCTTGACCTTGTTGCGCGCCTGTTCGGTCGCCGGGCCGAAATCGGCCCCCTTCATCTGCCGGCGCACGGTGCGCAACGGCACCACCACACCATTGCGGATCGGCTCGCCCGCCACATCCAGCGCCGCGATCTCCGCCGCGCCGACGCCTTTGCCGATATGGGCCGCATAAAGCGCCACCAGCAGCACATTGACGTCGATCCCCGCCCGGTCCTGCAACACCAGACAGGCCGGCGACACGCCCTCGCCGCCATAAAGCTTCAGCGCGAAATCCCAATGCGGCCCGGCCATGTCCTCGCTCATGCCGCGCCCTCTCCGCTCTCTTTCCAGCGCTTGACGATATGCGCATCGATATCGAACAGGTCGAGCGCCCGCCCCACCGTCTGGTTGATGACATCGTCTATGGTCTGCGGCCGATGATAGAAGGCCGGCACCGGCGGCATGACGATGGCGCCATTGCGGGTCACCTGGTCGAGCAGCGCCACATGCCCGGCATGGAGCGGCGTTTCGCGGAACATCAGCACCACGCGCCGCCTTTCCTTGAGGCAGACATCGGCGGCACGCACGATCAATTCGTCATTATAGCTATGGGCGATGCCGCTCAGCGTCTTGACCGAGCACGGCGCCACCAGCATGCCGAGCGTTTTGAACGAACCCGACGAAATCGCCGCACCGATATCGCGATAGCTATGGACCTCGTCGGCCAGCGCCTTGACCGCATCGGCATCCCAATCGGTCTCGTCGCCGAGCGTGCGGATGGCCGAAGGCGAGATCACCAGATGCGTCTCGATCTCCGGCACCGCCTTCAGCACTTCGAGCGTCCTGACGCCATAGATGACGCCCGAAGCCCCGGTTATGCCAACGATCAGTCTTTTCTTCTCGGTCACGGCCCGTCCTTGTGATGAAGCCCGGCACTAGCATGCCGGGCCACGAAGCGAAATAGCGGCAAGAAAACCCGCTCAGAACTCAGTCCTTGTCCTCGAGCTTCGGCGCGTGCCGCACCTCGGTATTCATTTCGAGATCGCTGCGGCGCTGCTGGGCGATGATCTCGCCCGTCTTCCAATAATCGCTCGCCACCGCCCGCTCGGCCATTTCCGAAAGGTTATCGTCCCATTCGCCGAGCGAATAGCCGAACCACGGCGCCTGCGGCTTCAGCGCCGGCAGGCCGAGCTCGTCCCAGATCGCCTTGGCCTTTTCCATATATTCGCGCTTCGGCAGCGAGATCGGCGGGAACGGCTCCTTGAGCGTCGCATCGAACAACACGCTCGCATCCTCGCCGCCATTGCGCTGGCTGCGCGGCCCATGGCCCTGGTCGCGATGCTTCATCACTTCCATGTCGATGGCCGGGTTGCAGCGATAGGACAGCGCCCAGAGGATTGCATCGGCATTGTCGACATCGATATCCTCGTCGACGGCGATGACGAACTTGCCGATCGCCCGGTGCTGGGTGGCGATGCCATAGAGCGCCCGCCAGGTCTCGACGCGCGGCGTGCCCTTCTCGATATGCAGCAACACGACTTTCCTCAGATTGGTCAGCGGCTCGTGCAGCCCCACCTTCTTGACGCATTTGAGCCCCAGATTCTCACGCAGATGCTCGAGCAGCAGCGGCTCCAGCGACACCCGCTTGATGAGGCTCGATTCGCTCGGCGTCACCTGGCTGATGATCGAGGTCAGGATGGCGTCCTTGCGGCGGGTGATCGCCGTGATCTCCATGAAGGCGTTGTATTCCTGAAGGTTCACATGCCCATGGCTTTCGCCGAACGGCGCTTCCGGCTCCAGCGCATCGGTATGGATATAGCCCTCGATGACGATTTCGGCCTCCGCCGGCACCATCAGGTCGACCGTCTTGGCCTTGACCACGTTGAGCGGCGAGCCCACGAGCCCGCCCGACACGGCGAGTTCATCGAGCCGCTCCGGCAGCTTCTGCGTCGAGGTGAACGTCACCGCCGGCGGCGCGCCCAGCACCACCACGGCCGGCATCTTCTCGCCACGCGCCTTGTATTTCAGCCAATGCGCATAAATGCCCGGCCGCAATTCCAGCGACGGGTTCATGCCGATGCGCCGCCGCGCCTTCACCTGGCCGCGGTAATTGCCCATGTTCTGGACGCCGGTCTCCGGGTCCTTGGAAATATATTGCGACAGCGTCGTATAGGGGCCGTTGTCCCAGCCCGGCGTCGAAATCGGGATCGGGATGGCATCGAGCCCCTTGCCCGGCTCGTCGAGCTCGGCCCCCATGATGACGATCTCCTGGCACGGCGCCTCGGCCTCGCTCACCACATTGGGCTCGATCGGATGATTGGCCGCACGGGTATAGGTCTCGGCGATCTTGTCGAGCTCGCAGCCGAGCCCGATGCGGTAGATCTCGCGGCTCGCCGCCAGCGCCCCCACCACCACCGGGATGTCGTAGCGCTTGCCCTTGGAATCCACGACATTGGTGAACAGGAACGCCTTGCGCTCGCTTTCCGGAATGCCACCACGGAACTGCCAGCGCACCAAGGGGTGCATTTCGGTATCCTTGTTGATCTCGCGGTCGACGCGGATCAACAGGCCCGCCTTTTCGAGGCTGTCCAGATGGTCGTGAAGGTCGGGATAGTCGCGTTTGGCGGCCATTGGTCATGTGCTCCTAGGAAAATATCGGTCGAAAGGGGAAGGCGCCGGGCGCCGCCCCCATGCGTTCGTCAGAAGAACTGGATCATCGATTGCGGCCACGGCGTATTGAGCAGGCGCTCGAACAGCAGATAGCCGACGACGCCCACGGCAAGGCCGGTGACGATCGACTTCCACCACGTCACCCCGAAGCCGAGGATCATATAGGCCGCGACCCACAGCGTGACCGCCGGCAGCGGCCCGATGACGAAGGCCAGCGCCGCATAGCCGATCAGCCAGCCGAAATAGCCGAAGCCCCGGCGGGTGAATTCGGCCACCGACAGCTCGCCCTTATCGACGGCGAGATCGAGATGTCCCGCCTGCGCATTGCCGCTCTCGGCCGCTTCGACCTTGGTGACCGTCGCAAACAGCCGCGTCACCACATAGATGCCCATCAGCACCGTACCGGCGATGGCGATGGCCAGCGGCATCAGCTTGGCGCCCATCGGCCAGCCGGAAATGTTCCACAACACCGCGACGAACAGCACCAGCAGCGCCGCGCCGAAGGCGAGGTCCCAGCCGAGCCGGTCGCGCCGCAGCCCCCAGGTGACGCTCGCCGTCGGCCCCTTGCCGGTGATGCGCCGCTTCACCAGCGGCCAGAGCGGGGTCAATATGCCCCAGACGGTAAGAACCAGCATCACCACCACGACCGGGCGCGTCAGGAAACCGGCGCCGAAGATCTGCACCGAGGTCGCCATATAGCGCTCGATCAGCGCCCCGAGCACGAAGCCCAAGAGCAGCGGCGGCCGCGGCCAGTGCAGCAGCCGCATGACATAGCCGAGCGCGCCGGCCGCCAGCAGCGCGACCAGATCGCCCCAGTGATGCTCGCCCTGGAAGGCGCCGATAAAGGTCACCGCCAGAACGACAGGGGCCAGAAAGCCGATCGGCACCATGGCGATGCGCGCCAGATGCGGCGCGAACAGGAAACAGACGCCCGCCCCGATGATATTGGCGATGGCGAGGCCGATGGTCATCGTATAGGTGATGTCGAGATGCTTGGTCAGCATATCGGGGCCGGGCACGATGCCCTGCACCAGAAACGCGCCCAGAAGGATCGCCATGGCCGCCGAACCCGGCACGCCGAAGGCGATGGTGGGCACCAGCGAGCCGCCTTCCTTGGCATTATTGGCCGATTCGCTGGCGATGACGCCGCGCACGTCGCCGGCGCCGAACTTGGAATTGGGATCGTTGCTGCGCGCCGCCGAACCATAGGCGATCCAGTCGATCACCGCCGAGCCGAGCCCCGGCAGGATGCCCAGCACCACGCCGATGGTCGAGCTTCTGAGCAGCACCACCGGATTGCGCATCACATCCATGAAGCCCTCGAACTGCCCCTTGTTCGTCGGCTTGATATCGCCGGTGATCGACACGCGCCGAATGGCGAGATCGGCCAGCTCCGGCAGGGCGAAGAGCCCCAGCGCCACCGGCACCAGCGGCACCCCTTCCCACAGATAGAGCGAGCCGAAGGTCCAGCGCATCGTGCCCGACTGGTAATCCTCGCCGATCATGGCGAGCATCAGCCCGACACAGGCGACGGCAAGGCCGCGCAGCATATGCTTGCCGCTCAGCGCCGCGGCGAAGGAGAGGCCGAAGACGCAGAAGCTCAGCATTTCGGGCGAGCCGATATAGAGCATGAATGGACGCAGCATCGGCACCGTCAGCGCCAGGAGAATAGCGCCGAACACGCCGCCGAGAAGGCACGAGGTAAAGGCGGCGCCGAGCGCCCGTCCGGCCTGTCCGTTCTTCGACATGGGATAGCCGTCGAGCACGGTCGCCGCCGACCCCACCGTCCCCGGCACGCCGAACAGAATGGCCGGAATGGAATCGGACGTCGCGACCACCGCATGAAGGCCGATCAGCACGGCGAGGGCCGTATAGGGGTCCATGTGGAAGGTGAAGGGCAGCACCAGCGTCAGCCCGACGAGGCCGCCGAGCCCCGGCACCACGCCGAGGGCGAGGCCCATCAGCACGCCGAGCGTCAGCATCATGAACCGGAACGGATCGGCGATCTGGGCGAGCGCCGATCCGGCCGCCATAAGCGTATCTTGCATCTAGAAGTGCCTCCTCTGCACTGACAGGACCCCCGACGCCGGACGACTTACGCCATCCACCGCTTCCATCCTGATCCCCATGAGGCTCGGGGTCCTCTCCCGCGATCCACCGCTTCCTCGACGATGAACCTCCCCACTCTGCGCTCCAGCACTAATGATATTGGGATCAGGTGTAAAATACTTATCGGCCGCGGATTGCATATGCGGGTCATATGGAAGGTGGGGCGTTTGAGGGTGAGGCGGCAGAGTGATCCCAACCGAGGCTAACCCTTGGCCGCCGCACCTACCCTCACACAATCGCTTCTTTCGGGCGTTCCAGACCGCCCCCCATGCCGCCACCCCCCGCTCGTCACCCTCGGGCTTGACCCGAGGGCGTTTCCGATTTCCCCGCAAGCACTGAGGCCCAAAGTGAAGACCCCTC
>Ga0182735_1000395_pt1 | contig 36743 bp, 40 predicted proteins | sample eDN5th30CKraftMG_FD_128524 | JGI IMG/M metagenome (GOLD analysis project Ga0182735, IMG submission 128524) | Enriched Miracle-Growth compost microbial communities from Emeryville, California, USA - eDNA 5th pass 30_C Kraft MG (version 2) (version 2) ...
CCGCGCGTTCGGCTTCCGCAACTTTCACAACTACCGCTTGCGCGTGCTCGCTCTTTGCGGTTGGAATGGCGTCATCAATCGGGTCTGATCCACCCTCATCCCCCGTTCACGGGGAAGAGCCCAGCTTCGAGCCAGTTCCTGTCGTTCTCCCGGCGCCCCAGGAACAACCGCTGTGGGCCCTCAATTCAGCTGAGGCCTGCGTCTTTCTAAGCTTCCGATGCGGACATTTTGAGAGACGATATCGGGTAATCCGCCCTCGATTTTGCCAGCTCTTCCACGGGCTTGCGAGTCTTTTCGGCGACCCGAATCGGGATGCAGTGGTGCCGGCTGTCAGACTCGAACTGACGACCTACCGCTTACAAGGCGGTTGCTCTACCAACTGAGCTAAGCCGGCTTCCGATGGCCCTTTGCTTCAAATGATGCCGAAGGTCCAGCCTTCCGTTGCAGCGAGTGCATCGGTGAGGGGCGAGGGCGACCAGGGCGCCTCGGCGCTGGCGATCGTGCGAAGCCAGGCAGCGGTGAGGAGCGCATCGCTTGCATGGTCGCTGATTGGCCCGCAAAGACCCAGAGGCGGCGATCCTATCGCGGTGAGCGCTTTATCGAGCACCTGGCCCTCGCGAATCTTGCTGCGTCCCGGCGGAAGCCCGGCTGCACGCGCTGCGAGACTGGTGTAAATTTCGACCAGGACCGGGCCCCTCGCCGGAACCGGGTCGAGCGGCCAGAGCGGAATCCGGCCGCCGAGGCGGTGGAGGAGGCGCATTCCCGAGAGGCTCGCCTTGCCGACTTGCGCTGCACCGACGAGATTGAAATTGCTGACGCTCGCCGCCTGCTTCGTTGCGCGCTGATGCTTTTCGACAACGCGCAGCCTTCCGCCCCCTTTGCCGAAGAGATCGCCGACTACGCCCCCGCCATGGCGAAAATGACGCTGGGCTTCAGGGTGCGCCAAAAAGGCGGCGGCTTCAAAATGAGGATCGTTCGCCGCGATCCGGTCGACGAGCGCCCATAGCGCGCGAATGTTCGCGGGGCTCTCGCGCCATTCGGGGAAATAGGCGGCGCGGTCGGCAAAGGCGAAGGCCGCCGAAAAGTCAAAGCCGATCAGCATGTCGGTGCCCGATGCCGCGATATCCTCGATCCAATCCCTGATCTCGGCGCGCGACCATATATGTCCAGGCTTCACAAGCGCGGGCGCCACCGCGCCGCTCGCCACCGCAAGCGCAATGCCGCGCTGGCGCTCGCCGCGCGCGCCCGACCAGTCGAGAGCGGCAAAATGGGTAAAGCGGCGCATCGCCAAGCCCTAGCGCATGTGTGTCACCTTGCACAAAGCGCGATTGAGTCCCACATGCACCCCATGCTGATCGAAACCGAATCGACGCCCAATCCCGCGACGCTCAAATTCCTGCCCGGCGAGGCGGTGATGGAAGCGGGAACCCGCGATTTTGCCACGCCCGAAGAGGCCGAGGCCTCGCCGCTGGCGACTGCGCTCTTTTCGCTCGGTGACGTGACCGGCGTCTTCTTCGGCCGCGATTTCATTTCGGTGACGATTGCGCCGGGGGCCGAATGGGCTGATGTGAAGCCCGACGTTCTTGGCATCATCATGGATCATTTTCTCGCGCGGATGCCGCTGTTTCATCCTGCAAGTGCCGCAGGGATCGGCGTTCCGGCAGAAGAGGAGGGCGGTTTCGCGGACGATCCCGCCGACGCCGACATCATCGAGCAGATCAAGGAGCTCATCGAAACGCGCGTCCGTCCCGCGGTCGCCAATGATGGCGGCGACATCATCTACCGCGGTTTCGACAAGGGCAATGTTTACCTCAAGATGCAAGGGGCCTGTGCGGGCTGCCCCTCGTCGACGGCGACGCTGAAGAACGGCATTGAGTCCCTGCTCAAACATTATGTTCCCGAAGTGACGGCCGTCCACGCCGTCTGATCCCATCCCGACAGGAGAAAGCCCATGAGCGACCCGCTTTCCGATAGCGCCCTCGACCAGCTGTTTCGCACCGCGCGCACCTATAACGGCTACATCGACCGGCCCGTTTCGGATGAGCAGCTCCGCGCGATCTGGGATCTCATGAAATATGGCCCGACGAGCGCCAACAGCCTGCCGGCGAGGATCGTGTGGTGCGTGTCTGACGAGGCGAAGGCAAAGCTCGCCGCGCTGGCGTTGCCCTCGAACGGCGAGAAAATCCTGAAGGCGCCGGTTACCGTCATCATCGCGATGGATACGGAATTCTACGAGCTTCTGCCCGAACTCTTTCCGCATACCGACGCGCGAAGCTGGTTTGCGGGCAATGCGCAGCATGCCGAGACGACCGCCCTTCGCAACTCGAGCCTGCAGGGCGCTTATTTCATCCTCGCCGCGCGCGCGCTGGGTCTCGATACGGGGCCGATGTCGGGCTTCGACAATGCCGCGGTCGACGCAGCCTTTTTTGCGGACGAGCCCAATGTGAAGAGCAATTTCATCTCGACGCTCGGATATGGCGACCCTGCGACAATCTTCGAGCGCAGCCCGCGGCCCGATTTCCCCCGCTTCAACCGCATCGCCTGATCGGCGGGAGGCGCGGGGGGTGCTGCGACTGGTCATCGACACGGCGAGCGAGGCCTGTTCGGCTGCGCTGTTCGATGATGCGACGCTCCTCGATTTCCGGCACGAACTGATAGGGCGCGGGCACGCGGAGCGGCTGGTGCCGCTGATAGCCGAACTGAACGACGGCGGACGCGCTGCGGCGATCGCCGTCGGCTGCGGCCCCGGCAGCTTCGCGGGCGTTCGGATCGGCGTTGCTGCCGCGCGGGCGCTCGCGCTCGGATGGGGCGTGCCCGTCGAGGGTTTTTCGAGCCTTGCGCTTGTTGCGGCAGTTGCAGCTAAGGAGCTCGCCGAGGCCGATGGCGGCCTTGTCGTGATGGAAGGGGGGCACGGGCAATGGTTCGTCCAGCCGTTCGCGGCTGACCTCGAGCCCGCCGCCGAGGTGCGCTCGCTTCTCCCCGATGAGGCGGTCGCGCTCCCGCACGCCCTCGTTGTCGGCAACCGCGCCGAGACCTTTATTGCGCGCCGCGGACATGGCCGCGCGGTGCCCGCGCTCCCCGACGCGCGAGCCTTTGCTCTGCTCCCGCGTGTCGCGCTCTTTGCCGACCCGAGCCCGATCTACGGCCGCGCGCCCGACGCGAAGCCGATGGCAGCGCAATGAGCGGCGCGATCGTCCTCGCTACCGCGCGCGTCGGCGATGTCGGCGCGCTGATGGAGGTCATGGAGGCCGCCTTTGACCCAGCCTATGGCGAGGCATGGAGCGCCGCGCAGCTACTCACCCTCTTCGCGCTGCCCTCGGCGCGCATTTGCCTCGCGCGCGAGGACGAGCAGCCCTGCGGCTTTTCGGCCGCGCGCGTCGCTGGCCCTGAAAGCGAGTTGCTTCTCCTTGCCGTCAATCCGCTGTGGCGCGGTCGCGGGATCGGGCGGCGGCTGATCGAGGACTGGCAGGCATGGGCGGCAGGCGAAGGCGCGGAGGAATATTTTCTTGAAATGCGCGCCGACAATTCAGCGGTTCACTTGTACCGGGAAGCAGGATTTACCGAATGCGGGCGCCGCACGGCTTACTATCGCGGCGGTGACGGGGTCGTTCGCGACGCGATTACCATGCGGCGTCGATAAATTCCTTCGTAACCGAATTATCTTAGATTGCTAAATTGTCGCCAAAATGGCATAAATAGCTGTGGACGAAGAAAACTGGACCTATTCGCCGTCCATTCTTCTGGGATGAATAGATAGGAACTGCCCCCATGTCGGAACAAGCCGATACCAGTGAAATGCTCGTCACCCTTACGGCCGATATCGTCGCTGCGCATGTCAGCAACAATAGTGTTGCGATCTCTGATCTTGCGATGCTGATCAATAATGTACACGCCGCGCTGTCGGGATTGGGCAGTGAAGCTGCGCCCGAGGAAAAGCCGGTTCCCGCGGTTTCCATTCGCGCGTCGGTGAAGCCCGACTACATCGTGTGCCTCGAGGACGGCAAGAAGCTGAAGATGCTGCGTCGCCATTTGATGACGCATTATGAGATGACCCCGGAGGATTATCGCGCGAAATGGGGCCTTCCCGCTGACTATCCGATGGTCGCCCCGAACTACGCTGCCAAGCGCCGGGCGCTCGCGAAGGAAATCGGGCTTGGAACCAAGGGCCGGGGTGGCGGGCGCAAGCGCCGAAAGGCTTAAAACCTTCGCCCATAACCCTCTTGCGGGGAACGAACGGGGCGGCGCCGCAGGGGGCCGCCCTTGTTCTATTCCCGGCACCACCCTATACAATGGGTGAAGGAAGAAAGACGACTGCGTCTTGCAGGAAAGGCCCGCATGTCCGGTACCATCGATCTTGAAGCGCTGTGCCACGAAAAGGGCCTGCGCATCACCGAGCAGCGCCGGATCATCGCGCGCGTCATTTCGGATTCGGAGGATCATCCCGACGTCGAGACGCTCTATGAACGCGCGTCCAAGATCGACAGCGGCATTTCGATCGCCACCGTCTATCGCACCGTTCGCCTGTTCGAAGAGGCGGGCATACTCGACCGTCATGATTTCGGCGATGGCCGCTCGCGTTACGAGGCGGCGCCCGAGGCGCATCACGATCATCTGATCGACGTCGAGACGGGAAAAGTGATCGAGTTCGTCGATCCGGAACTCGAAGCTCTGCAGAAGGTGATCGCCGAAAGGCTGGGTTTCCGCCTCGTTGACCACCGCATGGAACTTTATGGTGTCTCCCTCGATCGCAAGCGCGACTGATCGCGCTCCGATCACCTGGCGCCTGGTGCTGCGCCTCACCTTGATGGTGCTGGCGCTCCTATTTCTCATCGTCCCGCATCTTTGCTACCGCGCCGTCGGCAGACCCTCGCCGATGGTGATGGCCTTCCTCAACGCTGCCGGCTGGATTGCAGGGCTTCGCATCCGAACGAGAGGGACGCGGCTGAGGCGCGACGTATTGTTCGTCTCCAACCATGTGAGCTGGCTTGATATTCTCGCGCTCGGCGGCGCAGCGCGCTCGGCCTTCGTCTCGAAGGCCGAGGTCGAGACAACCCCGCTTGTCGGCTGGCTCGCCGACCAGAATCACACCATCTACGTCCAGCGCGAGGCCAAACGCGAAATCCACAATCAGACAAGCGAGCTTCGCAGCGCGCTCGCGCGCGGCCGCCCCGTGACCTTGTTTCCCGAGGGAACGACTGGGCCCGGTGACGGACTTCTGCCCTTTCGCGCCTCGCTCCTTCAGGCGGTCATTCCGACGCCCCCGCGGCTCCAGGTCCAGCCGGTATTCCTCGATTATGGCGAAGAAGCCCCCGAAATTGCGTGGCTCGATCCCGAATCCGGGCTCGACAATTTCAAGCGGCTCCTCGCGCGCAAACGCCCGATTTCGCTCACCATCCACTACCTCGATCCGCTGCCTGATGAAGTCGAGGCGGACCGCAAGGCGCTTGCTGAAGCGGCCCGCGCTGCGATCAACGCGCGTATGGAAGAGACGGCGCGCTCTTCCGCGACCGCGCGCTATCGCCTATAGCGCGCCGATGAAATCCGACTCTCCAAAGACTTTTCACGTCAAATCCTTCGGCTGTCAGATGAACGTCTATGACGGCGAGCGCATGGCCGAGATGCTCGGCGCTGAGGGTTATGCGCCCGCAGCCGAAGGCGCCGACGCCGATCTGGTTATCCTCAATACCTGTCATATTCGCGAGAAAGCCGCAGAAAAGGTCTATTCGGACATCGGCCGCCTGAAGCGCGACGACGGCACGGCGCCGACGATCGCGGTTGCAGGCTGCGTCGCCCAGGCCGAGGGCGCCGAGATTGCGCGCCGCGCGCCGAGTGTCGGTGTCGTCGTCGGACCGCAGGCCTATCACCGCCTCCCCGAGCTCATCGCGCGCGCCGAGCGCGGCGAGAAGGCGATCGATCTCGACATGCCGCTTGACAGCAAGTTTGGGGCGCTTCCGGCGCGCAGTGGCCTTCAGCGCCCCACTGCCTTCCTCACCGTGCAGGAAGGCTGCGACAAATTCTGCACTTATTGCGTCGTTCCCTATACGCGCGGCGCCGAGACGAGCCGGCCCTTTGGCGATCTGATCGCCGAGGCGCGCGCTCTTGTTGCAGGCGGGGTACGCGAGATCACGCTGCTCGGTCAGAATGTGAACGCGTGGGACGGCGAGGATGAGCGGGGAAGGGCGATCGGTCTCGACGGGCTCATCCGTGCACTCGCCGCCGAGGACGGGCTTGAGCGCATCCGCTACACGACGAGCCATCCCAACGACATGAGCGACGGGTTGATCGCGGCGCATGGTGAGGTCGACAAGCTGATGCCATTTCTCCATCTGCCGGTCCAGGCGGGCAGCGACCGCATTCTGGCCGCGATGAACCGCAGCCACAGCGTCGAAAGTTATTTGCGCGTCATCGAGCATGTTCGCAAAGCACGCCCCGACATCGCAATCTCGGGCGATTTCATCGTCGGCTTCCCCGGCGAAACCGAAGCGGATTTCGAGGCGACGCTCGATATCGTTCGCGCGACGGGCTATGCGATGGCGTACAGCTTCAAATATTCGCGTCGGCCTGGCACACCCGCAGCCTCGATGGTGGATCAGGTCGAGGAGGCGGTGATGAACGATCGGCTCCAGCGGTTGCAGGCGCTCCTCAACGCACAGCAGCACGCGTTCAACGAAGCAACCGTCGGACGCACGACGCGTCTTCTCCTTGAGCGCAAGGGCAAGCACGAAGGCCAGCTCATTGGCAAATCGCCCTGGCTTCAGTCGGTCCATGTCACCGCGCCAGGGCTGGCGATCGGCGATATGGTCGACGTCGAAATCACCTCGGCAGGTCCGAACAGTCTGGGCGCGGCCGTGCGCCAATTGCAGGAGGCTTGATGCCCAAACGTCCGCTCGCAGCTTCTCCTGCCGAACCCGGCGACCGCGTTCGGCTGACCGCGGAATTCGAGCGAACGCAATTATTGGGCATTCTCTTTGGCGAGTTCGACCGCAATCTCGTCGCGATCGAAAACCGCCTTGGCGTCTATATCTCGGCGCGGGGCAATCGCGTGCAGATCGAGGGCGAGGCCGAGGCCGCGGCGCGCGCACGCGACGTGCTTACCGAACTCTACAACCGCATCGAACAGGGGCAGGAGGTCGACGCGGGGCTCGTCGACGGAGTGATCGCGATGTCGGCGCAGCCGACGCTCGCCGGTATCATCCGCCACGATGCGAGCGAAGCGCCGACAGTGATGATCCGTACGCGCAAGAAGACGATCGTTCCCCGGGCGCCCTCGCAGGTTCCCTACATGCAGGCGCTCGCGCGCGACGATGTGATCTTTGCGCTCGGCCCCGCGGGGACCGGCAAGACCTATCTCGCGGTCGCGCAGGCGGTCGCGCAGCTCATCACCGGCAGCGTGCAGCGTCTCATTCTCTCGCGACCTGCAGTCGAGGCGGGTGAAAAACTGGGCTTCCTCCCCGGCGACATGAAGGAAAAGGTCGATCCCTATCTACGCCCACTCTACGACGCCCTGCACGACTGCCTGCCCGCCGAGCAGGTCGAGCGCCGGATCGCATCGGGCGAGATCGAGATCGCGCCGCTCGCTTTCATGCGCGGGCGCACGCTTGCCGATGCCTTCATCATTCTCGACGAAGCGCAGAACACGACGATCCCGCAAATGAAGATGTTTCTGACCCGCTTTGGCATGAACAGCCGGATGGTCATTTGCGGCGACCCCAAGCAGGTCGACTTGCCGGCACCTGCGACCTCGGGGCTTGCCGACGCGGTGGCACGGCTCGAGGGGATCGAGGGCATAAACGTCAGCCGCTTTACCGCTGCCGATGTCGTCCGTCACCCGATCGTCGGGCGGATTGTCGACGCCTATGAGGGGCCGGGAGCCTAGAAACCCTCGATCAGCCGCAGCCCTCACCGGGACAAGCCTCTCTCACGCGGTCCGCCGACTGGTCTTTACGGCCTGGATGCGCCTGCGGCGGGACGTTGGGTGCGAGGGATTATCTCATTCGGTCGGCCGTGGGGACAAAACTGATAATCCGCCGCGTCGAGCTTGCGAAACCGGGACGGCCAGCCCGGCAGGCACTCGAAAGCCGCGGTATCGAGGCCCCTGACGACGGCGAGAGATAATCCGTGGATGCGGGCTTCACCGATGAGGCAATTGAGCCTTGGTCGCGGCGTTGAATCGATCTCGACGAATGCGGATCCCTCATGATCCGGGATTGCCAAATCGAGCGAGAATTTATCAATGCCGCAAGCCCGGATCAATCTCGCGCTCGTCGGACTGTCCTCCGCTTTGCGATCCGTCTGCGCGAGATCGTCATGATCGTCATCAGCGATCCGAAGGTACAATGGCTCCTCCCTGCTCGCGGACCAGGCTTGCGCGCCCAGGGCGCTCGCCAGGGTCAGGGCCGAACCCAGCAGCATTCCGGTGAGGAGCGAACGGCGCATGGCTAGCTCGAGCGCGCGCTGTCGACGCTCCAGATCCCGGCGCCGCGCGCCGCGATGAACAGGAAGAGAAAGGCGTAAAGCGCGATCGTCTCGCCGCCGTTGGCGATCGGGTAAAGGCCTTGGCTCCCGTGCACCATCCAGTAACCGACCGCCGCCATTCCGCTCGCGAGTAAGGCTGCGGGACGGGTGAAAAGGCCGAGGAGGATCAGGCCGCCCGCCACGAGTTCGATCGCGCCCGCCGCTTGCAACACCGGGCTGAGCGGCATCGGGAAATTGGTGGGAAAGTTGAAGAATTTCTGCACGCCGTGCGCGAGGAACAGAAGGCCCCCGACAATCCGCAGCAACGCATAGGCCTGTTCGGCAAAGCCATCGAGAAATTTCATGCGTTCCCCCCTACCGCCCTCGAAGAAAGGCGAAGCTTATGCTGCTTTGAAAGGCTCGCAAAGTGCATTCTTGCAAAATCGTCATGTTTCAAAGGCTTGGGATTTCAGGCCGAAAAAAAGGGGGCGCAAATGCCATATTTTTTGCGCGCGATGTCACACCCGCCTTCGCTGCCTCGTCATGCCTGTAGAACCAAGCCTGAAGGAGACACGACATGACCAAGGTTACCGATCCTTTCGCCGCATCGCCCCAGCTGATGAAGCAGTGGATGGCGGTGAGCCTCGCCGCGGAAAAGAGCCTCGAGAAGAGCCTCGTCGAGCTCGTGAAGATCCGCTCGTCGATTCTCAATGGCTGCGCCAACTGCATCAACATGCACACCGCTGACGCCCGGGCAGCAGGCGAAACCGAGCAGCGCATCTATCTGCTTGCCGCGTGGCGCGACGCGCCCGTTTTCACCCCGCGCGAACGCGCCGCGCTCGCCTGGACCGATGCCTTGACCTGCTTGTCACAAGGACACACACAGGAAGAGGCACGCGCGGCGCTCGATGCGCATTTTACCGCGGAGGAGCAGATGAACCTCACCGTGATGATCAACGTGATCAATGGCTGGAACCGTATCGCAGTCGGCTTCGGCCTCTGGTACGAAGGTGGCGCGCCGGCGGCGAAAGCGGCCTGATGACGGTGAAAGGCGCCCCGCACCTGGCAGACGCAGCGGCAAGTTTTAATCCGCTGCGTCCGCTCCTGACCCGCGTTGCGTATCGCATGCTCGGCTCGGTTGCGGATGCGGAAGATGTTGTGCAGGACGCCTTTCTCCGCTGGCTGGCTGCCGAGCGCGCAGAGGTGCGCGAACCTGCTGCCTTCTTGAGGCGCACGGTGACGCGGCTCTGTCTTGATCACCTGAAATCGGCGCGGCGCACCCGCGAAACCTATATCGGTCCCTGGCTCCCCGACCCGCTCGTCGAGGAGGAAGAAGAGGATGATGTCACGCTACCTCTGATGCTTGCGCTCGAACGGCTCTCCCCCCTCGAGCGCGCAGCCTTTCTGCTGCACGACGTGTTCGGCGTCCCTTTCGACGAAGTGGCGGCGACGATCGGCCGCGATGCTTCCGCCGCGCGTCAGCTGGCCGCGCGTGCGCGCACGCACGTCCGCGAGGCGCGGCCGCGTTACAGGCTTGAAAAGGAGCGGGGCCTGGAAATCGCCAACGCATTCTTTCAAGCCTCGCGCAGCGGCGACATGCGAGCGCTCGGCAACCTCCTCGCAGCCGACGTCGGCCTGTGGTCCGATGGAGGCGGCAAGCGCCCCGCGGCGACCGAGCCGGTGCTCGGCTTCGACATCGTGATGAAGCTTCATCGAAGCCTCGCCGTGCTGTTCGGCAAATATGGTTCGACTCTCGTCCATACCGGGATGATCAATGGGCTGCCGGGCTTCGTCACCCGCGAAGCGGACGGCGCGCTTCAGACCACGGCGCTCGAGATCGAGGATGGCAAGATCACCGGCATCTATGTGATGCGCAACCCCGACAAGCTGCGTCACATGCACTGACCCTCCGGTTCACCCGGCTCGCCTGCGCTCAAGGCAAGGCGGTGAGTTCAGCAACGCGGATCGCCTTCGAGGCGAGCATGGGCTCAAGTATGATGCCTATTCGGCGCGCGCGCGCCGAGTGCGCGGTGATGTTGTAGAGGCTGTTGGCGATAACGTCGGCGATCTGGACCCCGTCGCTCCGTCGGCTGTCGGCGAGCGAGGCGCGGCCCCAGCCTGCAAGACCTGCCTGGATCGTGTCGCGGACGCGCGCGAGGATCGCAGGGTCATAGCGGCCATCGTCGATCACGACGTCGGTGCATACGCCGCCCGTTTCGGGCAGCCAGCGCGCGACCGCGGTGTCGAGGAGCGCGCCATAAAGTTCAAGGTCGGTCGGGGCCTGGCCGTTTGCCTTCGGGGCGAGCTTCGCGCTCTGGGCGACCGCGACCCAGGCGCGCCCGCCTGCGCGATCGAAAAGCTCGAGAAGATAGGCGCGCTCGGTCAGGCTTATGCGGCTTCCCTTGAGTTCGCCGCGAAGGCCGGTCACGGCGCGAAAGCGCGCGTGGATCGACGCTGCCGCCTCGGGGGTGAGCATCACCGCGGATAAGGTCATCGCTCCTGCGCTGAGCCCGCCCGATTCATCGCAATAGATCGTCATGCGCCCAGCGTTGGCCGATTATGCAGGGCAGGGGTAGCGCTTTTTCATCAGCGCGTCGAAGGCAGCGTAAATCGAGATCGATGGACGCCGGGGCGCGGGATAGCTGCGCAGATGCGCAAGCCATTGTTCAGGGGTGAGCGTGCCGGTTTCAGGCGGGCAGCTCGTCGTCTTGCGGCCCGCGCGGCGTTCCGCGTCGATCCGCGCCTTGTAGCGCTTTGCAGCGCCGATGACTTCACCCTTCAGCCGGCTCCCCTCAGGCGTCGCCATCGCGAGGGGCCCCAGGCGGAGGATGGCATCCGATCGTGCGAGAAATGCCGCAACGCTCATCTCGCCGGGCGCCATTGCGCAAAGCAGCATCCCGGCAAGGAGGGCAGGGCCGATGCGGGCGATGTCCCCCCGGATCATGCGGACGCGCTGTCGCTCAGGCGCCTTGCGGGTTGGCGTCGCCGAACGGCCGCGGCTTGCGCTTGATCTGCGGCAGGCCCCCCGCATGCCCCTGGACAGCGCTCGTCTGTTTGCCCTGATCATCCTCGCGGCCGATATCCTCGCCGCGGATCGCTCGCTTGGCTTCCTCACCCGACAGCGTCTCATATTCGAGCAGGGCAGCGGCGAGCAGATGCAGCTCGTCGATATGGTCGGTGAGAACCTTGCGCGCGGTCTTCTCGCCTTCCTCGACAAGACGGCGGACCTCGGCGTCGATCAGCCGGGCGGTCTCTTCGGACATGTTTTGCGCGCGCGACACGCTGTGGCCAAGGAAGACCTCGTCCTGATTGTCGCGATAGCGCAGCCAGCCGAGCTTTTCGGACATGCCATACTCCATGACCATCGCGCGCGCCATGTCGGTTGCCTGCTGAATGTCGTTCGACGCGCCCGTGTTGAGCTCGTCATTGCCGTAGATCAGCTGCTCGGCGATGCGGCCGCCGAAGCAGAGCGCGAGGCGCGCCTTCATCTGCTTCATATTCTGCGAGTAGCGGTCGCGCTCGGGCAGGTTCCACGTCACGCCCAGTGCGCGCCCGCGCGGAATGATCGTCACCTTGTGGAGCGGGTCATTGCCCTCGACGTGCAGCGAGACGAGCGCATGCCCGGCCTCATGATAGGCGGTCGCCTTCTTCTCGTCCTCGGTCATGACCATCGAGCGGCGCTCCGCGCCCATCATGACCTTGTCCTTGGCTTCCTCGAACTCGTTCGAGGCAATCAGGCGCTTGCCCTTGCGTGCGGCAAGGAGCGCCGCCTCATTTGCAAGGTTTGCAAGATCAGCGCCCGAAAAGCCGGGGGTGCCGCGCGCGATGCGGCGAAGGTCGACATCGGGCGCGAGCGGCTTCTTGCGCGTGTGGACCTCGAGGATCTTCTGACGGCCCTCGATGTCGGGGCGCGGCACGACGACCTGGCGGTCGAAGCGGCCCGGACGCAGCAGGGCCGGGTCGAGAACGTCGGGGCGGTTGGTCGCTGCGACGATGATGATGCCTTCGTTGGCCTCGAAGCCGTCCATTTCGACGAGCAGCTGATTGAGCGTCTGCTCGCGCTCATCATTGCCATTGCCGAGCCCGGCGCCGCGATGGCGGCCCACCGCGTCGATTTCGTCGATGAAGACGATGCAGGGCGCGTTGCGTTTCGCCTGCTCGAACATGTCGCGCACGCGCGAGGCGCCCACGCCGACGAACATCTCGACGAAATCGGAGCCCGATATGGTGAAGAATGGCACGCCCGCTTCGCCCGCAATCGCGCGGGCGAGGAGGGTCTTGCCGGTGCCCGGCGAGCCGACGAGCAGCGCGCCTTTCGGAATCTGGCCGCCGAGCTTTGAGAATTTCGTGGGGTCTTTCAGGAACTCGACGATTTCTTCGAGCTCCTCGCGCGCCTCGTCAATCCCTGCAACATCGTCGAAGGTCACGCGGCCCTGCTTTTCGGTCAGCATCTTCGCGCGCGACTTGCCGAAGCCCATCGCGCCCGAGCCATTGTTCTTCTGGACCTGGCGGAAAACGAAGAAGGCGATGCCGATGATCAGGAGGAAAGGCAGCGACTGGACGAGGAGATACATCCAGAAGTTGGGAACCTCGGTCGGCTTGCCCTCATATTTGACATTCTTCTCGTTGAGCAGCTTCAAAAGCTCCGGATCGCGCACGAGATTGGTCGAGAAGCGCTCGCCACTCGAAAGTTCGCCAGTGACGCGGTCTTCGGAAAGGACGACCGACTTGACGCTTCCCTCTTCGACCTTCTGCCGGAAATCGGAATAGGCAAGGGCATTGCCCGCGGGCTGGCTCGCACCCCCGAACATCGAGGCGACGAGGAGCATGGCAAGCAAGATGCCGCTCCAGATCATCACACTCTTCATCCAGGGGTTGCCCTGCGGTTCCTTGTCGTCCTGCATGCGGAATCTTTCCAGATGGTCGCGAACGCCGCGACTCTTGGGCTCAAGATAGGAAGTTCGGGTTAAATGACAATGAGCCAATATGTCTCAGACGCGGCCTTTTCGGCGGGGCGCGGCGGAAATGCGCCAGAAACCGGCGCCGGAACCCTTGCCCACATCGATCAGCCATTCGCCCACCATCGCGCGCCGCCCCGCGCGCATCGCCGCGATAAGGCCGCCAAGCGTCTCGCCGCGCAGGCGGATCTGCGGGTCGTTTGCGCGTAGGCGCCGCTCGACGATGCGGCGAAAAATTTCGTCGGGATAGGCCTCGTCGCGGATCACCGACGGATCGTCGGCGTCGGGCCAGGCTGCCATCGCGGCCTCGACCGCCCAATCGAGCGCGGTGTCCGCGTCGCCCAGCCATTGCGCCGACCGCGATGCGGCCTGGGGGTCGAGAAATTCCTGCGATCGGAGCGCATGGCGGAGCCGTGCACGGTCGAAGCGCCGATCGGCGTTCGAGGGATCCTCGACGATCGGAAGATCGGCATCGAGCGCGAGCGCTGCCAGTTCGCTCCGCCGCCAATGGAGGAGCGGCCTCAGCACAGCGCCATTGGAGGCGCGTACGCCCGCCAGCCCGCCAACGCCGCTCGAGCGGTTGAGGCGCATGATCATCGTTTCGAGCTGATCATCGGCATGATGCGCGGTCAATATATGGTCGAGCGCCAGCGCCTCGCGCCATTGTTCGAGCAAGCGGTAGCGTTCACTTCGCGCCGCTGCCTGCAAGGAGCCGGCAATGGGGGTGGCGGGATGCAGGATCGCGTGCGGAATATGCTCGCGCGCGCAATAGCCCGCGACCATGCGCGCCTCGTCGGCGGACGCGTCGCGGAGCCTGTGATCCACCGTGGCTGCCGCGATCTGGCCTGGAAGCAGCGAGGCCATGAGCCACAAGAGCGCCATGCTGTCGGGTCCGCCCGACACGGCGACGCCGTATCTCTTGCCGTGCCAGTCCGGCCCCGCGAGCGCGGAAAGGTCCGCGGCGAAGCGCTCGACGCTGCCCGCGTCAGCAGCCCGCTTTTGCTTTTGCGGCAGCGGCATCGTCGCGGACGTCCTTCGGCGCCTTGTCCCCATAGACTTCATCAAGCTCGCGAAATGCCTTGCAGGCGTCGCTCTTGCGGCCGAGCTTGGTGAGCGCAACTCCCATGTACATGAGACTATGCGGCGCGCGCGGGCCGCTCGGCTGGGCCTTGTAATTATTGTAGAAGGCGACCGCAGCAAGGCTCGGTTTGCCCTCGTCGAGATAGGCGCGTCCGAGGAGGTTCTGCGCATAGCTTGCATAGCTGTTCTTCGGCCATTTCTCGACCACCTGCTTCAGTTGCGCCTGCGCCTCGGGGTAGAGCTTCGCCTCCCATAGGCGGTAGCCATAGGTGTAGGCGTCAGCCACCTCATTGCCCGTCGCAGGAATCTCGACCTTCTTCACGAGCGCAAGCCGCGCCGCGTCGCCGCCGCTGGCCGCGGGCTTTTCCTCGGGCTTTTTGGCAGGAGCGGGCGCAGCCGCCGCACTCGCCGTTGGCCGTACTGCCGGCGCGAGGCTCGCCGTTGCGGTTTCCGCGGGCGATGCGAAGCGCTTTTCCATTTCGGCCTTGTAGGCGGCGAACTGCTTTTCCAGTTCGCGCAGCTGATAGGCATTCTGCTCGGTCTGGCCGGTCAGCGTCTGGAGCTGCGCTTCCAGCGCATCGACGCGCGCGGTGAGGTCGATCACCGGCGCGGTGCTCTTCACCCGTTCCCCGGGCGTCTTGTCGGGCGCGATCTCGCCTTCGAAGAAGGCCGGGCTGCCGCCGGGAAAGACAGTGCGCTGGACCGCGCGCATTTCCTTTTCCAGCCGCTCGACGCGCTTGTCGATGGCTCCGTCCTGCGCTGAGGCAGCCGGCGCCATCATGGTCAGAGCGGCGCTCGCCGCGCCGAAATACAGGATGTTTCGCATCTTCATCTTTCGATCAGCCCCCACAGGTTAACCATTTTTGCCATCCATAACGCGGCAAGGGACGGCCGCGCAAACCTATTTCGGTGCACGGCGGTGCTCGCCGGGGCGGGTAGCGCTGCTTGTCAGCGCGTGGCAGCGGGGGCGGCGGGGGCGCCGCCGCTGCTTCCTTCGGCGCGCGCAATGAGGTCCGCGGGCTTCAACGAGACGCCCTTGACCAGCGTATCGGCAGGACCGATGGCCCCGACATCGCGGCCGCCCACGGTCACCTTGAGCGCCTGCGGTATGCTGGTGCGCAGCGTGAACTGCTCGATATAGGCGGGCGGAACCTGATAAACCTCCCCCGGGTCGAGCGTACGCCAATTTTCAGTCTTGCCGGTCGCATCGTCGAAACCGATCCAGACTTCCGACAGGCCGGTGAGCGCGACGGGGGCATCCTGCGCAACCTGCGCCGTGCCCGCAGCGCCTGCTGTCGTCGCTGCGGGCGCATCGGCTGCGGGGGCTTCCGAGGCATCGGCGTCAGCATTTTGCGCCGCAATGAGCGCCTCGTCGGGTTCGACCGAGAGGAAACGCCAGACGCCATAGGCCGATGCGAGGAGCGCAGTGATGATCACCAGCGTCCAGGTCAGCCGCGCGGTGGGAAGGCGCGCAGGATCCGTCGGCTCATAGGCCTCATAGGCAGGGCGGGCTGCATATTCGTCTTCCTCGAGTTCGCGGCGCACGGCGGCGCCGATCTCGGCTTCGGGAAGATCAACCGCGCGGGCATAGGCGCGGGCAAAACCGGTGACGTAGGTGCGGCCCGGAAGACCGGAAAAATCGGATTTCTCAATCGCCTCCAGATGGCGCTGGGTAATCCGCGTCCGGGTCGCGATGTCGGCGAGCGAAAGTCCCGCCGCCTCACGCGCCAGCCGGAGCCGGTCGCCGGTGCGCGTAATCGCCAGTTCGCCCTGCTCGGCGACCTCTTCGTCTGCCATTACTGTCTCCGTGCCAGCCGTTTGCGACCCCATGTCGGCCGTGTCGGGGCACGTTCTCGCATCGACAATGCCGCAAAGTCAAATGAAGTTCGGCAAATAGCCCGCCGAAATGACATGCGCTTGGCGCGATCGGCCGCGAAGGCCGTCAGAGCACATATTTGCTAAGGTCGGTATCGCCCACGACATCGGCAAGCTGGCGGTCGACATAGGCGGCATCGACCGTCAGCGTCGCGCCCGCCATATCCTCGGCATTGAAGCTTACTTCCTCGACAAGCCGTTCCATGATCGTCTGGAGGCGGCGGGCGCCGATATTCTCGACCTTCTCATTGACCTCGGCGGCGAGTTTCGCAACGCGGGCGATCGCATCGTCGGTAAAGGAGAGCGTCACGCCTTCTGTGCCGATGAGCGCGGCATATTGCTCGGGCAGCCCCGCCTTTGTCTCGGAGAGAATGCGCACGAAATCAGCTTCGCTGAGCGCGCCGAGTTCGACGCGGATCGGCAGACGGCCCTGGAGTTCGGGCAAGAGGTCGGAGGGCTTCGCGACATGGAAGGCGCCCGAGGCGATAAAGAGGACATGGTCGGTCTTCATCGGGCCATATTTGGTCGCGACCGTCGTGCCCTCGATGAGCGGCAAGAGGTCGCGCTGCACGCCCTCGCGGCTGATCGAGCCGCCGCGCACGTCGCTGACGGCGATCTTGTCGATCTCATCGAGGAAAACGATCCCGTTCGCCTCGGCGTCGGCGAGGGCGACGCGCGCGACATCATCCTGGTCGAGGCGCTTGTCCTGCTCCTCCTCGATCAGCCGCGTGGCGGCGTCGATGACCTTCAATTTGCGGCGCTTCTTCGGCGGCCCGCCCATGGCCTTGCCGAGCATGTCGGACAGGTTGATCATGCTCATCTGCCCGGGCTGACCGGGAAGTTCGAACGTCATGCCGGGTGTGTCGGCCACCTCGATCTCGACTTCGCTCTCGTCGAGATGCCCTTCGCGAATACGCTGGCGGAAACTCTGGCGCGTCGCCTCGCTTGCACCCTTGCCGGTCAATGCATCGAGCAATCGTTCCATCGCGGCTTCTTCGGCGGCGGCGCGCACCGCTTCGCGGCGCCGCTCCTTTTCGAGCCGCACGGCTTCCTCGACGAGATCGCGCGCGATCTGCTCGACATCGCGGCCGACATAGCCAACCTCGGTGAACTTCGTCGCCTCGACCTTGATGAAGGGGGCGTCGGCGAGCTTGGCGAGGCGGCGCGAAATCTCGGTCTTGCCGCAGCCGGTGGGCCCGATCATCAGGATATTCTTGGGGCTGACCTCGTCGCGCAGGTCAGGCGCGAGCTGCTGACGGCGCCAGCGATTGCGCAGCGCGACCGCAACCGCGCGCTTGGCGGCATCCTGGCCGATGATATGCGTGTCCAATGCGGCGACGATCGCCTTCGGCGTCAATTCCTTGTTCATGTTCGCTTATGCCTGGATTTCGATGATTTCCTGGGTGAACTGGTCGTTGGTATAGACGCAGATATCGGCTGCGACTTCCATCGCCTTTCGGGCCAGGATTTCGGGATCTTTTTCATAGTCGGCAAGCGCGCGGGCGGCCGAGAGCGCAAAATTGCCGCCCGATCCGATTGCCGCGATGCCGCCCTTGGGTTCGAGCACGTCGCCATTGCCGGTGATCACCAGCGTCACTTCCTTGTCGGCGACGATCATCATCGCCTCGAGGTTGCGCAGATATTTGTCGGTGCGCCAGTCCTTCGCGAGTTCGACCGCGGCGCGAAGCAATTGCCCGTTATGGCGCTCAAGCTTGGCCTCCAATCGTTCGAACAGCGTGAAGGCGTCGGCGGTGGCCCCGGCAAAGCCGCCGATGACGCTGCCGTCGTGAAGGCGGCGCACCTTTCTCGCATTGGGCTTCATTACCGTCTGGCCCATCGACACCTGGCCATCGCCGATGATGACGACCTTGTCAGCCGTGCGGGCGGAAAGAATGGTGGTTCCGTGCCAGGGCGCGGCACGGTGCGCGGTCGGTTCGCTCATGGCCCGCGATATGGGAGATGCGCAGCGGGGCCGCAAGGGGAGGGGAAAGCCGGCCTTGCCATCGCGCCGACTTTTCCCCACATCACGCGCCATGAACGCTTCCAATCCGCCGCTCCGCGCCGCCGTCGTACCCGTCACGGCCTTTCAGCAAAATTGCACCCTGCTTTGGTGCACCGAGACAAACAAGGCGGCCTTCGTCGACCCGGGCGGGGACCTCGACAAGCTCAAGGATGCGGTGCGCCAGACAGGCGTCGAGATCGAGAAGATCCTCATCACCCATGGCCACATGGACCATTGCGGGCAGGCGGGCGTGCTCGCAAGGGAACTCGGCGTACCGGTCGAGGGGCCGCACGAGGACGACCGCTTCTGGATCGAGCGGCTGGGCGAAGACGGCGCGCGCTTCGGCATGTCGGGCGAGCCGTTCGAGCCTGACCGCTGGCTCGTCGATGGCGATAGCGTGACCGTCGGCAATCTGACGATCGACGTGATTCACACCCCGGGGCACACGCCGGGGCACGTCGTCTTCTATCATCGCCCCTCAAAGCTCGCGATCGTCGGAGACGTCCTCTTTCAGGGCTCGATCGGCCGCACCGATTTCCCGCGCGGCGACCACCGGCAGTTGATCGATTCGATCACGCAAAAGCTCTGGCCGCTCGGCGACGACACGGTTTTTCTGCCCGGACACGGTCCGCACAGCAATTTTGCGCAGGAACGGCGAACGAATCCCTTCGTGGGCGATGCGGCGCTCAGCTAGCTCAGTCGGGCGCGACCGTTTCGGTTTCTGCAACCTCGGTCGCCATGATCGTGGTCGGGGTCATATAGACCGCGACGAGCGCCGTGATCGCGAGCCCGAGCTGGGTGAGCATGGTGATGATCGCCCCCGCCATGCGGCCCCACATCATGCCGTCCATCCCGAGGGCGTGAAGAATGCGTCCAACGAGGTAGAGCGAGCCCGTGGCCCAGAGCCAGATCGACGAGCCGAGCCCGAGCTCAACGAGAATCAGGAGGATCAGCACGAAGGCGGTATTTTCGATATAATTGCTGTGCGCGCGCATCCGGCGGATCACCGCCTCGTTGCCGCCGTCGCCCACGAAGATATTCTCCTTCGCGCGCATCCGTCCGACACGCATCGCGAGCCAGATGTTGAGCAGCGCCGCCCCCGCGGCGATCGTCAGGCTGATCGGCAACATCGTCATCGGCATTCCCCTCCTCTGAATCTTGCGTATGATGTGGCATTGTCGCGCTTCGCGGGCAAGCATTCCTGAGGGCTTGCCTTTGCGGGCAAAAACGCTATAGCCGCGCCCGATCCGGCACCCGACACCATCAGGCGTTGAGGCACCTTCCGGCGGAAGATTTTCCTGTCCTTTCTGGAGCGGGAACAGCCTTCGGCACGGCGGGCGGGCCAGTCGTTTCCGGCAACGGGACCGACAAATCCGGGTTTGCCGATTCGTACCGAACAGTTTGAGATTACAGGATATATCATGGCCGTCCCCAAGCGAAAAACATCGCCCTCGAAGCGCGGCATGCGTCGCAGCCACGACAGCCTGAAGGTCGAAGCCTTCCAGGAATGCCCGAACTGCGGCGAGCTGAAGCGTCCGCACAACCTCTGCAACGCCTGTGGCCATTATAACGGCCGCGAAGTGGTGGCCGGCGCTTAAGCCAAGCCGGAGACTGTCCCGATGAGCCTGACACCGCGAATCGCGATTGATGCGATGGGCGGTGACGTCGGCGTCCGCGTCATGTGCGCGGGCGCGGCGATGGCGCGTCATCAGCACGACGGTCTCCGCTTCCTGCTGGTGGGCGACGAGACGCGGATCAAGGCTGCGCTTGAAAACCATCCCAATCTGCGGGCTGCCTCGGAGATCATCCACACCGACAAGGTCGTCTCGGGCGAGGACAAGCCGAGCCAGGCGCTGCGCAACGGCCGCGGCAGCTCGATGGGGCTCGCGATCGACGCGGTGAAGCGCGGCGACGCCGGGGGCGCGGTATCGGCAGGGAACACCGGTGCGCTGATGGCGATGGCGAAGCTTGCGCTGCGTACCATGCCGGGAATTGATCGGCCCGCCCTTGCCGCTTTGCTCCCATCGCTTGGCGACAATGACGTCGTGATGCTCGATCTTGGCGCCAATACCGAATGCGATGCGACGAACCTCGTCCAGTTCGCCGTCATGGGCGCCGCCTATGCGCGCACCGCCATGGGGCTCGAACGCCCGCGCGTCGCGCTCCTCAACATCGGGACCGAGGAGCTGAAGGGAACCGACGAGATTCGCGATGCGGCGGCCATGCTGCGCGGCGCTGAGCATCTGCCGATGGAATTCACCGGCTTCATCGAGGGCGACAAATTGTCGCGCGGCCATGTCGATGTCGTCGTTCATGACGGCTTTTCAGGCAATATCGCGCTGAAGACGATCGAGGGGACCGCGCGTTTCGTCACCGACCTCCTGCGCCGCGCCTTTACTTCCTCGGTGCGCTCGAAGATCGGCTTTCTCATCTCGCGCCCGGCGACCGAACTGCTGCGCCATCATCTCGATCCCAATAATCATAATGGCGCTGTGTTCCTCGGCCTCAACGGCGTCGTGCTCAAGAGCCACGGCAGCGCGGATGCGAAGGGCGTTGCCAATGCGGTGCATCTGTGCGCCGAACTCATCGAGAAGGACATCACGCGTCAAGTGACCGACGATCTGGCCAATTTCCGCGGGAGCGCTGCGGCATGACCCTTCGCGCTGTCCTCGCCGGCACCGGTTCGGCGCTGCCGCGCACGCGCGTCTCGAACGCCGAGCTTGCCGAGCGCGTCGACACCAGCGACGAATGGATCGTCGAACGCACCGGCATCCGCTTTCGCCATGTCGCCGAACCCGACGAGACAACCGCGACACTCGGCGCCGCCGCCGCAAGGGAAGCGCTCGCCGCCGCGGGGCTCGAGCCTTCGGACATAGGGCTGATCATCCTCGCAACTGCGACCCCCGACAATACTTTCCCGGCGAGCGCGACCAAGGTCCAGGCGCTGCTCGGCGCGCCCGACTGCATCGCCTTCGACGTCGCCGCTGTCTGCTCGGGCTTTCTCTACGCGCTCTCGGTCGCCGATTCGATGCTGCGCACGGGCGCGGCCAAGCACGCGCTCGTCATCGGCTCGGAAACCTTCAGCCGCATCCTCGACTGGGAGGATCGCACGACCTGCGTCCTGTTCGGCGACGGGGCGGGCGCCGTCGTGCTTTCGGCCGAGGATGTCGCCGACGATCGCGGCATTCTTGCAACGCGGCTCCACGCCGAAGGCCAATATTGCGACATGCTCTATGTCGACGGCGGGCCGTCGACGACGGGCACCGTCGGCCATGTGCGCATGCAGGGGCGCGAGGTGTTCCGCCACGCCGTCACCAATCTTGCGGCCGTGCTCGGCGAGGTTCTCGCCGACGTCGGCCTTGCCGCGTCCGATGTCGACTGGGTGGTGCCGCACCAGGCCAACAAGCGGATCATCGACGCAACGGCAAAGAAGCTCGGCCTTCCCGCCGAGCGCGTCGTTCTTACCGTCGACCAGCACGCCAACACATCGGCGGCCTCGGTCCCCCTGGCGCTCGACCTTGCGGTACGCGACGGGCGGATCCGGCGCGGCGACCTTGTCGTTCTCGAGGCGATGGGCGGGGGGTTCACCTGGGGCGCCGCGGTCCTGCGGATCTGAACAGGCACCGTCCCACGCGCGCAAAAGCGTTCGTCGCTTCAACTTCTCCATCCATCCGTTTCAGTTTTGCGGATTTATTCGCTTTTGATACACTCGCGCCCGGGACTCGTGATGGGAGGGGGCCTTTCCGAGAACCGTCTTCGGCTATCGCCTCAGGAGGGGAAGGGATTAACATGGCTGCAGGAACGCTTACCCGCGCCGATATCGCGGCGCGGATCAATCAGATGGTCGGACTTTCGCGCAATGAATCTGCGGCGATCGTCGAAAGTATCTTGTCGCACATGTCCGACGCGCTGTCCGATGGCCAGAATGTGAAGATTTCCGGGTTCGGCACCTTCGTGCTGCGCGACAAGGCGCAGCGCATTGGCCGCAATCCCAAGACGGGCATCGAGGTGCCGATTCTTCCCCGCCGCGTGATGACCTTTCGCGCCAGCCAGGCGATGCGGGCCCGCGTCGCGGGCAGCTAGGCTGGGGATCGGCGATGCCCGATTTCGACGAGCGCGGCGCGAGCAGCAAGGCGGCGGGCGCAATGCTGTCAATCGGCGAACTCGCCGAGCGGATCGGTGTCCCGACCCATGTGCTGCGCTATTGGGAGACGCGTTTTCCCGAGCTTCGGCCGCTGCAACGTTCGGGCCGCCGCCGCTACTACCGCCCGGCGGACGTCGCACTCGCTGAACGCATCCATCATTTGCTCCACGTAAAGGGGTTCACCGTCGAGGGCGCGCGCAAGGCCTTGTCGGGCAAGGAGGGCCCCCAAAGTGCCGCGGTGCCCGCGCCGCCGCTCGATACGGCCTCGCCGCCCGTCCCGAGCGCAGGAGGCGTGCCGCTCGCAGCGCTCATCGCGCTTCGCCAGCGCCTCGCCGCGGCGCTCGACGCCGCCTGAGCGTCAGTCGATCGCGGGCGAAAGCGCCGGGTCGAGGTCGCGCGGACGGATGAAGAGCGTGAAGCGGGCCGCGCCCGCGTCGAGGGCGTGCCAGTCGTCGATATCGAGTTCGAGCCGCGCCATCGCGCAGGTCGGCAGCTTTTCCTCGACTTCGGCGCGCAGCGCATCGCCTGCCGATTCCGGAACGAGCATCAGGATCAGATCCTCAAGCCCCGGATTATGCCCGACGATCAGGACATGGTCGGCATCGCCGCCGGTGTCGCGGACCACGTCCATCAACGTCGCCGCCGAGGCGAGATAGATGCGCCGGTCCCAGTGGGGTTCAAGGTCGGAGATCCCCGCGGCGGGCTGAAAAATGTCGAGCGTTTCGGTCACGCGCACCGCGGGCGAGGCGACGATGCGCTCGACGGGCAGGTTCTGCCGCTTCAGATACTGGCCGATCAGTTCGGCGCCGCGGCGACCCCGCGCATTGATCGGACGGTCGAAATCGCGCTCGACGGGGGCGTCCCAGCCCGATTTGGCGTGGCGCAGGATCGTCAACGTCTTCAAAATCACTCCCCACCTGTCGGCACTGTCCCCGAATCGCTGCCTTGTGCCGCAAACTCAGGACGGTGGGAAGGCATATGCGCGGTCCCGCTGCGCGACATTGGCCGCGGCCACGCGGTTCACCGCCTCGTCGAGCGGCAGGCGGCGGATTGGTGTCCCCTCGGGAAAGGCCCGGAGGAGCCGCGAGGGAAAGGAGGGCGAGAGCATCACGAACTGCCCGAAATCGTCGGCGCGGCGGATGAGGCGGCCGAAGGCCTGCGCGATCCGGCCGCGGATCACCATATCGTCATAGGCGCTGCCCCCCTGCGCGGCGCGGCGCGCGGCATGGAGGATCGTCGGGCGCGGCCAGGGCACACCCTCCATGACGACGAGGCGCAGCGAATCGCCTGGAACGTCGACGCCGTCGCGCAATGCATCGGTGCCAAGGAGCGAGGCATGCGGGTCGGCGCGAAAAATGTCGACGAGCGTTCCGGTGTCCAGCGGGTCGACATGCTGGGCATAGAGCGGCAGCCCCGCGCGGGCGAGGCGGTCTGCGATGCGCGCATGGACGATGCGCAGTCGCCGGATCGCGCTGAACAGCCCGAGCGCCCCGCCGCCCGAGGCCTCGATGAGCCGGCTGTAGGCGCCCGCGAGCGCGGGAAGGTCGCCGCGCGCGATATCGGTCACGATCAGCACCTCGGACTGGCGCGCATAGTCAAAAGGGCTTGCGACGGCAAAATGGGCAACATTGCTCTCCATGTGCCGCGCACCTGTGCGAATGTCGGCGTCACTCCAGCCTGCACTCCCATCATGTCCGCCGCGCAGCGTTGCCGATGTAACGAGCACGCCTTGCGCTGGGCGATAGACGATCTCGGCAACCGGGCGTGCCGGGTCGAGCCAATGGCGGTGCAGCCCGCAATCATATTCGCGCCCATCGAAGCGATCGACCGCAAGCCAGTCGACAAAATCGGGGTGCGCGGGCCCGCCGACGCGGCCGAGCAGCGACAGCCACGCGCCGAGCGTGTCGATCCGCGTGCCAAGGCTCGCGCGCGCGCCGTCGACGCGCGCCCGCGCCTGGCCGTCGAGCCAGTCGGGCGGATCCTCGATGAGCGCGTCGAGCCGCTTGCCGAGCGCGAGGAGAGGCCGCAGCAGCGCCTCGATCGCGTCGCTCGCGCCCGCAGCGGCGCTCACCAGCGCGGCGTCAGGGTCGGCAAGTTCGGTCTCGAGGCCATAGCCGCTGTCGGCGCCCTTCGCCTCGATGCTGCGCGCATAGACCTGCGCGCGAACCGCGGCGAGCAGCCGCTCGATCGCGCCCCAGGGATCATTCTCGGCAAGCCGCGAAAGCCAGCCGTCGCCGGGCAGTTCGGCGGCGGCCGTTATCGCCATCTGGATCGCCTCTTCGCCCGCCTCGTCATAGCTTGCGACGTCGGCGAGCCGCGCGGCAAGCCCGCGCCGCCGCCCGCGCGACTTGCCCTCGGGGCCGAGGATCCAGCGGCGGATCTCGATCGCTTCCTGGCCGGTGAGCGCTGCGGCAAACATCGAATCGGCCGCGTCCCAGAGATGATGACCCTCGTCGAAGATCAGCCGGCTCGCAGGAGCACCGCCGTCACGCGGTCGCGCCGCCTGCACCATCGTGAGCGCATGGTTGGCGATGATGATATCGGCCTGCGTCGCTGCGCGCGCCGAGCGTTCGATGAAGCATTTCCTGAAATGCGGGCACCCTGCATAAATGCACTCGCCGCGCCGGTCGGTGAGCGCGGCGGTGCCGTTGCGGCGAAACAGCGCGGGGAGCCAGCCGGGAAGGTCGCCGCCGATCATGTCGCCATCGCGCGTATAGGCGGCCCAGCGCGCGACAAGCTGCGCAAGGATCGCAGCGCGGCCTGAAAAACCGCCCTGGAGCGCATCCTCGAGGTTCAAAAGGCAAAGATAATTTTCGCGTCCCTTGCGCACCACGACCTTTTCGCGGTGGGTCGCGGGATCGCGATAGAGTTTTTCGGTCTCGCGCGCCAATTGGCGCTGGAGCGCCTTGGTGAAGGTCGAGATGCAGATCGCGCCCGCCGAGGCGTCGATCCATTGTTTTGCTGGCGCGAGATAGCCGAGCGTCTTGCCGATTCCCGTGCCCGCCTCGGCCACCAGCATGTGCGGCGCGTCCTTGCGTTCGCGCGGCGCAAAGATCGCGGCGACCGCGCGGGCATAATCCTGCTGGCCCGAACGGCGCTCGGCGCCATCTCCGGTCAGCCGGTCGAGCCCCGCCGCGACGTCGGCGGGGTCGAGGCGAACCTGACGCGGAGCGGCGCGCGGCGGCGCTTCTTCCCATTCTGGGAGGCGCGCGAACAGCCAGCGATCGCTCTGTTCGGGCGCGCTGAGCCGCGGCTGGAGCAGCGGCGCGAACGGCCAGCGCTGCCGTGCAAGGGCGGCAAGGCTATGCCACGCGCCTTCGCGCTCGGGCCAGTCCGGGTCATCGATGCTCTCCAGCATCGCGGCTGCGGCCCACGGCAGGAAGGCTGCTATGTCGGCTTCGGCTTTGGGCGGCGATAGCCCAAGCGCCGCGGCAAGGCCTGCCGGCGTCGGGACCGCGAAGCGCGCGGGATAGAGAAAGGCGAAGAGTTCAAGCAGATCGAGGCCCGAAAGCTCCGGATAGCCCAACCGGTCGCCGGTGAGCGGCGCACCGAGAAGGAGGTGCGGGGTCGCTGCGACCGCCGCAATCGCTTCGCCGCGCCCGACCCGCTGTACGCGTCCGGCAGCGTCGGCGATCCAGATGCCGACGTGGCTTGCGTGGATCGCGGGGAGGGGAAGGGGAGGCGGCGCCATCGCTCCACGCTAGGGACAAAAGGCGAACGCGGCAAGTCGCCCGGCCGCCGGCCTCGACCAGGCCCCGTATCAGATTTTGCTCGCGGCCGGGCGGAGCGGTCGACGTGTCAGCTCAGACCGCGGCGCCCGAAGCCCGCTGGCCGCTGGCTGTGGAATATCCGCGCGGGCTCGATCATCGCGGCGCTACGCGCCCGCTGGAGCGCGCGGTAGAGCGGACCGTGCGCGAGCTCATAGGGAAAGCGTACCCCCATGCGGTCGATTTCGCTCCACATGACGACGGCATAGACGGTTTGTCCGCCATAATGGATTTCGCAGCGCGAGCGCGCCGGCAGGCTCGCCCCGTTGATCCGCGCTCCCCCTTCGGAAAGGTCGCTGATCCGCGCCTCCACGCGGTTGAGCACCCCGTCGATGATGACGTCGAGGTCGAGCGATGTGCGCTTGTGATGGCGCGGTGCGCGGAGAAAGGAGCTGGTCATGGGAGCGTCTTACCCCGACATGGTAAATTTCGGGTAACCATGAAGCGCGGGCGCCGGACCGCCCGCGCCGCTGGGACCAGGCCCCCCCCACCGCGCGCCCAAAGCTCGCGCTCCCTTCGCGCGAGCGAAAGCTCTGCCGCTGTGCCGCACGCGTCTCCCGCCGCTTGCGGCTCCGCGTTGGATTGTTTTTGCTACCGCGCCCGTTGCCGCTCGTCCGCCATGGCAGGCACTCCCTCAGATCCCGTTCGGGCGCGCTCTTGCTTCCATTCCCCGCTTCTTTCCATTGCGCAATCTTGCCGCTATGGGCGCTGCCATGACTGACCTGCACCTTCATCCTTCGCTGCGCGAAGCTGCGCTAACGTCCAAGGCCTGGCCGTTCGAGGAAGCGCGAAAGCTGGTCAAACGCTATCCCGAAGGAAAGCCAGGCGGCGAAGCCGTGCTCTTCGAAACGGGCTATGGCCCCTCGGGACTGCCGCATATCGGGACCTTCAACGAAGTGCTGCGCACGACGATGGTACGCCGTGCCTATGAGACGCTGACCGCCAACGAAGCCGGCGTGCCGGCGCCGACGCGGCTCGTCGCCTTCAGCGACGATATGGACGGGCTGCGCAAGGTGCCCGACAATGTGCCGAACGGCGACATGCTGCGCGAACATCTCGGCAAGCCGCTCACCGCGATCCCCGACCCCTTCGGCAAATATGAAAGCTTCGCGCATCACAACAATGCGATGCTGCGCGAATTTCTCGACCGGTTCGGCTTCGACTATGAATTTGTGAGCTCGACCGAACGCTACAAGTCAGGCGCCTTCGACGAGGCGCTCAAAAATGTCCTGCGGCACAATCAGGACATTCTCGACATCATGTTGCCGACGCTGCGCGCCGAACGCGCCGCGACCTATTCGCCGATCCTCCCGGTGAGCCCCAGGTCGGGCATCGTGCTCCAGGTGCCGGTCACGGTCGTCGACGCCGATGCGGGGCTCGTCTCGTTCGAGGACGAAGGCGAGACGATCACGCACAATATCCTCTCGGGCGGCGCGAAGCTCCAGTGGAAGGTTGATTGGGCGATGCGCTGGGTGGCACTGGGCGTCGACTATGAAATGTACGGCAAGGACCTCACCGACAGCGGCGTCCAGTCGGGCAAGATTGCGCGCGCGCTCGGGGGCCGCAAGCCCGAGGGGCTGATCTACGAGATGTTCCTCGATGACAAGGGTGAGAAGATCTCGAAGTCGAAGGGCAATGGTCTCAGCCTCGAGCAATGGCTTGCCTACGGCAGCGAGGAAAGCCTTGCCTTCTTTGCCTATCGCGAACCCAAGGCGGCCAAGCAGCTCCATATCGGGGTGATCCCGAAGGCGGTCGACGAATATCTGCAAATGCGCGGTAACTATCCCTCGCAAGAACCTGATAAGCGGCTTGGAAATCCGGCCCATCACGTTCATGCCGCGCGCGGCGAGGATGTGCCTGCAACCCAATTGCCGGTGACCTTCGGCCTGCTTCTCAATCTCGTCGGCGTCATGGGCGCCGATGCGTCCAAGGAGCAGATCTGGCGCTATCTTGGCCAATATGTCGAAGGCGCAGATGCATCGCGCTATCCCGAGCTCGACGGGCTGATCGACAATGCGATGGCATACAACCGCGACTTTGTTGCCCCGACCCTCCAGCGCCGCAAGCCTGAGGGCGGCGAAAGCGCGGCGCTGCGTGCGCTCGACGAGAGGCTCGCCGAGCTTCCTGCCGACGCATCGGCGGACGACATCCAGAACATCGTCTATGAGATTGGCAAGAACGAAGCCTATGGCTTTGAAAATCTGCGTGATTGGTTCAAGGCGCTCTACGAGACGCTGCTCGGATCGAGCGCTGGGCCGCGCATGGGCAGTTTCATCGCGCTCTTCGGTATCGCCAACACACGGCGCCTGATCGCCGAGGCGCTGGCATGAGGCTTGCGGCCGCTTGCGCCCAGGCAAAGCCGCGGTTCGAACCCGCCCGGCGCCTTGCCGGCGGCGTTCCTGCGGCGCCCGGTCCGGACGGGATGGCAAGGCGGTGATGATCGACATTTTCACGACCGGCGGGACGATCGACAAAGTCTATTTCGACGCGCTCAGCGAGTTCCAGATCGGCCCCGCGGCAATCCCCGACATGCTGCGCGAGAATAATGTCCATGTTCCGCACCGCGTCACCCAGCTGATGCGCAAGGACAGCCTCGACCTCACCGATGCCGATCGCGAGACGATCCGCGCTGCGGTGGCGGGCAGCGATGCCTCGCGTATCCTCGTCACCCACGGCACCGACACGATGGTCGTCACCGGCCGCGTGCTCGCAGGGGTGCGGGACAAGACGATCGTGATGACCGGTGCGATGCAGCCGGCGTCGGTACGCGCGAGCGATGCCGAGTTCAACGTCGGCTTCGCGCTTGCCGCCGTGCAGACCCTGCCGCCGGGCGTCTATATCGCGATGAACGGGATGATCTTCGATCCTGCGACGACGGTGAAGGACCGGGCAGGCGCGCGCTTCGTCGCCGAATAGCCCTCAACCCAGCGCAGTCACCTCGCGCAGGACCGCGCGATAATCGGGCGCGATCGTCATCGCTTCATGTTTTCCCGCGCGGCCGAGCGCGGCATGGACCTCGGGCAGGCGGTAGCAGGGAACGCCCATGAACAGGTGATGCTCGGCGTGATAATTGACCCAATAGGGCGCGACCGTCGCCCGCGCGATCCAGCCCGCATGCGTGGTGCGCGCATGGGTGAAGGGGTCATCGCTCCCCGTCGTTGTGCAGGCGTGCTCGGCGATGTTGCGAATCCGAAGATAAAGCTGGAAGGTCGTCGCCAGCGCCGCGAGCCACAGCAGATAGGGCGTCCAGCCATAAAGGAGGAGCGAGGCGCCCAGGAGAACGGCCTGTACAAGGAGGAAGCGGCCGACCGCGCGGGTCACCGCGATCGCACCTGCGACATCCGCGGTCGGTGACGTCATGCCGTCGTCCGACTGCTTGTTGAACGGCGTGCCCGCGCGCGTGCCGGCCTGGCGCCTCGCCGGCTGCTCGCCGCGCAGCATCGCCTTGAGGCCGATTATCGCATAGCCAAATTGCGCCGCGCGCTGCTTGAAAAATGTCTGCCCGGTGAGATCGCGCAGGATCTTGCGCGCAAGGCTCGCGCGGGTGGTAGGGAAGGGCTTTGAGAGCGAAAGGTCGGGGTCTTCTGCCTGCTGCGTATATTTGTGATGCTGCAGATGATAGGTGCGATAGGCGATGAGGTCCGACCCGACCGCGGCGCCGGTGAGCCACTGGCCGAGGAAATTATTGACCTTGCGGCTGGGATGAAGCGCGCCGTGCGCGGCGTCGTGCATCAGGATCGCAAGGCCGAGCTGGCGGCCTCCGACGAGGAGGATCGCGAGCAGCCACGCGGCGGGATGGCCAGACCAGGCTGCAAGACCCACCGCCGCGATGCTGACGATCCAGGCGTGCGCGACGAGCCAGACGCCGCGCCAGCGCGAGGCGCGGGTCACCGCGGCCCATTCTTCGCGGTCGAAGAAGCGGTCGGGCGGCAAGAGGCGGACGGCAGCCATGAGCTTTGCTATACCAAGCCGGAGAAGCGAAACCAAACCTCTCCCAATTTGGATCAACAAGGCAGGCATTTTCCCTTTCGGAATAAGGATTTGGAAACCCCTTTCTGACACTGCTGCGACCGGGTTCGAACCAGCAGGATAAAGAGGATTTGGCGTCAAAGCGCTCCATAGTGCGACCGCTTGCCCTTACGGCATCGCCGGACGAATCGCTGCTCGACTCGCCTGGCTTCGTCGCCCGGCTGAGCCGCGTCGGACAGCTTTGGCACTATGTGTTCATCGCGCGGGCGCTCGCGCTTTTCGCCTTCGCATTCTTTCCTGGCGTCGAGGGCTTCCTCCATTCCTCCGCGCAATGGCTCGCGATGGCGGTGGGCCTCGCCTGTGATCTCGTCCTCACCATCATTGGCCAGATGTCGCGCCAGCGGCGCAGCCTTTCGCCGCGCCGGCTGCGCGCCGCGACGGCGTTCGCGATGACGCTCATCGCGCTCGGGACCCTCCTGACATCGGCGGCGATGTTCGCCGCGACCGCCATTCCGGACGGGAGCTTCTATTTCGACGCCTTTACCGCGATCCTCTTCGGCGCGATCCTCGTTGCCGCCTCAGCGTCCGCCATCGCCCGGCCGGCCTTTTTCACCTTCGCCGGCGCTGCCGCCTTCGGGGGTGCGATCGGCGTTGCATCCTGGCCGTTCGCGGTCGCGGGCATGGTATTTCTGGGGCTTTTGATCGTGATGGTGCGCGAGGACATGCGCCATCAGCGCCGCGCGAAGCGCGCCGAGCGTCTCGCGGTCAGCGAGCAGCAGCGCGCGATGAACCTCGTGCGCGATTTCGAGCGGGCGGGGCGCGGCTGGTTCTGGGAGACCGACCGCTATGGCCAGCTTGTCTATATTTCGCCGACGATCGCGGCAAAGCTCGGCCGGCCGCTCGGCGAGCTTCTCGGCCGGCCGTTTACCGACATCATCCGCAAGCGGATTGGCAATGACGAGAGCGAGGAGCGCACGCTCGGCTTCAGCCTCTCATCGCGCACCCCCTTTAACGATCTCACCGTCCAGGCGGCGGTGCCGGGCGAGGAGCGTTGGTGGTCCATCTCGGGGCATCCCATCTCGAACGAATTTGGTCATTTCTTCGGCTTTCGCGGGAGCGGTACCGATCTCACCGAGAAGAAGCGTTCGGAGCGCGAGATAAACCAGCTCGCGCGCTACGACACGCTGACGGGCCTTGCGAACAGGCTCCACATCACCGAACTGCTCGAGCGCGCGCTCAAGAACCATATGGGCCAGGCGCAACCCTGCGCGCTGCTGCTGCTCGACCTCGACCGCTTCAAGGCGGTCAACGATACGCTCGGCCATCCGGTGGGCGACCAGCTTCTGCAGCAGGCGGCGGGACGGCTCACCCAGATCATCGGCGACAAGGGACAGGTGGGCCGGCTCGGCGGCGACGAGTTCCAGATCGTGCTGCCGCAGATCAACCAGCCGGAGAAGCTTGCCAGCATTGCCAACGCAATCATCCTCAGCCTTGCAAAGCCCTTTGCCATTGAGGGCGAACAGGTGCGGATCGGCTCTTCGGTGGGCATTGCGGTCGCAGACGGCGAGGCGGTGAGCGCGGCGGCGCTCGTGCGCAACGCAGACCTTGCCCTTTATGCCGCAAAGGATGCGGGGCGCGGCGTGTATCGCTTCTATGCCGACGCGATGCACAACCAGGCGAGCGAGCGCAAGGCGATCGAGGATGCGCTGCGTGACGCGCTCGCCAAGGAAGAACTTAAACTTCTTTATCAGCCGATCGTCGATATCGCGCACGAGCGGATCACCGGTTTTGAAGCGCTCATTCGCTGGCAGCGCGGCGACGGCGAAGCCGTCAGTCCTTCCAAATTCATTCCCATTGCCGAAGAATCGAACCTGATCGTGCCGATCGGTGAATGGATTATTCGCACCGCCTGCGACACGATCGCGCAGATCGGTCCAGGCTACCGCGTCGCTGTCAATGTCTCGCCGCGCCAGTTTGCCAACGACCGTCTGCCCGCCACGATCATGAGCGCTCTGTCCGCATCAGGCATCGCTCCGGCCCAGCTGGAGCTTGAGATCACCGAAGGGGTGTTTCTCGATGAGAGCCCTGAAAATCTGGAGATGTTCCAACGCCTGAAGCGCACCGGAGTCCGGCTTGCCCTCGATGATTTCGGGACCGGCTATTCGGCGCTTGGCTATCTGAAGAAGGCGCCCTTCGACAAGATCAAGATCGACCAGAGTTTCGTTCTTGGCGCCGCCGACAAGAACAGCATGAATGCCGCGATCATCTCCTCGATCGTCGGGCTCGCGTCGGCGCTGCGCATGGAAACGACGGCCGAAGGGGTCGAAACGCACGATGATCTTGCGCTCGTTCGCCGGCTGGGTTGCAGCCATGTCCAGGGCTATATCTACGGCAAGCCGATGGACCGGGACGAGATGCTGGCGCTGCTACGCGAGAGCGACGGGCAGGTCGTCGCGCAGGGCTATCAGAGCGCGCGTGCGCCGCGCCGCCACATCCTGCGCGCGATCAACGTGCTGAGCGGCGGATATCGTTACGAGGCAATCGTTCGCAACATCTCCTCGGGCGGGGCCTTGATCGAAGGATTGTGGAATGTGCCGCCGGGCACGGCGCTGACGCTCGAATTTGCGCCCGGTATGCGGCTTGACGCCGAAGCGCGGTGGTCGGACGACAATCGCGTCGGCGTACGCTTTGCCGACACGGTCGAGATCGAGGCCTTGATCGGACTTGCAGGGCAGGCCAAATCCTCCGCCCCGCGACCGCGCGCCTACCACGCCGCCTGACATCATGAAAAGAAGGGCCGGCAGAACCGGCCCTTCAGTTGTCATTCCGGTAACCGAAAGGAAAATTACCAGAAGAAATCGTAAATCACGTCGACCACGCGGCCTGAATAGATGTCGACGAGCAGCGCATCGTCATAATAGCGGACCCAGCGGTAATTGCCGTAGGCCGGCGGCAGACGATAATACCAGGGATCGTTGATCCAGTAGCGCTGGCTGTAGAAGAGTGAGCCCAGCGTAAAGCCGACGCTGAAGCGCGTGTAGCGGTGATCGCGATAGGGCGAATAATAGCGCGGAAGCCGGTAATAATGGCGGTTCGCATTGCGGTAGCTGCGCCAGTCGTAGCGGCGATCATGGCGCCAGTCGCGGCTCCAGCTGCGCCGGTTGTCGTTGTAGCGGCGGTCGTTGCGAACGTTGCGGCGCGTGTCGCGATCATAGCGGCGGTTGTCGTTGCGGCTCGCGCGCCGGTCTACCTGTGTGTTGCGATTGCGGTCCCACTGCCGATCGGGACGGCCGTCCCGGTTGCGGTCATAATTGCCAGCGCGGCGCTGGGTCTGCTGGGCGCGCTGCTGCTCGCGCCAGCGATTGTCGCGCTGCGCGCGCTGCGCCTGTTGACGCTGCGCCCGCTGACGCTGCACTTGCGCTCGCTGCCGTTCGGCCTGTCGCGGCGCGCGTTCGCGCTGCGCCTGCGGACGCTGTCGTTCGGCTTGCCGCGGCGCACGTTCGCGCTGCGCCTGCGGGCGTTGCCGCTCTGCCTGTCGCGGCTCACGTTCGCGCTGGACCCGCGCTTCGCCGCCGCGGCGGCCCTGCGAGCCGCGATGGCCGCGCTCGCCGCCGCGCTGGGCGATCTGGACGCCAGCATTGTCGGGCCGTGCAAAAGCGGGACCCAGCGGGGTCAGGATCGTTGCTGCCATCAGCAACCCTCCGAACATCTTCTTCATGTCGTGTCTCCAATCCGTGTCCCGCATACTGAAGGCGCCAGCCGGGATGATGGAGCGATTCCTACGCGCTGCAAGATGAGTCGGTTCTGACCGGGGCGTTGTCTGGGGTTCAGCTTCCGCGCGGGGGGCGCATCGCCGGGACGGCGCGCGCTGCGTCCTCAGGGCGAATGCCGGGGGGCGGAGCGGCGGCGAGGCGCTCTTCGTCGCGCATCACCCGCCCAGCGAGACGGATCGCGGAGCGGATACGCGGATAGGTCCCGCAGCGGCAGATATTGGTCATCGCGGCGTCGATTTCAGCATCGCTCGGGTTGCTGTTGCCGCGCAGCAGCGCGGCCGCGGCCATGATCATCCCCGACTGGCAGAAGCCGCACTGCGGCACCTGTTCGGCGACCCATGCCTGCTGCACAGGGTGCGAGCGATCGCGCGAGAGGCCTTCGATCGTCGTCACGAATCGCCCCTCGCATTCGGCGATGGTGACGAGGCAGCTGCGGATGGCCTCGCCGTCGATGTCGACTGTGCACGCGCCGCAATCGCCGGTACCGCAGCCATATTTGGTTCCGGTGAGGTTCGATGCGTCGCGCAGCGCCCAGAGCAGCGGCGTTTCAGGGTCCATCCGATATTCGACCGGCCGGTCGTTCACCGAGAATTTCGTCATGCGGGACTGATGGACCGCTTTTGCAGATTAGTCACGCCAGCTCGTGTCGATCTTGTCGACCTTGCGCACCATGGCGTCGAACTCGGCCTTGCCCGCGCCGCCCGGGATCTGCGCCATGTACAGGTCGCGCTGGTGGACCTTGATCACATCGTCGCTGACGAGGATCGGCTTGCCCATGCTCATCGTCGCCAGCTGGATCTCGCACGCCCGCTGGAGCGCCCAATATTTGATGAAGGCCTCGGGAAGCGTCCGGCCCATGACGACAGGACCATGATTGCGGAGCATCAGGATGCGCTTGTCGCCGAGATTGCGGATCAGCCGCTCGCCTTCCTCCTCGCGCACGGTGATGCCTTCAAAATCATGATAGGCGAGCTGGCCCATATAGTTGCAGGCGTAAAAGTTGGTGGGCTGGAGCCCGCCTTCGAGCCCGCAGACCGCCATTGTCGCCGTTGTATGGGTGTGGATGATTGCGTGCGCGTCGGGCAGTTCGCGGTGGAACAGGCTGTGCTGCACGAATCCTGCCTTGTTGACGTGCCAGGGATTGTCGGCGTCGACCTTGTTGCCGTCAATGTCGATCTTGATCAGGCTCGAGGCAGTGACCTCACTGAAATGCATGCCATAGGGATTGATGAGATAGCTGCCCTCCTCGTCGGGCACCTTCACCGTAATATGGTTGAAGATCATCTCGTCCCAGCCCATCATCGCGAAAATGCGGTAGCAGGCGGCGAGTTCCTGCCGTGCGGTCCATTCGGCTTCGCTATATTTGCTGTTGCGCTTGAGCTGGGTCGCCATCGGCTGATCCTCTTCCTATCGGTTTCGTCCTGCTACCTATGCCACAGAGGGCAGGGGTGAAACAATCCCGCGCGCGGTGTTGCGCGGGAAGCCTGTCGGGAAACGGGGTGGCATGTGACACTGGAAAGCCGATGTTTGGCCCTGCGAAGCTGGAAGCTGGGAAGGGCAGGGATATGCCTGAGCGTCACGGCTGTCCCGACCCCACGCTCGCTCGCTCGGGGGATCTGGCTCTGATCCTCGCCGTGCCTCGCCAAAGGAAGCAGGATATCGATGACCTGCCAAAGGCTCGCCGGCTGAGCGCGGGAAAGGGGGGGGACTCGCGTGAGGCTGCTGATCGGTTCGCGTCACCCAAGCTACTCGAACCTATAATCGCCCCCTCGGGTAAGATGGCGAAGGTAAAACGCGATCGGCCCTGCGCCCTGTCGCGCGGGGGCTTGCATTTCGGCGCGAATCTCTTTAGTTGGCGCTCTATCGGAACGTCGCGCTTTCGCGGCGCTCTTTTTATTGCCCGAATATCGGCGACCTATGGCGAACCGGAAAAGTGACCGGGGACAAAGGCCGTTTGACGAACAGGAGACGACACGGCGTATGCAGATCATCGTTCGCGACAATAATGTCGACCAGGCCCTTCGCGCGCTCAAGAAGAAGCTGCAGCGTGAGGGCGTGTATCGCGAAATGAAGCTGCGCCGTCACTACGAAAAGCCCAGCGAAAAGCGTGCCCGCGAGCGCGCCGCTGCTGTCCGCCGCGCCCGCAAGATGGAGCGCAAGCGGATGGAGCGCGACGGTATCAAGTAACCGTCCTTCCCGTTCGGGATCCTGATCGTGAAAAGGGCGCTGCGGCAACGCGGCGCCCTTTTTCACGCGCGCAGACGAATAGCGGCGAGATGGAATCGGGAGGAGCCTCTCCTGTACGTCCCCGAACGGCGCACTCGGGATTGCGCCCCGCCAGACACCAGGAAGATGTCAGCGCTGCGCCTCCTCCTGCAGCCATCGCCGAAAGAGGCGCGCAGCGGGGGTGCGCGTCTCGGCCGCCTCGACAAGGAAGAAGCTGCGCGCCGAGCGTAACCGGTGGCCGGCCAGCGCCTCCAGCCGGCCCTCGTCCAGCAGCCCCGATATCAGCGGCTCGATCCCGATCGCGACGCCGGCGCCGCTCAAGGTCCGCTCGTACAAGAGCAGCGAGTCGACATCGCGCGGCGCAGCCTTCGCTTCGTCGAGACCGCTCGCGCGCAGCCACTCCTGCCAGAACTCGGGTCGATGATCGGGCCCGAGGAGCGGGTGAGCGAGCAAATCAGCGGGACATGTGATGCGGCGCGAATGGGCCGCGCTCCA
>Ga0182735_1000399_pt1 | contig 36349 bp, 44 predicted proteins | sample eDN5th30CKraftMG_FD_128524 | JGI IMG/M metagenome (GOLD analysis project Ga0182735, IMG submission 128524) | Enriched Miracle-Growth compost microbial communities from Emeryville, California, USA - eDNA 5th pass 30_C Kraft MG (version 2) (version 2) ...
ATTTGTTAGGCTGGAATCTTTACCCGAATAAGAATGCGCCGCCATGCCTGACTTCAAATTTCTTATCCCCGATATTGAAGAAGTATCCCGGCGCGCACGCCAGGATCATGAAAATGCGAAATCGCTCTTTCTCGACCAAGAGCTGTTCATTGGCGTAAGCCTGGGCGCCTGGCTTGATGAGGTGCGTGCGGCTGGTATTGCCCATGTGCCAGCAACTCAGATCTTCATGCTGGATCGTATGGACTACCTCCAGTTCGACGATCTGCAACTTTGCGCGCAAACTAAACTGGCTGAACTCGAAGCGATCGTGGCCTCAACCCCCAAGGACCACATGGTGCGTTGGGATGCTTGTGCTGATATCGGTCTGAAATTCGCCATGGGAGAGGGGGCGGCTCATGAGCGCGAGAACGCGCTTTCGCTTGGCGACCCCCGCGCCTACTCCATCATCTACGACTATCCAGCCGATACCATTCCAGTCTGGTCACGCCCGTGGCACCAGGCCAAGTACCACGGCTGCTTTCCCATCGAATTTCGGGTATTCGTGCGAGATAGCGAAATCACAGGCGTAGCCAACTATTACGTCCAGCGCGAGCTGCCTGACAACGCCGAAATCCGCGGCTACGCACAAAAGTGCTGGACCGCCGCCGGCGATCTCATCCATCGCATGAACGAGCGCAAGCGCCGGCCTTGGATGCCTAACTATGTGGGGCTGGATGCTCAGAAGATCCACGCGACGCTGGATTTCCTTATCTGCGCCCAGACTGGACAAGCCCTGTTCCTGGAGGCTGGCCCTCCCTTTGGTTGTGGTGCTCATCCGTGTGCTTTCATGCATAGCGGAAAACCTAATGGCATTGCCCTCAATGGGATGCCCGTTGTTGCCAACATCCCGGACGGGGGCGCCCGCGCGGCATGAGTCGCGCAGCCTGAAGATTGAACGGGCCGTCTTCGGGGTAAATGCTTGAGTTAGCTACGTACTGTTTGCAGGCCCCTTCCCCATGGATCAAGTGTTCGGAGCGCCACCAATGCCGCTGCAATTTCAGATTGAGACCAAGCCCGGCGATAATGTCGCCACCTACCGAATTGAACGCCGGCTTAGCTGTGTGCTCGTATTCGGCCAGGTACCGCTTAACGACTGTGTGGTGCTGGCTAAGCTTTGTCCTGAGGGTGCGCATCTGGATTTGGCTCTTGCCAAGCGTCTTCATGCCACACTCGTAATGGGTATGCCTGAAGACCTCGCCATTCTTGCCAAGCGCGTTGTGGCTGGGCCTGTTCCAGAAAAGATTGCTGCCAAACTCAGTCCTCAGGCGATCCAATGGCTTGCGACAGGCGCGCGCGGCATCAGTAGCGAAACCATCTTTACGCTGATTACCGGGGTGTCCTGCATCAAAGAAGAGGATATGGACATTCCCTACGATGCGTACGATTTTGTGCGCTGCCGACTCCTGCTTGAAGCATGTCCAGAGATTCAGGCTCGTTTTGCAGAAGTAATGGTCAAGCAGCCCAAGTGGAAGCCTATCGTGGAAAACTGGGATCTTCTGTGCAAGACGCTAGATGAAGAGAAGCCCCAGTGGAGAGACGGGACGACTCGTGTGGCACCGCACAAAACGTATCGCCTCTTGAAGGAACTCATTGGGATGTAGTCCTGGACATCAGCGAAGATCAAGGATTGCTCCCCATGAATTCCCTCCCCCAAACACTTTTTCACGGAACAGGCATCTATTGTCTGGCTAGAATCATTGCCACCAACACAATGCGTGAGGGCGCGCATTGGGGTAAGCCGGGCGAACCGCATGGGCCAAGGTTTACGGAACGCTTTGGCACCGCATCGGAGTTCATCCTCTATTCAATGTATTGGGCCGAAGGCGGTGTCATTGCAGTGGACACAAGCACGCTGGCCCAGCGCCACCGCATCGTGCGCTACGCTGATAGCTACTATTCGGGCGAGCAGATGGCAGACGAGCATGAGTACGTTGCGGAAACTCCGCTCATCGATCCCCTGGCGCCGCACCTAGTGAGCATCATCTGCGATCCGGCGATTATTGAGGCTGCGTCATTGCCGGAAAACATGCAGATCGCAATGGATGAAGGCGGATGGCCGTTCTCCTGCGATCAGGCCGGTGTGAACGAGTGCTTGACGGCGTTGGGCGCCGTTGCAAATCATCCTCTGCTCAACGCCTGGCTTCCCGAAGGTGAAGCGCCCCCGTTCCATGGGAACTGGGGGCAGCCCAGGGCGAACCTCCTCGCAAGCTGCAACCCAAAAGTTTGATGACAACACAAGAGGTGGGTCCGAGAACTGCTCGGGACCCTCTCTTTACGCTGCAGCCAACCCATTGGGTTCGATGCGCTGCCCGTGCATCCAGTGTTTGGCAGTCTGCACGTGCCCAGGGCGAACAAACTTGGCAAAGCAGTGACGAAACTGCGCGTATTCGACTTCATCGGCGACTCGCAGCACATACCCCTCGCAACGCTCCCAGTCCTTATCGCACCAGAGCCCACGAATAAGCTTTTCGTCGTAAATGCCGTCATAAAGCACCGGTACGGGCGTGACGCCCAGCAGTGCAAACCACTCCACCGTGTCTTCCCAGCTCAGGCACACGTTACGCTCGTTCCAGACCGAAAACCCCATAAAATACGAGGGCAGATCCTGATAGGCAATGGAGTGTTTGGCGTACAGGTTCTCGCCACACACGCGCCAGCCATTCGGAATATCCGCGCAGATCTGCGACCAAAGCTGCTTTGCCCAGCTGCGAGAGGGATGGCTGCGACCGTCAACGCTTCGGGCGTGAAAGTAGTCTGAATACATCGACGTGTTCTCGCCATCGAGCTTCTCAGTGACAATGACGCGCTTGCCCTCGAACCGAGTCATGGACTCGATTACTCGATCATCAGACTGGATGCCAGCGGACCACGGGACATGGTGCGTGCGCGGATATTTCACCTGATTGGTGAAAAGTTGCAGCGCGTCACCCTGCTCGAGCACCCGCTGCACGCTCTGATCAAAAAAGAGCTCACCCTTGAGGCGCATGCCGTTAGCCAGGATTGGATTTCCCCATTTATCGTAGACATGGTCTGCGTACAGATGCGGAGGAACGACAATCGAAGTGATCCCGCAAGCCTCTCGCACCGCCTCAACAGAAATCCGGGTTTGTTCACATGCCAGGTGGTGCTCTGCACATACCGACGCCCCGTTGTTGAGGTAATAACCGCCGTCGGGCCATAGGCGACGCTCGATGATGTGATGCGCGTCCACTGCGGATTTATTGCAAAAGACGCACTTGTAACCATCGCGGGCGAACACCTGTTCCCTGAAGGCCTCGCGCGTGAGCAGATTATTCTTTTTATCCATGTCAGTTCCTCAGGGTTTAGATATATTCATATCATGCTATCAATCACATATATCTAAATACAAGAGAGTTACTCCCCTGCTAGGAATTGGGGGCGCACGCCCCCCTGATCACAGTAGCTCAGACTTTGAACACGGCGACTGCGCTGTCCAACGCCTTGGCTTGGTCCTCCAGGGATGAAGCAGCAGCTGCCGCCTCTTCAACGAGGGCAGCGTTCTGCTGGGTCACCTCGTCCATCTGTGAGACTGCCATGTTCACCTGGTCGATGCCCGCGGACTGTTGCTCGGTCGCTGACGAGATTTCACCCATGATCACCGCGACCTGCTGGGCTGCGTCTACGACGTCGCGAATGGTCTTCTGTGTAACCTCGACCTGGTCGGCGCCCGCGGTAATCTTGACGAGGGACTCATCGATGAGCGTTTTGATCTCTTTGGCTGCCACGGCGCTACGCTGAGCGAGGGCCCGGACTTCCGCAGCCACCACAGCAAATCCCCGGCCCTGCTCGCCGGCACGCGCGGCTTCGACCGCTGCGTTGAGCGCCAGGATGTTGGTTTGGAACGCAATGCCGTCGATCACACCTACGATTTCGCCAATCCGACCAGAGCTGGCGGAGATGTCTTTCATTGTGCCAACGACCTGGCCTACCACTTCGCCGCCCTGCTGGGCGGCCAGGCGTTAGTGCAAGTCGATCCGCCACTGTGACGACCGCCAGGGCAACCGCAGATCGGACATGTAGGACCGTCATCGTCCGCCTTCTGCGCGGCCACTGGTGCGGCGTAGAGCCCCGCCCCCTCCGGCAAGTTCACGGACATGTGGGCGATTGCTGAGTCCTTCGATACGTGGCCTACCGGCTGCGCATCCCCTGCGGGCCTGCCGTAGCGGGATAGAAAATCGAGACATACAGCCTGGATCGCCGCCATATAGCCGTTACCGTTCCAGTCCCGCGTCGCGTGCCGCTGTGCGAGGTCATACCATTCGTTTTCACTCAGGGCGTCGCTCGGCTCCTCGCTCGCGGCAGGCTGGGCGGACAGGGCGGCGGCAGCTAGTTCCTCGATTACTGCGCGGGCAGCGACCATATCATTCATATGGCCGTTATGGTCTTTCGCCCATTCTGGTATGTCATCAGGCCACTGCCCATGAGTACGCAAGTGAAGCCAGGCTTTGTACCGCGGTGTGCCGACCACTGCCCGCTCATCCATATCCCCGACGCGCTTCGGGAACAGGGTGGCAGGTACGGACTTCTTGGCGCGAATATCAGATGCTGCAATGCGCTTACCAGTGGCTTCCATCAAAAGGGCCGCTTCTTCCAGCGCAGCATTGCGGACGTCGGTGCTGGCCGGGGGCGCGGCCTGGGCGGCGCGAGCTTGAAAAAAAGGCATCAATGCTTCGGCCAGCGCGCCAGCACCCAAGCTGTGATTGCCGTCAACGCGGCGAATCTCATTGGCCAATGCGTCTACATCGAGCGCATCCCTTTTACAACCGCACGAATACGTAATTCCCGGGGTTGCTCCACATCCGTCACAAGACCAGAAACTCATCTCATCTATCCCTCTTTGCTGTCCCGGTGAACCCGGGCATTTATTTAGGCAAAAGTGCTCCACCGATCAAACAGCCCATCGCCACTCCGACCATCCAACCTACGATAACGGCGACACCTGGGTATCTGTCGAAAAATGGCATTTTGTGCATGTTCCATTAGATCTGATTCGGTAAACATCGTCGCTCGGCTCCACGCTCGCGGCAGGTTGCGTGACGAGGGCGGCGCGAGCTTGCCATGCCCACCATGCGGCCTGTGTCGGCGTGTCGATATACTTTTCTCCGTTGCGGTCGAGTCGGAGGTCTGACTCGTCGTAGCCCGTTGCTTCTGCGTAGCTGACGCACGCACGCTCAAAATCTTTCCGCTCTTTGTCGATGTTCATTGTGTTTCCTCGCCAAAATTCCGTGCAGTTGTTCACTCAATAGGAGACGGCGGGCGGTTGCGCGGCACGCAATGTACGTACCTCGTAGACCGTGGAAAATCCGATGCTATATTGCCCAGACGGACACCTGATTACGCTTTGAGTGAACCAAGGTGCTAATAATTTATTGCTCCATTTCAATCTATTCTACGGATCGGCCATTTCGAATCCAAGGGGGTTTTGCCCAATGATGAAATCCCAGTGGAAGACCCATTCCGAATTTGGGTGGCGTTACGCCACCAACCTAAGTTCAGCTAAGTGGGGGCGCCTCTCACTCCCAGTGTGCTGCCTGAGGACGCCCGGTATTAAGCCCCGGCCACGGGTCAATTCCGATGCCTAGAGGCGCACCTCTGCCAATTCTGATAAAGCCCCAGCTGGCCACGCTCGCGCGTACTCCACCGCCAGGCAAATGGCTCTACGAGATCAAGTTCGATGGTTATCGCCTCATGTGTCGCATCGAGCGGGGGCGCGCAAGCTTTTTCACGCGGAACGGCAACGACTGGACTGACCGACTTGCCGCGCTGCGGTCACGGATGGAGAAGCAGCGCTTGCCCGACGGCTGGTACGACGGCGAAATGGTCGTATTGGATGAACAGGGCCTGCCAAGCTTTTACCTCTTGCAAAGCGCATTCAAGGCAAAGCGCACAGCGGACATCGTGCTGTTTCTCTTCGACATGCCTTTTTGCGCCGGCGTTGACTTGCGGCGCTACCCGCTTGAAGAGCGGCGCCGGGCCCTCGAAAACCTGCTTGATGGGGGCTCATCGCACATCCGGTTTAGCGAGACGCTTGCAGGCTCACCGCGGGACCTGGTTCGGTCGGCTTGCAAGATGGGGCTTGAAGGGCTCATCGGTAAGCGCCCCGATTCTCCCTATGTGAGTCGCAGGTCGGATGCCTGGATCAAGCTTAAATGCTCTCAGCGCCAGGAGTTCGTCATCGGGGGCTACACGACCTCCGGTTCTGCCCTGGGCGGACTGTTGCTAGGGGTCTACGACGATGATAAGCGGCTGCTGTACGCAGGCAGCGTTGGCACTGGATTTGGCGGCAGGACGCTATCCGAGCTCAACCACGAGCTGAGTAAGATCCCGTCCCTCAAGTCCCCTTTTGCCACTACCCGCAGCCTCAAGGGCGCCCACTGGGTTGAGCCCCGCCTGGTCGCGGAAGTCTCCTTTGCCGAATGGACCCCCTCTGGTAAGGTTCGGCACGCTGCATTTAAGGGCTTGCGCCTGGACAAGGACGCGCATCAGGTGCGCAGAGAAGTTCCAAAAATGTAGACTCCAGAATGTAATGGTTCTTCGACCACGTGAAGACATCGATTTAGCGGGCGTTCCACGTTCCAGACTCCCTGTGGTTTATCCCAACATGACCATGATCGCACCCACACTTACAGCATTCCTGGGCTGCCTCTACGAGCGCAACTACGACGAGGAAGATCGCGAGTAGAAGGGGCTGCCTTCAGGGGGCTAGCCTACCCAAGGCTTTACGCAGGCGGTATAACCGCACTATGTGCAACCTGTACCGCCCCCCGTCTCCGTCTCGGATCGCCTCGATGTTTCGCATCGAGCTTCCTCCTCTTTCCTACGGCCAAACCGTCGGCCCCTTGGATCGTGGCCCCTTTTACACGCGCGATGGGCTCTTCGAAGGCCAATGGGGAATGATTCCCCCAGGGTCCGAGACCAATGTGCCCAAGACGAAGGAGGGCAAGCGGATGTCGACCAACAACGCCCGCCTGGAGCGCGTGCACCAGGCCTGGACCTACCGCTTTGCCTGGCAGAAGGGTCAGCGCTGCCTGATACCGGCCGAGAATTTTGATGAGCCCAACTGGGAGTCCGGCAAGAACGTCTGGTGGACGCTTGCCCAGGCCAGTGGTGAACCCTGGGCGCTGGCCGGGATATACGGCGTCTGGACAGATAAGCAAACCGGTGAAGTGCTGCACCACTATTCCATGCTCACACAGAACTGCGACGGCCACCCCCTGTTAGCCCGCCTTCACAAGTCGGACCCGCAGCTGCCTCCCTCTCAGCAGGACAAGCGCACGCTGATCCCTATCGCGCCGGCGGACTGGGAGACCTGGCTGACAGGCTCTGTCGATCAGGCGCGCGAAGTCATTCGCCTCTGGCCAGAAGACGCTTTTCGCGCGGGCCCGAGAAGCGAAATTCTGTCCGCTTCCAACTCAGAAGCTGTCTGACCGGATCGCACTGATACGCTCACGAGGGCGCTTCTGTTCGGGTGCCCATACTCATAAGGAAACAAATTCATGACGGGCACAACCCGCAATCATGGGGGCACCCTTGTACGAATCGCCGCGACGGTGGGAGGGTTTCGCGCCAAGCACGGCGCCTGGCCCAACACGGTGGAACTCGACCCCGCGTCATTCCCCGGCCTCATCACCCACTATTTGACGCCCTCCGGACTCTACCTCCTGCAGTCCAAGGTGCATCTGGAGGAAGGAGAAGAAGGTACCATCGTGGCCCGGGGCGTGAATGGCACCGCCTTTAACTACAGTGAAGCGGCCGAGGGTATCGAGATCGACATGGAGCAGGCCTACCTTTGGCTGGGCCTGGACCTGCCCCAGTAGGCTTGCTAACTACCCCTTTACGCAGAGAACCTGTTTGAGCGTGTGCTTGATCTCCACGAGGTCGGCTTGCGCCGCCATCACTTCGTCGATGTCCTTATAGGCTGCCGGGATCTCATCGACCACGTCGGCATCCTTGCGGCACTCCACGCCGGCGGTCTGTTCGGCGAGGTCATCCGTCGTGAACAGACGCTTTGCCGCCGTGCGCGACATCTTGCGACCCGCGCCGTGCGAGCACGAGCAGTATGCTGCTTCGTGCCCCTTGCCGCAGACGATGAACGATTTAGCCCCCATGGAGCCTGGGATGATCCCCAGCTGGCCGGCACGCGCGGACACCGCCCCTTTACGCGTCACCCAGACCGACTTGCCGCCAAATTCTTCCTTGGACAGGTAGTTGTGGTGGCAATTGACCGCCTCGTCGGTGATAGAGAGTGAGCGGCCAAGCGACTTCTCAACCGCCTGAATCACCAGGTGCAGCATCACATCACGGTTAAGCCGCGCGTAGTCCTGCGCCCAGGAAAGCGCCGTCGTGTACTGAGCGAATGCCTCGGTTCCATCTTCCAGCCAGGCAAGGTCTTTGTCCTTGAGCGTGAGGTCCAGCGAAGCCATGTGCTTCTTGGCCGACTCCATGGCCGCCTCTCCAATGTTCTTGCCCACATTGCGAGAGCCCGAGTGCAGCATGAGCCACACACGCTGCTCCTCGTCCAGGCAGATCTCGATAAAGTGGTTGCCACCTCCGAGCGTTCCCACCTGCTGCGTCATGCGACCACGATCAAACCGCCCAATGCCCGAAAAGAGCGAGAGCGTGTCAAATGATCCCATGAGGGCATCGTATCGAGCTTGCAAGACGGCAGCTGCGCCCCCGTCTCGCGCAATCGATAGCGGACGGTTGTGAAAGGCAAAGCCCACCGGTACCGAAGCCTCGATTTCCGAGCGCACCGCAGCCAGGGACTCAGGCAAGTCATGGGCGCGCAGGCCCGTGCGTACGGCGATCATGCCGCAGCCGATATCCACGCCCACAGCCGACGGAATCACCGCAGAGGTGGTGGGGATCACCGATCCGACGGTGGCTCCCTTGCCCATATGAACATCAGGCATTACCGCGATGTGGCCAGCCAGGATCGGCAGTTCTGCGATGTTCTGCAGCTGTTGAACCGCGGCGTCCTCGATCTGCATCGAGCCAGTCCAGAGTCGTACTTTGTCGCCGAAGAGCGTTTGTGCATCCATGAGTTTTCTCCTGTAGTGGATACACATCTCTTGCGAAAACCGTGCCAACCTTCACGAGAACGTTGGCGCCGGCCTAAGTGATTGATTTCATGGCTTTTCTACTCGACAAGAAGCTGATCACCGATCAACGGCCTTGTATTGAATCTATCAATTTAGATAGACTGTATCTATTCAGATAGCTAAACAAGGACCGCCATGCCTCTCGTTTCCGTGGCACAACTCACGCCTCGCCAGCTTGATTACGCCGTAGCCAAGGCACAAGGAGATGACTTGGCCGCGCTAAACATCCAGTTCCCCGAGCATGGCCGGCACTACCCATCAATTCGTCCAAGCACGAGCCCTGATCAAGCTTTTCCCATCATCGAAAGAGAAGGAATCCGCTGGAATAAGAGCGGTGAACAGTTCTACGCATGGATTGGTGGGCATCCATACCTTGACCCCCTACATGAGCCGATGGTCGAAGGCATCGCGCCGATTAAGTGGGATGCATGCCAATATGGTGAGACGCTGCTGATCGCGGCCATGCGTGCGCATGTCGAGTACAAGCTCGGCGGCGTGGTCGATATCCCTGATGAGATGGTGCGCGCATGAGCCTGGGGCCGACATTCCGTAAAGTTCCCGACTCATCGCATTGGGACCACCAGTGGGTGCTTGTTGCTGGCGCCGTTGTCGGCGAGGTTTGGCGCGAAGAAACCCGTGTCGTCGTAAGCAAACTCACCGAACCGCGCCGCACCGAAAGAAAGCTGCGCTGGTTTGCGCGCGACCTACAAGGCAAGACCCTGGGGCGCGGCACGCGTGCGGCAATGCTTCTTGGCGCCGGATTCAAATCCAAGGCTGAGGCCGTACTCGCCTTGCAACCCCGAGGTGAGGTATGACCCGCAAGAAAGTTGTTATCGGTTTTCTGGGCACTCGCCTGGACGCAGGTATGTCCCCCAAGCGCTGGGAGCGATGGCGTCCCACCGTGGCGATGTTTGCTCACGATTCATTTGTACCCGACGAGCTGGAGCTATTGAACTTCAACGATCGGGCGCAACCCCTGGTTGAGCGTGTGACCGCCGACATTCTCGAGATGCGGCCAGACGCGAAGGTTCGACACCATAATCTCGGTATCGACGACCCCTGGGATTTCGCGCAGGTCTATGCGGGCCTCCAAGACTTCGCCAAGGGCTACACTTTCAGGGAAGACACCGACTATTACGCGCACCTGACAACAGGCACACACGTGGCCCAGATCTGCCTCTTTCTGCTCACAGAGGCCCGATACCTTCCCGGCAAGCTCCTCGAGACCAGCCTCGCCAAGAAAGATTCCGATGTGGAATCCTGGCGGGGTGCGCTCGAAATCATTGACCTGGATCTGGCCGCGTATGACCAGTTGGCCAAACGATTTCATAAAGAGCGACTGGACAATGCCGAACTACTGAAGGGCGGAATCGTCACTCGCAACAGGGCGTTCAATGACCTTATCGGGCGCTTGGAACGTGTTGCCCTGAAGTCGACAGCGCCCCTGCTCTTCACGGGCCCGACCGGAGCTGGAAAGAGCGCGCTTGCTCGGCGCGTCCACGCCCTGCGCGCGCGGCGCCATCTGACCAAAGGTGCGCTCATTGAGGTCAACTGCGCCACCCTCAAGGGCGATAACGCCATGAGTGCCCTCTTTGGCCACCGGCGAGGCGCATTCACCGGCGCAAACGCTGAGCGGGCCGGGCTGCTTCGGGCGGCTGATGGAGGCACGCTCTTTCTTGACGAGATTGGCGAATTGGGCCTGGATGAGCAGGCCATGCTCCTGCGCGCGCTCGAAGAAAAGCAGTTCTTGCCTCTAGGGGCGGATAAGGAAGTGCAAAGTGACTTTCAGCTGCTTGCAGGTACCAACCGCAATCTGGAGTCCGAGGTGGCTGCAGGGCGATTCCGCGCCGACCTGCTTGCCCGAATCAATACCTGGCATTTTCGTCTGCCTGGTCTGGCTGAGCGCCCCGAGGACGTCGAGCCCAACCTGGATCTCGAGCTGGAGCACGCTTCGCATGACCTGGGCCTTCGTATCACCATGACGCGCGAGGCAAGAGATTGCTTCCTCAGCTTCGCCCTTACGGCGCCGTGGCCGGGTAATTTCCGCGATTTGGCGGCGTCGGTCACACGCATGGCCACCCTGAGCGATGCCGGCCGTATCGGCGAAGAGGACGTACGCTTTGAAATCGACCATCTCAAGCAATCATGGTCGGGGGCGTCCGTTCCCGCCGCACTCAGCGGAGAGGGGCTGGTGGATAAGGTTCTTGGCGGCACCCCCTTGGATCGCTTCGAGCGTGTTCAACTGGACGAGGTGCTGCGCGTGATCGCCAGGACCGAGAGCCTGGCTCAGGCCGGCCGTGAGCTGTACTCCGTCTCTCGGGCACTGAAGGCCAATCCGAACGACAGCGATCGCATTCGGAAATATCTGGCTCGGTTTGGACTGGATTACGCCGGAGTGCGCCACGCGCTTGCCACGTGCTCAATGGGGGATGCTACGAAGTAGCAATTGACTCACTGCCTGCGGGTGCTCACCTCGATGAAGTCGAGAAGGGGCACGCTGCATCGTGCAATCTGCCGTTTAGACACCTGTTCAAGCAGCTTTTTTCCATATTCGGACTGCTCTTTCAATGCCAGAGCCTTTGTCTCTCTGAGCGTCCAGACAACGTTGCCGTGCAGCACCGCGTCAAGCCCCCCGGTATCAGAGCTCTCTCGCGGCTCTTTTTCATGTTCGCGCAAAATTGCTTGGTACTGAGCCTCTGAGACGTATCGCCGCGGCATGATCCAGACACCAGGAAAGATGTCGAATCTAGGCACATCATTCTTGTCTGTCATGAAGATTGGGCACACCAGGATCGCATCTTCAAACCCTTCCGTTCCGCGACTCAACGTACCGATCACATCTGCCATGATGGGGTGCGGCAACCACGTGAGGCTGTCGTTGTACGCGGAAACCTCCATCGCAAAGATCACCCTCTTGGTGATCTCGAAGCTCATGTTATGGTTGACGAGGTCGCGATGAAAGGCCTCGTACTCGAGCGATACGCACTGTGAAGGAAGAACAAGATCGGCACCCAAAAGCCGGGTGAAATCCGCTTCAGGGAGCTTTCCGCCAAATGGCAGGGTATGTACTTCGCTGCTCTCGACCAGCTTGCACAAATTGCGCATGAAGGCCGCATCTCCGAACCGCTCCGACTGCCTCAGCATCCTTATACGGTTCTCAAGGCTCTCGACGGCCTTCCTGGTGATGTCGCCCAAGGCTTCCCTCTTCTCACGCTACGGTTTGCACCCGTAACGATTCAGTGTCGAGGCGAAGTTGTCAATCCCGATTATCCACGGGGGCGAATGACGTATGCCTTGTCGATGACGCCCGCACGCTCACCTCCGACCACCGCGGATTGCACCCAGACGCGTTTGCCACTCTCCAGACGACGGATGTGACCTCGGCGCAGGTGCTGGCGCGGGCTTGCGCGCCCGCTGTCGCCGTTGGCCCCGGCCATGCCGGAACTTTCCTTGCCTGGCAGGTCCAGAACCAAAGCGCGGGTCTCCAGGATGGGCAATTTTCCATCGCGAGCGCGGCGTTGCGCCACGGCAGCCTTGGGGGCCTGTTGAACTACCTGGTGGTGTACGTTCGAGCAGCTGCAGGCCTCAATGAATTCCAGTACCGCTCCCGCCTCCTGCCCGATGTCTCGGCTCAAGCCATCGACCATTTGCTCAAACTTTTCCTTCGGCATGCCGGCTGAACCGGAAATGCAAAGCTCTTCCAGGAGGAGAACAACGCGGCCCAGGATCACACCTCCCTCCTCCCGGATCTCGCCCGAGATGGAAGTCACCGACTGTTCCTTGAGGGCCTCTTGCCTCATCCTGGCCAGCTCGACCTCTTCAGGGTATTTCGCCGGCAAGACCCATCCCGCCATCTCGGGCATGAAAACGTATTCTGACGGGCAGTTCGGATCGGTGATCGCGCTGATCGCAGAGACCAAAATGCCTTGGGCATCTTCTCCGCCCTGGCTCACGAGCGCGCGCCGCACGTTATTGGCCACACGCTCTGGCAGCCAGGATAGGCTTTTCGCATCTGTGGTCACTTCCACAGCAACAATGACCCGTTTGGGCGAATACGCCAGGCGCCCTTCTCGCACTAGGCCGTGCTTTTCAGGGACCGCATATTCGAGCGTCACGCTCGGAAACGGCAGCCGCAGATCGGCATCCTGCAGCCCACGGTAGCCGGTGTCGAACACGCGACCATTATCAGGAAGCATGAAATTCACGCCGCCCGCCATCTGAGCCTTCAGCCCCTGCAGTACGGCATGATCGTTGAGCATGCCGTGCTCGCGCAGGCGTTTTGAAGCCAGGTCCAGGCTTTGGATGGCGTGGGCAGCGAAGTTGCGTGGTTGCATGGAGAGTAAACGCTAATATGACTGGTTCATCCTAGCAATTCCATGGGACCACAAACAAGGCACTTTGCTGCGAGGCGATAGCACCATGCAAGTGAGCGAGGCCACTCGGCCCTGCCCTCATCGCGCCCATCATCCCAACTCGTGACGGTGCAGCAGTGAGTTGATGTCCGGGTACATGAAGCCGTGCTTCTCTTTGAACTGGGCGAGCTCCGTGAGGCGGTCTCGGGTCACTCGTAGGCGTAACGCGCCCCCGCCGTACCGCTCGACATGAAACCCCGCCTCGTAAGCCTTGAGCGCCATGGAAAACATCATGGCTCGATCGAGCGCACGCAGCCAGGTGGCCCAGACGCTGGACTCTTCGATGCGTGATCGCCGATTCCAGGTGCAGGAGGCAAGAGCCTGCCAGTGGTTGTAGGCGACAAGCCCTGCCGAGTACGAAAGACACGCCTCCGGGTGCGCCGTGAAGAGCCCAGGCAACCGCGCCGGAGGCGGCAGGCGCCGATACCCACTCTTGTCGAGCCAAATGGTCGATATCGTCACCTTGGCATGCTGCGAGATCCAGGATAGCTCGGGCTGCGCCAGCCACAGGCGCATCGTGTTGCGCTTCTTGCCGGCTTGGCCATAGGCGGCAAGTGCCGCCATCTCGTTGGTCGCGTTATCCCACTCGATGGTGGCCTTCACAAGTGTCGGGTGCGTCACGCAGAACTGCAGCGTGTTTTCGTCCATATCCACGTTGTCTATGCGGACCCAGTCGCGGCCGGCCGGCATCGGGCACTCGATGAGCTGCTGTACGTAGTTGACCCGGTTAAATCGCAGAGTCACGTACACAGAGTCTGGCTCATAGGTGGGCGCAGGCCAGTCCGGTATGGACGCATCCTGGTAGGCCTGGGTGAGCGCGCGCACCAGGTCATCACGGAAGCGAGGATCTGGCGCCGGCGGCATGGGCAACATTTTGGCGATATCCTTCATGAGGAAGGATTCCTGCACGCGCAGCGGGCCCAGCTCAGCCACATCCCAGCCGTAGGCTCGAGCGGCGATCGTCATGGTGCGCGTCATGATGGTGGCCACCTTCACCGCATCATCAGGATGCATCTGGCCGTCGCGCGTGGACTGTATGCCCATGTCATGAGCAATGTCAGCCAGCATCACGCGAAAATAATACCCGCTCCTGAGCGTCGGGTGCGTCTGGATCTTCTCCTCGAACGCTGAGAGGTTGCTCACCCAGATGACGTCGTTGCGCAGGTCGTTTGGTGAGCGCACGCGCTGCGCGGGCACTTCTGGCAGGTATGCCGTACCGTTACCCACCTCATCTGGGTGGTCAAAGAGCACGATCCCACACGGCAGCGGCGCGAGCTTCACGTTGGTGATCGGTGGCGGCGTAGCCCCATACTGTGACGCCTCTCCCAGGTTGGGGGAAAGCTCCTGAGCGCCCTCCTCCTGGGCTTGGTTGTACGCCTGATCGGCCTCCAGGGAAGGCTCCTCATTCACGTCGCCCACGATTTGCTCAGTCGTCATCGTCTTCGTCCTCTTCATCATCCAAAAGCGATTCCGCGCTGATGGACTCTTCAACTACCACGGCTGCGGGCGGCGCCGCGGGCGCGCGCACTGCCTTCAGCGGCCTTTCCAGAAGTTTCTCCCACGCCTGGGGGTCGGCCAGCGACTGCGCGTTCTTGCTCTTTTTCCAGCCCCGGCCCAGCTCGATGAGCTTTGACGGGCTAAAGAGCACTCGCAATGGGGCCACCGCCGCCTCGCGCTCGGCGTATTCGTCATCGGTCAGGTACGACAACGCCTGCGCCATATCGGTGGGGTTCACTCCCACCATCAGCCGCTTTCCCCCCTCACCGAATACGTTCTCCGCGCCATAAATCGCCGCGGCAAGCTCCTGGAAGTTTTCGGTCGAAGCGATCAGCCCATAGACCCGTTTGGCCATCTCGGCTTCCTTCGGATCAGTCAATGCGATGGCGATAGCCCGCATCAGGTGGTTAAGCTCCTGTGCGGGAATGTCAGCGGCGTTGGGCACGCGAATCAGGGCTGCGGTTTTGCTCGCTCCGCGCCCATGCTGCTCACCGATATGGTGGTACGGGTAGCAAAGCTTGCACGCCGGCACCAGGTTCTTCTCGTCGATGTTCAATTGATTTCGATCCAGGTGATGGATCTCGTTGTCTTCGCTGACAAAACCACAGAAATAGCACCGGTTACCTGCCTTTTTGAGCACGGTGTCGCGTAGCGACTTCAGCCTTGCCTCAGCCTGGGCCAGTTTGGTTTCCTGACCACGTGGCGCGCGTTGCTTTATGCCCAGCAGCAGCTTGCGCAGCCGCCAGGGGGCCGAGTGATTCACTGGAGTCGAAGGTTCTTGAGCCACGCTCTGCTCGCAATCTGAAAGATGACAATGGCGCGACCGACCATGTAGACCGACGCGCCACCTGTATTTGGGGTGAGGAAGCTGCCAGCCACCCTGGCTCCCTATGGCTTACAGCCATGGCTTACGGCCATGCCGCGAGGCAGAATCCGGTAAGCCGACAGGTTTATGTTTCCCCGCCGCATCTTGCCCTCTGACGACTTGATGCGGCTGCCCTGGGCTGGCTCAGAGCTTGAGTTGGAAATCGGTTAGAAGGAAGCGCTCTCGCCGATGTTGCCGTCGGCCACGGTTTCGGACATGACTTGCACCACGGTCCAGAGAATGCACAGCGCCGCGCCGCCCACCAGGGACATGATGATGTGGCTGTTCTTCACGTTCTCGCGGTCGTTGGACTTGTCCACGATCAGCTTCAGACCGTAGAAGATGGCGCCCACACCGACAACCACAGCGACCGTCATGATGAAGTCGATGACCGAGCGCAGCGTGTTGCCCCAGTCTTGCATCAGATCGGCCAGGCCAGCCGCATGCGCACCCAACGGGGTTGCGGTCAGGGCCAGGCCCATCAGCACCATCATCGTTCCTACAGGATTTCGTGCGAGCTTGCGCACCAGGGAAAGCTTGGCCGACGCCACGCCGGCGTACAGCGCTATTGAGCTATTGCGGATCAGGTTCATTTGGTTCACTCCGTCAAAAGGGATTACATATAAGTTGGTTGTGCTAATAACCTCGTGATAGCCAACGTACATCAGAGCGTTTGAGCTATCCGAGTGTCGCGATAAGAAGGTATCTCGCGGAATCGGAAAAGTCATCCAAAAACAGGGGGGTTTCTCAACCTCCAGCCAGCATTCGCAAGGTGCCGGGAATATTGACCGCCAACGCGCCGAAAAAGAGATGCCAAAAACCCTTCCAGCCTAGGTTCTGGCCATGGCCAGCTCCCTTGGCCAGCTCATTCCAGAGCACAAGGCCACGGATGATGGCGATAAAACCGATGGCAGCGACCCAGTACACGCCAGCCTCCACCGCCTGGGAAAGAAGCTGGCTTTCCTGCACCGGATCGGGCATATAAGCCATTGCGCTATTGGGGCTCTCTCGACCCGTGCCGAACAGGGTCTGCACGAGCATATCGGTCATGGTCCCAAGCTGAACCATGGCGCCACCAATGCACAGGTTGATGAGCACCGGGCCCACTGTTGGCTGACCCTGGCGCTCGCCTCTGCCATGGGCGACTACCTTTTTCAATCCAGAGATCATGAAGGCAACGCCCAACAAAACGGCAATCGCGCCTGTCAGCAACGCAACAAGCGCATGCACCGTCTCTCTGGACCCGTTAAGGAACGCCGAGAAATCCATAATTGGACTACCTCTTACTGTGCCCCCACCCACACACTGCCAGGCGGAGGCGATGCTTGATTACCGCGCGGCATGAATGGCGCCCATGGATGTGTAGACCGTCGTGCCATCGATCTTGGTCACACGCGCACCCTCGATGCTGGAACCCACGGCCACTTCGACCAGCTTCTCGCCATTGGTCACCCAGGCACGCTGCGGCGTGACGCCTGGCTCGCTTGACGGGTAGGTTGCCACCACCGCGTAGCCTGCCACACCCTTCGCCGCGCCGCCGGCCGATGCCCTCTGTGCAGGCACTTCTCGCACGCGAATGCTGGAAGTCGGAGTCTTGACTTTGCTGTCCGTGGGTGTCTGCGCTTTAGCAGGTTCCTTGGGCACGGGCTTGGCGCGCGGCTTGGCGACTGCCTTCTTTGCGGCCACTTTTTTCGGCTCCAGCTTCTGGATGGCTTCGCGCAGCTCGTCGATCGCCGCTTCCAGGGCGTCGAGGCGCTTGTCATGAGACTGCAGATCGCTTTCGACGCTTGCGTGCTTGTCGCTCACGTCATCGGCCACCGAACCCAGGCGATCCTGGGCACGCAGGACGACTTCGGCCAGCATGTCGGTCTTTTTGCGCAGATCTTCAATCGCTTCGGAATCCACCTGCGGCTCTGCGACATCAACACGCACCTCGGCCGTTTCCAGGACTTCGGGTTGCGAGGCCTGCGCGGGGGGGGGCGCCTCGTGTTCGACTGCCTGCACCGGCTCAGCCTGAACAGGAGCCGGTGGCGGCGAGGTCACCGCGGCCGGCGGTTGGGGTGCGGGCGGTTGGGGTGCGGGCTGCACAGGCTGCGGGGATTGAACGGGCTTTGCCGGCGTCACAGGTTGGGGCTTGACCGGTTCCTGCGCGACGGGCTCAGGCGGAAGCGCTGCCACCTGCACCGGACCCGGAGCCGATTTTTTGCTCATCTTGACGTACAGGCCACCGCCGACCATACCAACCATGGCCACAGCGATGCCGCCGATCAGCGCATAGGTCTTGAGCTTGGAGGCGGGCTTGCGTTCGGAATGGGCACCTTCCACCCCCTCTTCGTCCGGATCGTAGCCGCTGCCATCATCGTCATAGCCTTCGCCTTCGTCACCCTCAGACTCGGGGTCGTCATCATCAGGCAGGCCCGAATCGCCAGGGTCGGCCGCTTCGCTTTCGAGCTGGGCAAAGGGATCGTCACCCTCAGCGTTATCCTCGCTCTGCTCGCTGTCACGGCTTTGGAGCATCGGAGCGATCGTGGGATCGGCCCAGGGATCGTCATTGTTTTCCGTTGAGGGGTTGTTGCTCATTTCGAGTTTCCTTGATGTCTTCCGATGGCGAATAACTTTCGATCTATGCGTTTCGAGGGAGTTTTACTGTTTGAATACGGGCCCGTTGAACATGATCCCGATGGGGGTGAGTGCGTCGACGGTCACGCGCTGCGGGCGCGAGGCTTCTTTGTTGACGTAGCGCTCGCCCGTTTGCACGCCCTTGTCGATGGCGTCGCCAATACCCTGGTTTTTCGCGTCCTCGCGGCTGGCGCGCTCCTGGTTGACGATGACCGAGCTATCAGACCCCACATCGGCAGCCACGGAGGTCGACGGGGTACCCTTGGCCGTGAAATATGTCGACACGCCCGACAGGCCGGCCATCATGATTGGCATCACGTAGCGATTGAAGATGCGGCGATCCACCGAGCCATTCATGGCGTCCGTGGCTGTCGACTCGTTCAGCGCAATCGCGTCGACTTCGTACCACTTGCCTTCGTAGCGCATCGACGTAAAGCGCAAGCCCACGTCCTCAACATCGCCCGATTGCGACAACGGCTTGACCTCGCCGCGCAGTTGCGCACCGGCCAGCGGCCCGCCCGTAATTTCAGCCAAGGCAAACGTCGTCTTGTAGGTATCGATCGGCGTGGTGATCACCGCGGCCACGATCTCGTCGCCGCCAACCAACTCAGGACCTTGATCCTGCTTCTTGTTGCCGCCGGCGCCACCATTGCCTCCCGCGCCACGACCGTCACCATCAGCAGGCGCAACCGCCGCCACTTCCATGATCTTGATGTCTTCGGCGCTGGCCTTTTTCATCGAGCCCAGCACTAGCTCCATCTGCCGCAACAGGCCCTGCTCGATGGCGGCGAGTTGGTCATTTTTCTGTGTCACGCGCTGCTGGCTTTGCTGATACTGCGCATAAGAGCTTGGAGGCGGCGCTGACGGTCGCGGTTGCGGCGTTGCCGTTTGCGGCTGAATCGGCTCTGGTACACCCAGGGTGGAGTCGGGGATGTACGTCTGGCCAGCACGGCGCGCGGCTTCAGCCTCTTTTTCCTGCACGCGACGCAAACGCTCCTGGGCTGCCGGGCTGATCTGCCGGACTTCGCCGTCAGCCATAGGCACCACCTTTCCAATGGACGAAGGAGGCGCGACCCTCTGGTCGTTGCCGCTGGTCATGAAGATGATGACGCCAATGACGCCAAAGCAGATGACAACCGCGCCGCCCAGAAGCTTTAGATTGCGCTTGAAGCCCGCGTCCATCGGTTTCTTATCGCTTGCCATTTTAGTGATCTGTGCTTTTAGATTCGTAATATCAAAACCGAGTTTATCTGAGCGTCAATGAAACACAAAGGCTAAATAGGCCATTTAGCCAGCGTGCGAAAGAGAAACTCGGTTGACTGGTGCGTCCGGGGAGGAAGGGTTAGCCGCCAGAACTCGCTGTTTTGCGCGCCGGCGGCGTGAGGCCCTCGACCGTGAAGGTCTCGATCCGGCCGTCGACCGAGACGCGCACCACCGGCGTGCTGGGCAGCGAATAGACTGCTGTACCGTCTAGCGCCGGCTGCATGTTGTACCAGCCAGGGGAGATCACCTGGGCCGAGGTGCGCAGCACGAGCTGGCCGTTGCTGTTTTGCCAGGCGCGGGTGTTGCTCTGCTGAACCGCCTTGCCCTTGACAGCCAGGCGCTTGGCCCCATCCGGGGTGGCGCCATAGAGGAAGTCCATCAGGTTGCCGCCCTTGATGTCGGGGCGCGTGGACAACGCACCCGGCACCGGTGGAGCATCCGGAGACAGGCCTGGGATCTGCAGATCCGCGCGGTAGTCGGTTTCACGCTGCGCGGGGGTAATCAGGAAGGTGACCGGCGTGGTCAACCCCTTTAGCATCACCACAACCGAGCCCTGCAGGTGGGGAGAGACGGCTGTAACGGACAGCACGTGAGGAGCGACCTGCGTGACTGAGGCTGCCTCGGTGTGGAAATTCCGGGCAAAGGTGATGGGCCAGGGGTTGCCCGCGGCATCAACGAAGCTCACCGCGGCGCCCACGGTCTGGGCGACGCGCACTACCGGCGGGGTAGCGCCAGGGCTGAGATCGACCTGGTACTGCGAAGCGCGGCCGACATAATCGTTGTTCATGGGCGTTACCGCCGCCCCCGTGCGGTTGTAAATCTCTTCTTTGATCCTGCGCAGTTGCTCGGTGTCGGCCGGCGCAATGCGGTTGACCACCTCTTTGACGATATCCAGCTTCGGGCTAGGCAGCGGCTCGACCGGGGTGGCGTTGCCCGGGTGGGGCTGCGCGTTACGCGCGGCCACTGTCTGTGCGCCGGGCTGGACTGTCTGACGTTGGGCGCCGGCGGTCGCCGGAACCGGCACGTTGGTCGTGCGACCGACGTTGCTCACGTGCCCCACCCCACCATCGTGGGTGGGGGCGGCAGGCGCGTCCTGTGCGTCGTCCTCATCAGCCAAAAGCGGATTGACGTCGCGGCCGGCATCGTGCACCTGGGACACCGGAACCGTACCGCCCATAGCCTCGAGGTAACCTCCAGGCTGGGCTTGCTGGGCGCCCGCGCAGGGCGCGCCCATCAGGAACAACGCAGAGATCGCGACAGCAAGCACGCGCGGCGCGTGCGCACGGGCGAAAAGCTGATTGTGGGACGGTACGGCAGTCAAGGTGGTCACTCCAAGGAGAAAGTTCAGGCCATGCGCGACTTGGCCACGCGGCCAGAGATGTGCGCCGGCACATCAGCGGCACAGTATTCGGCAACAGCATCAATGCTCAGGCCGCCCATCATGGACGAGGCCAGTACCGAGGTGTACTTGTGCGGGTTGTGCAGGCGGTGATTGGTCAGAAGCCAGCTGGTGATTTCGCCCAGGGCAAACGGCGTCTTGGCATTATGAGCATGATGTAACAAACGCGTTGTATCTTCCCGGGACTGCTCGAGCAGCACGTCTTCAAATTCGGGGAAATCCTCGTCCAGGTGCTCGTGGGCTTGGCTGCTCAGGTGCTGGCCGCGAGCGAGCACCTTGTCAAACAGCATGTTGTGAATCGGGTTGCGCGCGCCCTGGGTCAGCGTAATCGGGTGAGCGGGCGTACGAATAGCCGATCGATAGGCCAGGGCGTCAGCCAGCTTGCCGTGGGCCAAGCCGAAGAGCAGATCGTTGGGCGCCTCGTGGGCAACCAGCAGCAGCTCGAATTCAGTGTGAACGTTCTCCAGAGTGAGACCGCCAACAGTCTCGAACCAACTATGCACCGTGTCGCCGGCCAGGAGCATTGTGTGCTCACGCCAGCAATCACCGACGCCAGGCGCACCCACGCGGGCAAGCTCGCCGAGCCATGCGTCGATGGCCCGCGAGATACGCGGGTTGGGCACTTCACCTTGGATCGAAGATGTGTTGTTCACGCTTGTATGTTCCACTTTATGACTACCTTAATCAATGAAAAATGACCCACTTTGGTCGTTCCGTGAGTAAAGCTCCGGCACTTCCTCTCTCTCACCCGGAGGGTCACTCACGTTGCATCAGTTACTCTTGATATAGGGCTTGAGCTGGATCGCGTTGATTGAAATGCCCCGCGGGTTCTCTTCGAGTGGTACTCGAACGACCGTAACGGTGGCCATTCTCGTTTGCGATGGGTATCGCTCGCGAGCGCCTTGGTAGAAGATCGTGATCACTGCCTGAACTTCCCAAGTTGCCCTGCCCCCGATCAGCATGGGCCCTCTCACCAGTGTCGGGGGTTCTGTCGTCACCGAAGCGACCAGTCTCTTGTTCCGAATCTCCAATAACGTAGCGTCGATCGCCTTGTTGAATTCCTTTCCACCAAGGCTCGTGTAACACGACATCGCCGAATTCATCGTGCGTCGATAGTTCTCGAAATCGTGTGAGAAGCTCTCGCGCAGGCACTCATCGACAAAGCTGAGCACGCGAGGCTCGGTGACAAATGCTTGGGCAAGCGGTACGGGATTGATCACTGCCCCCGTCTCTGTCACGCCGATCACTTCAACCTTCGCGCTCGTCGCGTACCACGCAAGGCAGACATTGGCGATGGTGGACATCAGTAACGCACCGAGTGTCACCATGTTCGCCCGTACCAGCCGCTTGTTGACCTGTTCGACATTGGACGGGTCTATAACGGCGATAGCGTCAGACTTGCTAACGTTGTTAACGTCTTGTGCCGCTTTTTGTTTAGGAATTTGCGAAACTTTTACACTTTTCGCCCCCGCGCCAGGCTTTGCGGTGCCATTTGGCGTCGAATTGGCCCTTTTTGTGGTGTGATTTTTCTGCGATGCCATGAGCACTATCCTGTATGCACAGCAGTGTTCTGACCGGACTGCTGGCGGGGGTAAATGGGTTCGACATTCGGATTGGGGCAACTTCTCGAATCGGTCTCGAAGATGCGGCCGTTAAGCGACAGCCCCAGAATGCTCGTGCACTGTGTGGCAAGCACCACAACAAGCAGAATCGAGCACGCTGACATCACAAGTGACAGCCCCGATAAAAAAGTGAACGTGTTAATGAGCAGGCGCTGCGTGTTTCGCGCTGCGAGCTCTTGAAAATAGGCCTTTTCTGAGGCGCGGTTCATGGGATGTGCCTCAGGATCTTGCGGCTTGCAGCGGCCAGTTCCTGTGCGTTTCTCGGCGCTGCAAGCTCAGGAATCTCACTGGATGCAGCCGGCGCTTCGAGTGCCAGGTGTGAGGAGGGGCTTGGCAAAGCGGTCGCGGCCGGCGCGCCGATGGCAGCCAGGGGAGCGGGTCTGTAGCCCTGCACATTCACCTTGTTGCGCGCGGCAACAAGCGCCACCTCAAAGCGCTTCAGGTAGCGGTCGTAATCGATGGGCCTCTCGCGTGCATCGGGCATCTCCGAACACACCTTGGCCCAGCCACCCATGCATTGAATGGCCTCAACAACAGCCGGATCTTGAATGTCAGGCACCTTGTACGGACTGCCTGTACGTACAGCGGTTTCAATTTCGAGAAACCCAAGTACGGGCTCGAGCTTGTTCTTGATCTTGCCGTAGTGAGGCATGAACTGAGCGTCCTTGCCCGGGGTCTCCATGTGGTCAAGCAACGCTCGCATCACGACATCGTCTGAATGCTGCGAGAAGACCTGTGCCTCCCACATCATCGACTCGAAATCGGTGAGCTCGTAGCGATACATGCTCGCCATTTCCGCGAGCATTGCTCGCGCGTTGTTGGGCATCGTGAATGCAGCGGTGGACTTGGGCGTCATGGTTAGCCTCGCATCCCGCCGCGCATGGCCTGCACTGCGAACCGCGCGCGCTCAAGCTTGTCGGTCGCTGTGCTCTGCAGAACTTCCTTGTTCGGGCGGGAGAAAGTAAAGCGCGGGCCCGATGCCGCGGGGCTAGCCGTCATGGCGGGGCGAAACACTTCAGGCACCTCGCCGCTGGTGGGCACGAGTTTGCCGTAGCGGATTTGGTTGGCCAGCCAGTTGCGGAACTCACTCTCCCAGGAGGCCGATGCCGTCTGGCGGCTTCGGTGATAGTCCGCAAAGAGGTTCCAGATCTCTTGGTGTGTCTCGTTGGCAAAGCCCTTGTCGGCCATGTGTTTGGCCATCTTGCCCGAGTAGGTGGCGCCTTCAGGCAAGCGGCGCTTGACGTTCGTATCGGCCATCGCATCTTCAGCGATGCGTTGCGTCTTGGCCCCGACCTGCATGGCAAGTGAGCTGCCTTGCTGCAGCAAGAGCTCGGAATTGAAGAGGTCTGGCGCGTTGATGGCCACGACAACCCCATCCTGCAGGCGCTGCAACGCATCGGAGTAATCGGAATGCAGACGCTGCGCCATTTCCAGCATCGGCTCAAACACGATTGAAGTCTTACCCATCTTCCAGCCGGCAGTGAGCAGCTTGAAGTTCTCAACGGCGACATCCAGCGGCAGCTGCGCCGTCGTGGCCAGTCCTTCAGGCGTATTGGGCAGTGACCCCGCCGGCTGGCCATGGAAAGCAGCCATCAGCATGTTCAGGCAACCGCGCACAATGCGCGCGTCTCCTGATTGGAAGGCGGGCAGACGAGCAAGCCAGATGGGTTGCAGCGGCACGTGGGTCATCATCGAGAGATCTGCGGCGGCTTTGCGGGTCATTGTGGTGTAACTGTTCTGTGCGTTTACACTATTGCTATTAAACCATTCGCCGGTATTGGCTTCCAAACGATTTCCAGCAATTTTGCTGTTCGAGCGTGCTACCTATACCGAGGGAAAGCAAAGTGCTTGTACTGAGTATTCAGGTTTTGTTAGTATGGAATCATACATGAATGAACAGTCTCAAAAAAAGGGCTTTAAGCCATCAGGACTGTCGATAAAAGCAAGGCCTAAACATGCACAAAACTGATAATCACGTCGATGGCGGCGTCTTTGCCACCTTTGTCGGCCCCATTCGGGTGTTGACCCCCCAGAGGATTGCGATCGCACAATTGGAGTTCAACCTGGCGCAGGGCGTGAACGCGTCTGGCCTGGTCGACGGCACACATGCCGCCGTGCAGGGCCGCTGGAGTGCGTCTGAAGGCTGGCGCGCCACCGATGTGCTGGGACTCGCGCCCGCAAAGCTGAATTCTCAGTCTGAAGTGCAACCTGCTGCCGCCCCGATTGAGGCTTCTGCGGTGTGTTCCTCTGCTGCCCAGGCCTCCACCTCTGCCCCTGCCAGCGCGTCGGGCGCGGCACCGGTGCGGCCCTACACGCCGGCTCCAGCCGCGACGCCTTCGGTGCGCAGCGGCTTCAATTTTGCTGCCAAGACCAAGGGCCCCGTTCTGACTACGATCCAGGCCCCTGCCCAGCGCAGTTTCAACCCGCCAAAGCTCACCAAGCCGAAGGCGCCCTCGGGCCCGGTCAATACCTCCATCGCCTCCGCCAGGCCTCTTGGCAAGGCCAGGCCCGCTCCTGAGGGTTCAATGGTGCGGCCCGCCACCCCTGCTGGGGCGGTTGCCCGCCCTGCCGTTGCCGCCGCTTCGGTCGCTCCTGTGGCAACTGCGGTTATTCCCGTGGCTGCCAGCGCACGCGCCAAAGGCGGCTTTGGCGTGGGCAACATGCCCGCGCCGGCCGATGCGCCCGTCATGATGAACGAGGCTCACGACGAGCCGCGCGGCACTCTCGATGATCAAGCGCGTGAAGCCTTTCTGAAAAAGTGGGAGATCAACCAGCCCGATTTCTCGATGGACATTCCCTTCTAGGGCCCCCTCCCTTCAGCATCCTCAGGTCGCCCCATGTCCTTCTCTTTTTCCAATCCCCCCGCCAGCGCGAGGATCAACCCCTACGAGGGCGGGGATCGCCCGAACGCGCCGGACCGTCCCGGTCGCCCTCCGGTACCGGTGGCTGCCACGCAGCTCCAAAGCGCCTCCCAAATGCCTGCCACGGTGCTCCCTGGCCATGTCCAAGTTGACCCGCTCTCGAACCCGGATGCGGAGTTCGAGTTCTGCGGTTGGCTGCTGCGCACCAGGCCCGAGGATCTCGATGCCGCTGAGCGATTCCTGGATAGATTGCGCGACAACGACATGTCGCACCCCCAGTTTCGCGCCATCGTGCAGGCCGCTCGGCACCTGGTCGCGCGCAACGAGGTCTGTGGCGCCACGGCCGTGCTCGATCATGCGGCACTCAATAATCTGGATGTCGGGGGCGCTGAGCACCTGGCAGCCCTCATCTCTGATCCAATTGGTTTGAATGCGGATCAAGAGCGCATCGAGCAGGACGTAGCCATCATCATCGACTACTCCACGCGCCGGCGCATTCGGGCCATGCTTCAGGATCGTTTGAACGACCTGGGCAGCCGACCCGTTGCCGAGGTGGTCTCTGCGCTGTCTGATGACACCATGCGCATGCAGTCCGATGCCGAGCAGCAGCGCACTGGCCCGCGGCACATCTCCGAGATCATGGAAGAGATCGTTGAGAGCTGGGGCGATGATGACGGGCCAGGCAACGTGTACTCCACGGGCTTTCCAGATCTGGACGCCAAGCTCAACGGCGGATTCCGCGATGGCGAGCTCGTCATCTTGGGTGCGCGGCCTGGCATGGGTAAGACGGCTTTCTCTGGTGGGGTATCTCGCAATATTTCACTTGATACCCGGCACAACCGCCATGTGCTTTTCTTCTCCCTGGAAATGTCCGACACCGCCCTGGGCGTACGCACCCTGGCTGCCGAGGCCGCGGTACCGTCCAAGCTCGTGAGAAGCGGCGAGATTCTCGAACACGAAGAGTGTCTGCATGCCATCCAGGCGGTGCTCCCCCGCTTTGCCAGCCTGACCGATGAGGAAGGCTGCACAAATTCGCGCCTGTGGATCGATTCCACGCCTGGCTTGAGCCTGGCAGAGATCCGCTCGCGTTCGCGCCAGTTTGCCCGCAAGTATGGCAGCCCCATCATCGTTGTGGACTACATCCAGATCGTGGGGCAGACCCAGCGCCTGAATGCGGGCGACGCCGGCGACATGCAAAAGTCCGTCGGCCTGGTCTCCCAGGGGCTGAAGTCGCTGGCACGTGAGCTCAACACCCCCGTTCTGGCCCTGGCTCAGCTTAACCGGGCGCTCGAGCAGCGCGCCAACAAGCAGCCAGTGGTGTCCGATCTGCGCGAGTCGGGAAACATCGAGCAAGACGCCGACATCATCATGTTCCTGTACCGCGACGTGGTCTACAACCCTGATACACCCGATCCCAATGAAGCGTTGGCCATCATCGCCAAGCAGCGCGAAGGGGAGCTGGGGGCCGTGCCCTTGCACTTCAACAACAACCTGGTGCGATTCGAGCCCCGCCCCCAATTTGCCAATACGAACACCGACTACTGATTGCCTGTGCTAGGCCTGCCTCTCCCCTCACGGAGAGGCTTTGGGCAGATTCCTGATAGTCCAGGAATCTGCTTTTTTTTGGCCAGCACGCACCCTGGAGTCACGCCGCGCGCTCTGGGGTGAATGGTGAGCTGATCTAATAATTCATACATATCAATCAGTTATTGGATCAGTGGTGTAAAGTCGCCACACCTACCGTCCCTTTTTGTTCCTAGTTGTAACCTACAGGCAGCCAGTTGACTCAAAGGTTCGCAACACATTTGCCGATTTCGCACCGGCGGATGTCACTTCCAACCAAGGCCTGCGCACGTCAATCCGTGTAAATCCCTTTAATTACCAATGGTCATATAAACAATCGCGTTCGCAAATGGCCGATTGTTCGGAATTTTGAATTAGTCGCAAATAACAGTCATTCAAATCATAGGACGTATTTGTGAGAATTCTTTGCAATTTTTGATCTACTGGGTATGTTGATTTCAAAGCAATAGCATTGCATTTAAAATGCCTAGAAGTGCATAATCATATGTAACTGCTAGCGATAGCTAGCACGGCACGAAGCATGGAACCCCTCCCAAACCAGGGGTATTACTTAACAGAATCGTGCTTACAGATTTGCATAAAAACGCCCAACGGCACACAGATCCAAGTACCTATTACACGACGCGAGGCACCATGGCACAAAAAAGCAGCAAGCCACAGACCAAGATCGCAACTTTGCTCAAACAATACAGGGCAGATGCGACCAAGATGGCTCCGGTCACGATGCGCGACTACATGATCCGCATGCAGGAGTTGCCCCGCCTGGCCGCTGGCCACGCGCCGTCCAACGGCTTTGCCCGTCCTGCCGACCTGGCGCCGATGCACCTGCGACTGGTGACGGGCTTTTTCAGCTCGCGTTTCCAGATGAAGTCGCTCGAAGAGCAGATCGATGATCAGGTGACGCTGGGCCGCGAAATGCTGCTCCTGACCTACGAGGCCAAGCCCCGTCCGATCAGCTTCGCGATGACTGGTTACACCGCCAGTGACTTCATCGCCTACATATACCAGGATGTGGCCCTGCGTTCGATGGGCCGCAACCCTGACGTCACGCACGAAGAGTTCGTCGCACAGATCGATGACATCAAGAGCTGGCTGCGGCTGCCGCCCCCGTCGCGAATCGACAACTCCCCGCGGCGTCACATCCGCCGTCGCCTGATGCTGCTGCTCGATCGCACGAACAATCAGGCAGCCAGCCTGCTCGAAGACCGCGAAATGCCTAACGAGCTGGTGCTCCTGGCGCAAAAACTGCTCGAGTGTGATGACGACGAGGGTTACACCCAGGGTCGCCTGCGTGATTTCCGTGAAGTCCGTGAAGATTTCAACGTGCTGGCCGAGCACTGCGTGCGTCTGCGCCATCCTGATGACTCGAAGCTGCTCTCAAGCTTTGACCGGGTGATCTGCCCGTCGCTGGTTGATGACTTCGCTTCCTACCAGATTGACCTGCCGCGCGGTCGCTACATCAACGGCCAGTTGCACGTGGTCAACAAGGACAAGACCAAGAAGGCTCGCAAGACGCCGTCCAAGCTGAAAAAGGATGTCAACCCCGATGAAGTCCTGAAGCTCTTGGATATCTGAGACAACGCGAACGACACGAATGTATGGACTCACCAGGTGAGCCGCAGCCTTCCTATTGCCTGGCCCCGGTGATTCGAGAACAAGGAACGAAAATATGACTACCGCTACGACCGCTACCGTTACCGAACTGCCAAAGAAAAAGGGCGAAACGTCCGGACCTTACCGCGTCGGAGGCTCGTTCGCGCTGCTGTCCGTTGTGGTGGCGCCGTCGAATCGCCCTGACAAGGATAAGCCGATGAGCCTGCTGAGCAGCTGGCTGCCGCTGTCGAACACGAAATTCGACCCTTCGGGCCCGGCCGGATACCGTCACCCGGGCGTGATCCCGGCGCTGAACGCAACCTCGCTGAAGAACGTCAAGCCGGCGCTTGACGCCTATGCGGCCGAACGTGGCTGGGATCTGCAGGCCTCGACGTTCTACTATCGCCCCAAGGCGCTGGTCGACCTTATCGGCGAAGACGGCCTGGTTCGCTCGCTGCCTGTGCTGATGCGAAATCAGACGGCAAAGGAACGCATCTTCATCAACGTGCCCTCTCCCAGCGAAGGGATGGATCTGATGCAGCCCCTTCTGGACGTGTGCGCGAAGGTGCTTGAAGAGGGTGGCTTTAAGCTGCGTAGCTACTTTGATGCCAACAACCCCCGTAGCGTGCTCACCGCAGCTCTTATCGAGTACCCGTTCCTCGTGCATCACATCTTCAAGGCGTTCCCGAACCTGCACGTGCTGCGCCACTCGGCCCGTGTCATCGACCGGATTGAGGTTATCAACCATATCCGCTACCGCAAGAGCGAAGCTCATGGTTTGAACGCCACGCGCAATTTCAGCAAAGAGCTCATCAAAGTCGTTCTCTGATCCGATGTTGCTCTGACTGCTGTTCCCCTTCTTCAAGGCCGGATTTTTCCGGCCTTTTTTCATGCTCGGCGATTGCTCTCAGGATCTCAGACACCACGATCGGATCGCGTCTGGCTACAAGGCGGTTCTCACCGCCCACGGGGCCGTGCCCATCGAAATCGAGCGGCGTGTAGACGTCCAGTTTATGCCAGCCCTGGCTGGCCTCCTTCCCGCTCACCTGAAGGATGCGGGCGATGAACGCTTCCTTTCGTTCGTAGCGTTTCACGCCAATGAGACCAACCAGATTGGCGTTTTCTCCGCTGGGCTTCTGGTAGACGACCAGGTAGCTGAGCACACCGCGCACATCTCCTCGCGAGGCACTCCTGGCGTCGTTGATTTCGGTCACTCCCACCAATGGATTTCGCAGCTCCTGTTCTGGGACAGTGGCAACAAAGCGGCGGGCTTTCGAAACGAGATGATCAGAATCGCTTTTCATGTAGCTACTTTAATGCAATAACTCCGTTGCATCAATATTTGCGTATGAATTTTACAAATTATTTTTCAAGCAGCTCCATCGGAGCCCGCGCGTGCTGGCAAGCAGCGTTGGACGCACAGCCTATCTTGGCTGGCTCAGGTGCATCGTGCCTGTTGTGCTGCCTCTTGTACCGAGGCGAAGATTCTCCCGCAGTGGGGGCGCAGCCATCGGCCTGGGCGCCAATGTTTGGGTGCTTCGCCCTCTCGGAGGTGGGTGAGTCGACTAACTGTAAGACGTCCCACTGATCGCGCCAGTTGATCGCGCCAAAACGTACCTGCGCTGACTCGTTCCCCGCCAGTCAACGCCTTATGTGGCATTGATGCAGAACAGTACAGGCCGAGACTTGGGTTCTGCGCCTCTGCAGTAGATCGACGCGACCTTCTTTCCGAACGGCGTGGGTTCTACCTCGACCAGGTTCAGCATCTGCTCGATGGATATCCCACCCCAATTGATTTTCTGGAAATCCTCTTCGGCCACAGCCAGGGTGAAAGCTGAGCTGACACTTGAGTTTCCATAGGCATCGGTTGACGGCGCTACGGCATGCAACTGAATCGTCTTGAATGGCAAGCCGCTATCCTTGGCCAGCGCCCCCACTTCAATCAATGTCAGCCCCGCACCCTTGACGAAAAATTCTTCATTCCACGTGGACTTTGGCGCGTAAGTCGCTATCGCGAGTAGCGAGCCATCTGGCGTCTTCATCACTCCTACTGTCGTACTTTTGATCTGCTTTCGAAATTCAGCCTCCAGGCGAGCAATTGGGTCTAACGGTGGCTTCTGCGCATCTGCGATCACAGCAGCGTTGGCATTGGCGCGGGCGCGCTCCTGGCGGGCCGTATTCGCGCCATAAAAGAAGGCAAAGACGACGACCCAGACCATATAGAACCCCACTACGACCGCGGGGTGGCGATTTTTTAGATAGGAAGGCGTGACAAGCTTCGGCGAAATCATCGCAGTGCAGGCGCAGACTAGCGATGCAATGCAAAAAACCAGGGGTAAAGTCGAGCTCAAACGCACCTCCTAACATATTGCGCCTTTTTGTAGCACACATGGAAGATTCGGTGCGGTTGAAGTTGTTACGGGCGCGGCTGCAGTCGACGGGAAGAGCCCATCTCAAGGCGATACGCCGGGACGTCTGGAGCTTTCCCTTGGGGCTGTATTGATTTGCGCATGTGCTGGCGTTTCCCGGGCGTCTCGGTTTTCACGGCCGGAACAACTGGGTGGCGGATTACTGGGCCTGCCCTGATACAGAAGTCTCTGCTGCTGTCTGTTTGGCAGCTTTCAGTTCGCACAGCAGGAATTCGACCAAGTGAACGAGGTCGAACTTCGAATGCCGCTCGCTAACCAGTACATGGGCAACCGAAGCAAGTTCGTGGTCAGTGTTGGCAGACAGCCGTTGCTCAATTTGTGCTTGCGACACATACGCGCTTGCCGCATCTGGCGGCAGCAAGTGCTTCAGATTTTGAACCTTATCCACCTACTTTCACCTCATCAAAAATCGGGGGGATCACGAGGACTACGCCAGGCGAGAATTCCTCATTGGGCAAGACTGGCGCGTAGCGAGGGTTGCAGGCCAGGATGTGTCGCCAGCGCATGCTATCGCCTAAGTTCCTGTGCGCGATGCCCATAATGTTTTCGCCTTTGTGTGTCACGTAAACCGTATAGCCCGCGGGCAGCGTCTTAGCGAGGTCTGCGGGCGTTTCATTTTGTTTATCGAGAACCACCAATTCCTCTTCGTTTATTGTTCGCTTTTGCCTTGCAGCAAAACCATCCGAGTCGTCATCAGCTCATCGGATAGTTGCAGCAGGTGTTCAGCATTGAAGCGCTCGTTACCGCCTCGGGGGCGCTCATTTTTGGCCAGATAGCTCAGCGCCTCGACAGCCACGCTGATACAGCCGTTGTACCCATGGTCTAGCCATGAGGAATGCCATCCGCGCGGCGCCTGCATCCTCGGAGTGCCTGGCATCGCATCAGCCGAGGAGGACGCGGCGCTCGCACCTGCTGCACCCATCGCCCTTTCCAGCTTATGTCCTGCCTTCAAGAAAGCCAGGGAGGGCGACTCCTTGAGATCTTCTCCCAGATCGCTGTCGAGCTGGGTCAGAATTGTCGTCAGCGCCTTGGCATAGTCGCTGTTATCTGCAAAATAGAGGGCATCCACAGCCGTCTTAACAGCTTGGGCAATAGCTAACTCTCTAGCCACCCGACTCTTATCCGCGTTGACGCTCCGCGCGGCCGCGGTCGATGAGCGCCTGAGCGTCGCTCGATACCGCCGGGTCAAGAGCGGCAGCCACATCCCAGCAGATGATGCGATTCAGGTCGTTTCGCGCATCGCCGCTTGCCACACCCAGGTGGCGAACCACAAGGGCTTCGTCAATGGCCCTCTTGTAACTTTCCTCCGCCGCCTTCTGCCCGGCAGCAAAGCATGCCCCGCCGTAGGCCTCAAGCATTTCTCGGGAATAGGCGAACTTCAGCTGTCCAGAGATCCCTACGTCGTAGGTTGGCGCCTCAGGCAACAGTTCCTGCTTTTCTGGCGGTTCAAAATTGTGCATATCGTAATTCCAAGATGAGGCAGCTAACTTTCAGTTTAGTTGTATGAAATCATGCTATCAATTCAGCGTCAGCCAGTTCAAGCCTAATTCCTGGTTCGGGCATGCAACTTGCTGCAAATTCCGTCCAGATGGCGCCAACCAGGGAGACAAACATGTCCATGCTTCCAGACGATATTGAGATGACGGACGTTGAGCTGGTGGTCATGGGGTATGACCCATATACCTGCCTCACGACACTTAAAGGCTCCTACGTCGACCACCGATGGCGGCAGGCCGAAATCACGCAGTCCACCATGCCTGTTCTCATGCTATCGGGCCTTGTCGGGCCTATCAATCCTGAAAACGAAATCGGAACCACGCTGGACTGCCAGGTGCCCACCGTCATGCTCATGAATGACGATGGGCGGCGAGAATGGACTGAGAGTCGATAGCGCACCCTTCAAAACCAGGCGCCATGACAGAAAAGCTTCGGCAACTGATCGCCTGCTTCCAAACAATAAGTTCGAACGATTTTCTGTCCCAGCGGACTGAATTTCACATCCGCAAGGTTGAGAAGCTGGACATCCGAAATGCCATTCCAATCTATGGTCTCAAGCTTCGGACTTTTCAACACCAGATCAAAGGCTTTTCTCAGGCTCGAGCGGCCAGAGGCATCCGCATGCGTAGCAAACGCATGCAGCTGAATCTCTTTGACGGGTGGGTCACTCTTGTTGCTCACCCGCCCGATCTCGCGTAGAGCGGCGACCACTTCCATGACGTAAGCTTGTTCGCCTAACGGCGATTTCGGGCGAAAATCACTGTTGATGCGGTAATCGCCACTTGGAAGAATCCTGGACACATCAGCAGTCAGATCTTTATGCGCAGCACGAATCCTGCGCTCAAGATCATACATAGGGTCGGCGTGGGCGGATGCTACCTGCGTTGGCTCGATAGTTAGCTTATCGCCTGCAGCAGCGCCCGCACCAAAGAGTGCACAGAAGATCAGCGCCCCAGTACCAATGACAGCCTTTGCCCGCCTTTGAAACATAAAGCGTAGAGCGTTCCCATACGCGCAGCAGTTGCCGATCTTCATGCCATCTGTCCCGACAAAATGTCATGTGTATCACGTCCAGCCCTTTCATGCCGGAATCCCGTGACTCCTGACGCCCTGACTCTCTTCATTTTGCTAACCTCGGGTCGGCCGGGGATGATTGCGCCGGGGATACCCCTCGCTGAGAATCCGATCCCAGACCACCTTCTTCTCCTCCTCTTCGAGAAACACCCAGTTGGCGACTTCCATGGCCGTGCGGCCGCAGCCGCGGCAGGTGTCATCGAAAAGGGTTGAGCACACCGCCACGCAGGGTGAGTCTGAGGCGGTGAACGAATCGGCAGCCGGGGATGGGGAGGTAGACATGGGAAAGCTCAAGCAAATGCGAAGATCTGAGGGCTCACGAGAGGCTCGGCACTGAGCACGGCGCCGATGAGGGTACGGGCCGACTGGCCGCTTCGAACCTTGGCCGTGAGGCGGTCGCGCCCGCCGGCGATCCGCACGCCTTGACCGCGTAGCATCCCTGTCAGCTGCTCGTCACTCAACGCGCGGTTGTCCATGTCCTGCTTGCTGACAGCCTCGCGCATCGCTTGCAACACCAGGCTGAGGTCGCAATCGCCCCCAGTGATATAGACGTCGCGCACTTCCGTCTCGAGGTCGATCAGGGCTGAAAAGCGCATGCCGTACTTCTCGAAGGACGCCAGGATGTCGATCTCAGCGAAATTGAGGACACCTGTGGCAACTTTGCGTACCGAGCTCATATAAGCTCCTTATGTGTTTGGTAGTTTGATTTCATCCTACCAAAGCACACATTGTAGGCGCAATAGTGTTAAGCCTGGACGCCGGCTTTCTTGGCGAGCTTGTAGAACTCGGCACTCACGTGAGCGACAGCTTCCGATGCCTGCGTCAAGACATGCGGGATGCGTGTGCCGATCGCCTCGGCAATGAAATCACGGTTCATGAGACGAAAAAGCGTCATGATTTTATTTGCTTGCTCGGCCGAGCAGCTCATTTTCTTCGCATAGACACAGGAGATCGCCGAGAACAGGAGGTCGGACATTTCAGCTAAGGCCTCTCCTGATTCCTCATCACCATCACGCTTTAATTGGGCCGACCTACTCCACATTGCCATACGTATTTCTGAGGCGCGATCGAGAAGCTTCAGATTTTTGTCGTACTGATACCAGTAGACTCCAGCGCCTGCGACAATTAGAAGTGTGAGGACGGATATCGACATTGTTTTCCTCTTCAAGGTGTGCGGCGCGGGGCCAAGGGGCCAACGCAGAAGGCGCGCCCCCATTTCAACAGGACTCAGCAATCGCTCTGCCGTGTGAGGGGTGCCTTCGGCGATAGAGCGGTTTGTGCGAAGTTTACTGGCCTGGCTGGCGACGTAAAGCCCAGAAAACCCGCGTTTTCGCCCCCCTCTGTCGCACGGGCGGCACCAAGGGTGTTGTGATGCTGCTCCGCTGAAGCAGACCTAGTGCGCAAACCTGTTGAATTAACTCTAGTGAAATTGATAGTCAGATTCCAATCCACTTCCACTCGCGTGCGGAACAGTGAAGAGTAAGAATAAAGTCTGTCGATAGAGAATAAAGTCTGTCGGCATTCATTTTTCGCTAATTTCTTATAAGTTCTTGGAAAAGGTCGAAAATTCGTTTTTTAATTGGGTGACGAATGGGGCCTTAAATCTGTATTTCTAATGGTTTGTGGGTAATAAGTGTGGTTGCCATGACCTGCTCCCCGTGGTTAGTACGAAATCGATGTAGAGTCCGTTCACAAAGGAACGGCAATGAAGAAACGATTTACGGAAGAACAGATCATCGGCGTGCTGAAGGAGGCCGAGGCAGGGGCCAGGGTGGCCGAACTGTGCCGCAAGCACGGGATCTCGGAGGCCACTTACTACAACTGGAAGGCGAAGTTCGGCGGTATGACCGTGTCGGACGCCCAGCGGCTGAAGGAGCTGGAGCAAGAGAACAACAAGCTCAAGAAGCTGTTGGCTGAATCGATGCTGGACAAGGCTGCGCTTCAGGATCTTTTGAGCCGAAAGTAGCAAGCCCGCAGGCCAAACGCGAAGCGGTCAGAATGTTGATGACCGAGCGCGGCATGGGTATCACCCGGGCCTGCGGGCTGGTAGGCATTTTCCGGTCGCTATTCGCTTATGAAAGTAAGCGTACGGGCGATGTGGCATTGACCGAGCGCATGAAGGAGATGGCAGCGGTCAAGCGACGCTACGGCTATCGGCGCATCCATATTCTGCTGCGCCGCGAAGGCTGGCAGACGAATCACAAGCGGGTCTGGCGGCTTTACAGCCAAGCCGGCTTGAGCGTTCGAAAGCGTCGCCGCAAGCGCATCGCTCCCGCAGAACGGGTAGTTCGTGCCGTTGCGACGGCGCCGGATCAGAGCTGGTCGATGGACTTCGTGTCCGACGGTCTGGCCTATGGCCGCAGGTTTCGGTGCTTGAATATCGTCGATGACTACACGCGCGAGTGTCTTGCCATCGAGGTCGATACATCACTGCCGGGATTGCGGGTGGCGCAGGTGCTGCAACGGCTTGCGG
>Ga0182735_1000401_pt1 | contig 36283 bp, 35 predicted proteins | sample eDN5th30CKraftMG_FD_128524 | JGI IMG/M metagenome (GOLD analysis project Ga0182735, IMG submission 128524) | Enriched Miracle-Growth compost microbial communities from Emeryville, California, USA - eDNA 5th pass 30_C Kraft MG (version 2) (version 2) ...
CAACCGGCTGCGAACTTGGGGGCTTCAGCTCAAGGAACGGATCGGCTTCAAGCGAGCCGCCGTCGCGCTGGCGCGCAAGCTCGCCGTCACCATGCATGCGATGCTCAAGTCAGGAACGCTTTTTGAAAGGAGTGCACCCGCCGCGCAGTAAAGTCGGCCCGGGCGCTCGCTCCGACCGCTTGGGATCGCCTCCCTGCCGGGGCGTGGGCAGAGCCATTCCGAGACATGGGATGCACCGCTGGATCGGCGGAGTGCGCGTGTAACATTGGAAGGCTCACCCCGCGAAGCTCCATCATGCGGCGACTCATGTCGACCGCGAAGACGACCCTGCAACCGGCAAGGCAGGCATTAGGCTTCGAAACTGGAAAAAGAGACCGCGAAAGGTGTCCGCAATTAGACGACCCATGTCTCCGGTACGAAACGTTACCCATGTGTCCGGGCTGGACAATTTGGTCTTTGGTAGCGGAGGAGGGACTCGAACCCCCGACACGCGGATTATGATTCCGCTGCTCTAACCGGCTGAGCTACTCCGCCCCGAAAGGCCGCCGCTTGCGGGCGAGCCGCGCCTATAAGCATGGCGGTTGCCTCGGTCAATACGCTCCGCGCCGCCCGCGAAAATTCCGCGAAAAGGCGGTCTCCCACGCTCCGCCGCGATAGAGACGCGCGGCGAGCCCAGCGATAGCCATGGCTCGCGGACGAGTGCTGAGGGCGAGATCGGCGAGCAGCGCCCGGGCCGTTTGGGGCGCTACCTTGTTCTGGACGGTGATGTGAAGTCGAGGCGTGCCGCGATCCTGCGCGGTCAGGAAACCCTCGAAATGGCTGGCAATGCGCTCGCGGATGGCGAGCAGGTCGGGGCTGTCGATGCGGAAGGCGACGCCCGTTTCAAGCGAATAGGCTTTCGCCAGTGTCGCAGCGGGCGGCGGCGTGTCGGCGACTATGCGCCGCACCAGTGCCTTGAGCTCACCGAGACTCGAGGGAGGCAGCTGGTGGAAAAGCGTGATGTGTGCCGGGACATGATTGCGGTCCGGCGGGTAATGCGCGGCGCGTAAAGCGTTGAAGAAGCGCTGGTCTGCCGCGCCCATCGTCGCAGTGACGATGACGGGCGCGGCTCCAGAGGCCCGGACGGGAGGGGAGGCCCGGGTCGCTGTTCACGAGACGGGATGGAGGGCGGCGGGAGGGGGGGATGGCCATCGTCCATGGGGCGCCCTGTCTCGTTGCCCCTGCCTTTCGCCGATCATTTCCAAGCGATCCAATCGATTTATTGGGTCACAATGATCGGCCGCGCCTATCACGTGATGAAACCCCTTCGCTACAAGCTCTTCCAGAAGTGAGCGAGCGCGGCCGCGACTTCCCCCGGCCGCTCGGCGATAGCCCAATGCCCTGCCCCGCCGATGACCGTAAGCGGCGTTCCTGTCCGCGCAGCAAAGCGTTCGGCGACGGCGAGCGCGACATAGGGATCGTTCGCACCCCAGAGCAGCGTGCCGCTTGCCGGCAGCCGGCCGATGTCGCGCGCCCAGTCTTTTTCAAAGCTCAATCCTTTCGCCGAGCGATAGAGGCGGAGAATTGCGCGGCGCTTGTCCTTGCTTGCCCATTGAGCGGCCTCCTCCGCAGCGATGTCTGGAGGCAGACCCTGATCTGCAAGACCCTTGGCGAGCGCTGCGGGCTTGCTCAACGCCATGAAGATTTCGCCGAGGACCGGCGTGTTCCATATCCGCGCGAGGCGATGGCCACGATAGTCGGGATCGATCACCGCGTTGGAAACCGCCCAGCTCCGGATGAGGTCCGGGCGGACCATCGCCACGCGCTGCGCAATGAGCGCGCCCCAGTCGTGACCAACGATATCGATGGGACCATATTTTGCGAACAGCGCCTCTGCTTCGCGGACGGCCCAATCGGCATAGGCCTCCTTGGTGGCAGCAAAGCCGGGAGGAAGCGGGGCAGTGAAACCGGGCAGTGCTGGTGCCGCAATAGGCGCATCGCCAAGTTCGAGCTGAGAGAGCAGCGGGCGCCAGACCGCTGGGCTGTCCGGCACGCCGTGGAGGAAGAGTTTAGCTGTCATATTCTCTCCCTTTTCTTTACGTCGTCTCATCCCAGACAGGGATCTCGCTCACATTTCTCCGCGCTGACGGCGAAGCTCATACCATTTGCGCACATTCTCATTATGCTCCGCAAGCGTGCGGGCGAAGATGTGACCGCCGTCGCCTTTGGCAACAAAATAGAGATAATCGTTGGGCTCCGGATCGAGCACGGCAGCAATCGACGCCTTGCCGGGGTTCGCGATCGGGCCCTTGGGAAGGCCGGTCATAGCGTAGGTATTATAATCGTTCACTGCGAGGATTTCGGAACGCAGGATGCGGCGGCCGAGCGGCTTGCCCTTCGTGATCGGGTAGATGATCGTCGGATCCGCCTGGAGCCGCATCCCGACCGCGAGGCGGTTGGTATAAACGCCCGCGACCGTGCGACGCTCGGCGGGAACGCCCGTTTCCTTCTCGACGATCGAAGCGAGCGTGATCGCCTGATTGCGATCCTTCGCCGCGGTCCGCGGGCTGCGCTTCGCCCAGAGTTCGGCGAAAGTCTTGTCCATTGCCGCTTGCATCCGCTTCAAGACAGCCGCGCGTGTCTCGCCCCTGGTATAGGCATAGGTATCGGGAAGCACGCTGCCCTCCGCCGGGACCGCGACCTCGCCCTTCAGGCGCTTTTCGGCCATCAACCGTTCCCACACCATGATCGACGGCATGCCCTCTGGAACGGTAACGAAGCGTTGGACGGTCTTGCCTGACTGGAGCAGTTTGAGGATGTCGCCCGGGCTCATCCCCTTTTTCACTTCATATTCGCCGGGCTTGATCGGCGCATCGCCGCCAAAGAAGCGCGCGTGATTGACGAAGCCCGAGGCCGGAGCCGCCCCCGCCTCCTCGAGGATCTGCCCGGCCTTGGCGATGCTTGCCCCGGGCGGGATGACGACGACGGTATCGCGCGGTGCCCCGCCCGAGCAGGCGGTGAGCAGAAAAGCCAGCAAGGCTGCGAGCAGCCAGCGCATGGCTTATTCCTCGAACGCCTTCACCACCAGGCTCGCGTTGGTGCCGCCGAAGCCGAAGCTGTTGTTGAGCGCCGCGCGGACGGCGCGCGCCTTGGCCTTGTGCGGCACGAGATCGACGCCCTCGGTACCCTCATCAGGATCATCGAGGTTGAGGGTGGGCGGAACGATCTGGTCACGGATGGCAAGGATGCAGAAAATCGTCTCCACAGCGCCTGCGCCGCCGAGGAGGTGCCCGATCGCCGACTTCGTCGAACTCATCGAGACGCCGCTGATCGCGTCGCCGAACAGCCGCTTGACGGCGCCGAGCTCGATCGTGTCGGCCATCGTCGATGTGCCATGGGCGTTGATATAATCGATGTCGGCGGGGGTCATGCCCGCCTTGCGGAGTGCCATTTCCATCGATCGATAGGCGCCAAAACCTTCAGGATGCGGCGCCGTGACGTGGTGGGCATCGCCTGAAAGACCGTAACCGACGACCTCGGCATAGATTTTCGCGCCGCGCGCCTTGGCATGCTCATATTCCTCGAGCACGACCACGCCTGCGCCCTCGCCCATCACGAAACCATCGCGCCCCTTGTCATAAGGTCGGCTCGCCTTTTCGGGAGCGTCATTGCTGCTCATGTTGAGCGCGCGCGCCTGCGCGAAGCCCGCAATTCCGATCGGGCAGATCGTCGATTCGGCCCCGCCCGCGAGCATGATGTCGGCGTCGCCGTCCTTGATCATGCGCGCGGCATCGCCGATCGAATGCGCGCCCGTCGAGCAGGCGGTGACAACCGCATGATTGGGTCCCATCAACCCGTATTTGATGCTGACCTGGCCCGAAATCAGGTTGATGAGGCGGCCATGGACAAAGTGGGGCGAGACGCGGCCCGGGCCCTTTTCGGCGAGCAGCAGGCTTTCGCTTTCGATCCCCGGCAGACCGCCAATTCCCGAACCGATCGAGCAGCCCGCATTCAGCCGGTCCTCTTCGCTCATGTCGGTAAGGCCGGCATCCTCGAGCGCCTGCCCCGCCGCGTCGATACCATAGATGATGAAGGGGTCTACCTGTCGCTGTATCTTGTGGTCGACGCGCTTGCCCGGATCGAAGCCGAATTCATGGTCGGCTGGCTTCACCTCGCACGCGATCGTGCATTTCTGGTCCGAAGCGTCGAAGCGGGTGATCTGCCCCGCGCCCGACTTTCCGGCGAGCAGATTGGCCCAGCTGGTTTCGACGTCTCCGCCCAGCGGCGTCACCAAACCCAGTCCCGTCACCACAACCCGGCGCATAGTCTTTCCTTTCGTCGGCCCCTGCCCCCGCAAGGGTCCACATCAGATTCGCAGACGCGTATCCATAAAAAAGGCTTCCCAGCCACGGCGCGCGAGCGCTTGGGACCGGGAAGCCGGAAACGCGTGGGCGGCGTCGCCGCCGCGTCCGGCCGCGCCGGACTGGACCGCTTTAGCCCTTGTTCGCCTCGATATAGTCGATCGCGTCCTTGACGGTGGCGATCTTCTCGGCGGCATCGTCAGGAATCTCGACGCCGAATTCTTCTTCGAACGCCATCACCAGTTCGACGATGTCGAGGCTGTCGGCGCCCAGATCGTCGATGAAGCTCGCCTCCTCGGTCACCTTGTCGGCTTCGACGCCCAGATGTTCGACGACGATCTTCTTAACCTTTTCGGCCGAATCGCTCATGCACAGTTCCTTTTTTCTGACTATGGCGTGAATGTTGGATTTTGCCCTAGAGCCCAGCGAGGGGGCTGGCAAGAGGGCTGGCGCGCGGCAAGCGCACCGAAAAATACTCGTGCGGCAACGATCCCGGGACGATCGCCCCGGATTTCCGGGCCAAATTTACCCACCGCTGCGCGCGGGAACAATAGCCGATTTGCGCAGCGCGGCCGATGCGCGCGCGATGACCGCAGGCGTAATCATGAACTGGCGCAGCACCTGCTCGGGCGGGGCATTCGCCGGCTGGCCCGTATAGTCGAGGAGCTTGCGCCAGAGCCGGCGCCCCCCCTCGACATCCCCCTTGGCCGCGACGACGATCGCCCGGACCATCAGATATTGCGGCTCGAGATTGCTCGGTGAGGGCATGCGGTCAAGGATTGCGAGTGCTTCATCGAGTTCGCCGCGCTGCGACAGCATGAAAGCGAGCGTGACCGCGGGGACACCTGCGTAAGTCGAGTCGAGTTCAAGCGAACGGCGCAGCAGCGGCTCGCCGCCTTCAGGATCGCCGCACGAGGCCTTGAAGAGTCCCAGGAAGCCCGCGAGATCGGGGTCATAGGGATTGAGTTCCACAGCCGCGTCGCCCATCGGCATTCCGGCGGCACAATTGCCCGCATAAAAATGCGCCCGGGCCATGGCGAAGAGGCCCGCGCTCGACGCGGGCGCGCTCCGGTAGGCGCGCTCGGCGAGCCGCCGAGCTTCGTCCAGCGCCGCCTTGCCGGCCGCGCCCGCGCGCTGCGGCTGCCAATCCCCAAAGCGCAGGAGCGATAGGGCGTTCAGCAAAACAGGATCGCGCGGCGAGGCGTCGAGCGACGCGCGCAGGCATCCGCTGACCTGCTGGACGCTCGCGGGATCGCGCATCTGGCGAATGCGGTTGAATTGCGCGAGACAGGGAAAGCCCTTGGCGAAATTCTCGGGCTCGCGTTGGATCTGGTCGCGCACGATAACCCCATAATCCCCTGCAAGCTGGGCAATCGAGGGGGCGATCGCGTCGAACTCGGGCAACTGATCGGGAGCAGCGCGGATCTGAACCGACCATATCGCGCGCTGGTCGGCGACGCGGTTAAGGACGAGGGTGACATCGACGGGCCCCTCGGGGGTTCGCACGATCGAGGCATCAAGCCGGTAATCAGCATCCCTTCTTGCCGACCGGGCACCCGGCTCGCGCGCGCTCAGCAGATCGACGAGTTCGAACCGGCGCAATCCGTCGCGCAGCTTCCCGTCGAGCGCCCGCGCCATCGCACGCGATTCGGCGCTATCGCCGGCCACGGGCGCGCTCACTTCAAGGAGCGGCACCGGCGCCAGCTTTTTTCCGAGCGCATTCCCCGCAAAGGCCCACCAGGCGGCCAACAACAGGATCAATATGGCAAGAGCGGCAAGTGCCGACCACCAAAGCGCCCCCCGGCGGCTGCTATCAGCGACGAACGGCGCTGATGGCTCGCTTGCCACCTCCTTGCCAGGCGCTGGAACGCCTTCGGTACGCGATGGCGGCGAGGCTCGATGCTGCACGACGAGCTCGTAGCTTCCCTGCGGCACGCGAAGGCGATGAATCCAGGGCGTGTCCGCATAGTAACGGTCGAGCAGGGTCCGCAGCCGCCCGACCATGACGCGCGGATAGCTGTCGACCGCCGGGTCGAAATCGGCGCTGCGGCCAAGCGCTTCGGTGGCGATGGCATAGGCCTTGGGGGCGCTGCGCCCACCTTGCAGCTGATGATCGGCAAGATATTGAAGCAGGCGCGAAAGGACGGGGGAACGCACGAACAGGGGCGACGCGAGAAGCTGTTCCAGCTCATTGGCGATAATCCGGTCGGCGCCGCCGGTATCCGAGGTCTCGCTATCCCTGGTGCGATCCATGCTAGCCTTTATATGCCCCCGACGACCCGGAACACAGTTGATACCCTAAACCGGCGTTTTGCCCAGCAGTGGATGACCGTGTAACGGTAACAAGCGAACCCAAACGCGTTCGAACCGGAATAGTTCCTACATTTCCAGCCCGAAAAAAGCGTCCCACGAGGTTAATAATTGATTATCAAATGGCTACATGCCGCTTCGTGACCCCATGTAACTGCCGCATCCTCCTCTAAGATGTCAATCCTTCCTCGACGCGGTGCCCCCCACAGCGCCGCGGTCTGGTCTGAGACCTGGTCTCAGGTAGACGCTTTGAGGTCGATGGATTGAATGGTGCGAGCTGGTCCCTGGCATCATTCGCATGGTCTGCCGGCTTCATACACTGAGACTTCGCCGATCGGGCAGTAGCCCCACCTACTCCCGATCGGCAAGTCCGCCTCCCTTCCCCTTGCCCTCGTCGTTCCCGCGCTCCCATCGCGCTGCGACCAGCATGGCCCAAGGAAATCCTGCCCAATGAAAAAGGCACGCGGCCCTCGAGGCCGCGCGCCTTCTTGCTGGGCCGACTGCGGCCGTTCAGGCCTTGCAGGGGCCGATGCGCGTGTTGGTGACCTGCATCTGCATTTCGACCGGGCCGCCCGTGGGCGCCGCCGTCTTTGTCGTGATCGTCACGTCCGTCTTTTGGGCCCCGACCGTTCCCGCCATCGCGAGATCGACCTTCTGGCCATTGGCGGTGCAAGTGCCCGCAACGTCGATCGTCGAACCGCGCAATACATTCTTCGACCAGGTGCAAGCCTCGCCGAACCGCTCGGACATCACGTTCGCCAGATTTTCCTGATCCGCCTCGTCCTGCGTCAAGCATGTCTCGGTGCTGCCAGCCGAGGCAAATTGCTTGGCCATCTGATCCTTCACCGCGCCCGGTGCGCCGGGCATGTCGAACTTGACGAGTTTCACGTCGGTTTTCCAGTTGCCCGGCTCACGCTTGGCTAGGGGGGCAGCCGCGCTGCCTTCGGCCTTCGCGCCGACCGCGGCCTCGCCAGGCTTGGCGGCGTCATCCGATTTGCCGCATCCAGCCAACGCCAGGGCAGCGCCAAGCGCCGCCATCGTCACGCACTTTCTCATGGGTTTCCTCCTCCACTTCGGCGAAGGGAAAACACGCTTGACCCCGGTTGGTTGCGCACCGATTGCGGCGGACGCCCCGCGGCCCCATATTGGCCTTGATGGCCATCCAGATTCGCACCTCGCTCGACGAAATCGATACAGCCGAGGGCTATGTCCCGCACCGCCCCGCGCGCCCGGACAAGGTCGAGGGCGGCAAGCGCTTCGAGCTCGTCAGCGACTATGAGCCCGCGGGCGACCAGCCGACCGCAATCCGCGAACTCGTCGGCACCGCGCGCGCGGGTGAGCGCGATCAGGTGCTGCTCGGCGTCACGGGGTCGGGCAAGACCTTCACCATGGCAAAGGTGATCGAGGAATTGCAACGACCCGCGCTGATTCTTGCTCCGAACAAGATCCTCGCCGCGCAGCTTTATGGCGAGTTCAAAAGCTTCTTTCCGAACAATGCGGTCGAATATTTCGTCAGCTATTACGACTATTATCAGCCCGAGGCCTATGTGCCGCGCTCGGACACGTACATCGAGAAGGAAAGCAGCGTAAACGAGGCCATCGACCGCATGCGTCACTCGGCGACGCGCGCGCTCCTCGAACGCGACGACGTGATCATCGTCGCGTCGGTTTCCTGCCTTTATGGCATCGGGTCGGTTGAAACCTATTCGGCGATGATCTTCGATTTGAAGAAGGGGCAGGTCGTCGACAGCCGCGAGATCATCCGCAAGCTCGTCGCGCTCCAGTACAAGCGCAACGACCAGGCGTTCGCGCGCGGCAGTTTCCGCGTGCGCGGCGACAGCCTCGAAATATTCCCCTCGCACTATGAGGATATGGCGTGGCGCGTCAGCTTTTTCGGCGACGAGATCGAGGAGATTACCGAGTTCGATCCTTTGACCGGGAAAAAGATCGCCAGCCTCAATCATGTCCGGGTCTATGCGAACAGTCACTATGTTACCCCGGGGCCGACGCTCAAGCAGGCTACCGAGGCGATCCGGCACGAACTCGCCGAGCGCCTCAAGGAACTCGAAGCCGAGGGACGCCTGCTTGAAGCCCAGCGCCTTGAACAGCGCACCAATTTCGACCTTGAAATGATCGCCGCGACTGGAAGCTGCGCCGGCATCGAGAATTACAGCCGCTTTCTCACCGGCCGCCTCCCCGGCGAGCCGCCACCGACATTGTTTGAATATCTGCCCGACAATGCGCTGCTCTTCGTCGACGAGAGTCACCAGACGATCCCGCAGATCGGCGCGATGTCGAAAGGCGACCATCGCCGCAAGATCACGCTTGCCGAATATGGCTTCCGCCTGCCCTCCTGCATCGACAACCGCCCGTTGCGCTTTGCCGAATGGGATCTGATGCGTCCGCAGACCGTCAGCGTCTCGGCGACGCCAGGAACCTGGGAGATGGAACGCACGCAGGGCGTCTTTGCCGAGCAAGTGATCCGCCCCACCGGCCTCATTGACCCGCCGGTCGAGATCAAACCGGTTGAAGAGCAGGTCGACGATCTGATCGCTGAGGCGAAGAAGACGGCAGCGGCGGGTTACCGAACGCTGGTCACGACGCTGACAAAGCGAATGGCCGAGGATCTGACCGAGTTTCTGCACGAGGCGGGCCTCAAGGTCCGCTACATGCACTCGGATGTCGAGACGCTCGAACGCATCGAGATCATCCGCGACCTGCGCCTTGGCGTGTTCGATGTGCTCGTGGGCATCAATCTCCTGCGCGAAGGGCTCGACATCCCCGAATGCGGACTCGTTGCGATCCTCGATGCCGACAAGGAAGGCTTCCTGCGGAGCGAAACCAGCCTCGTCCAGACGATCGGCCGCGCCGCGCGCAACGTCGATGGCCGCGTCATTCTCTATGCCGACCGGATCACGGGCAGCATGGAGCGCGCGATGCGCGAGACCGACCGCCGCCGCGCCAAGCAGCTCGCCTATAATGAAGAGCATGGCATCACGCCCGAAAGCGTGAAGAAGCAGATTGGCGACATCATCGCGCATGTCGCATCAAAGGACGGCGTCACCATCGAGCTTGGCGACGACCGGCCCGATCATATGGTCGGCCACAATCTGCGCGCCTACATCGCCGAGCTCGAAAAGAAGATGCGCGATGCTGCTGCAAACCTCGAGTTTGAAGAAGCAGGGCGCCTGCGCGATGAAATTCGCCGGCTCGAGGCCGATGAACTCGGACTGCCCCCCGACCAGCAGGTCGCGCCGATGGTCGGGCGCTCGAACGAGGGCAAGCCGGGCACCCGAAAGGGGCGCTTTGGAAAGCAGAGCAGGACCAAATGGGGGCGCTAGAGTGCCCCCCGCCACCCTTCGCTCAGCGCAGCACGCCTTTCCCCGTCTGGCGCCGCGCATAATAAAGGAGCGCGATCTCGATCAGCCAGATCACCAGCGTGGTAAGCATCGGGCCGGGGCCGAACAATTCGGTAAGGTCAACGGGCGACAGTACGAACTGATAAAAGGTGACAAGAGCAAGGCCCGCGAGCGACACGGCGAAGGCCGTCACCGCATGGCGGCTGCGCAGCACCAGCAGCAGCGATCCTGCAAACGCTCCCCATACGCCAAACGCCCAGGCCGCAGTTGCCCAACTCGGCATGGTGTCGAAATAGGCGATCTGCTCCGCCGTCAGCTGCGCGAAGTCGCGCAGCCACCACATGTTCTTGAGGTTGGTCATCATGTAGTCGGTGACGCCAAAGCCGTTCCACACGAGCGAAAGCATCCCGACGACCCACAAATGCCAAGGCGTTTTGACAGTCCTATTCATGGCAAACCCCTCCCCTTTTCGAGCGCGTCTAACCTATCATGCTTTACCGGGGCGCGGAACTGTATTGTATCAGCATGACGCGCTTCTCCCCTTGGCAAGCGCCGGCCGCCGCGCGATAGGCGCGCGATGTGCGTCGTTGCCCTCGCCTGGCGGATCCATCCGGACTGGCCCCTGATCCTCGTCGGCAATCGCGACGAATTTCACGCGCGTCCGAGCGCCGCGCTCGCTCCATGGGAGGATGGCAGCGGCATCGTTGCGGGACGTGACCTCAAGGCGGGCGGAACCTGGCTTGGTGCGCATCAGCCAAGCGGGCGCGTCGTCGTCGTCACCAACGTACGCGGCGCGATGCCCGATCCGGCGAAGGAATCCCGCGGCGCCCTGGTGGTCGACATGCTGCGCGGCGAAGGTCGCTTCGCCGAGCCGGCGGCGGCCGACCTCGACCGCTTCAATGCCTTCAACCTTTTTGCCGTCGACGGGAATGCGCGTCTCCTAACCAATAGGCCCGGCGCACAGATCCTGTCGCTGGAGCCCGGCGTTCATGCCCTCGCCAACGAACCCATCGATCAGCCCTGCCCGCGGGCCGAGCGACTGCGCGCCGCCCTCAGCGCAATCGTCGGCGCGGGTACCGCCCCTGACGGATTGCTCGACACACTCACCGCGACAGACGATCCTGCCCTGTTTCTGCAGGGCGACATCTATGGCACCCGCTGCTCGACCGTCGTCGCGATCGCCGCCGATGGCAGCGTCAAAATGACCGAGCGCAGATATGAAGCGGGCGGCCGCCCCGCTGGAACGACCGCCCTTGAATTTCACCTGGCCTGAGGCCCGCTCTTATTTCGGCGCGAGCACCATCAGCATCTGGCGGCCTTCGGTGCGCGGGTGTGCCTCGACCTTCGCGACCTCGGCGGTCATTTCCGCCACGCGCTGAAGGACGTTGAGGCCTAGCTGGGTGTGGCTCATCTCGCGGCCACGGAAGCGCATCGTCATCTTGACCTTGTCGCCTTCCTCGAGGAAGTCGAAAACCTTCTTCATCTTCACTTCGAAGTCATGGTCGTCGATGTTCGGACGCATCTTGATCTCCTTGATCTCCTGCGTCTTCTGGCTCTTGCGCGCGGCATTCGCCTTTTTCTGGGCTTCGTACTTATACTTGCCCACATCGAGGAATTTGCACACCGGCGGATCGGCGTTGGGGGAGACTTCGACCAGATCGAGGCCGACTTCGGCCGCCTGTTCGATCGCTTCGGCAGTCAGCATTACGCCCAGATTTTCACCTTCCTCGTCGATCACGCGGACCTTGGGGGAGGCGATGAATTCATTATATCGCGGGCCGTTCTTCGGCGGCATCGGCGCCAGCGGGCGGCGGGTCATGGGCGGGCGTATAGCTGTATCTCCTAAAAACATGGACGTGGCGCGCGGCATCGTCACGCAGCGCGTCACGCGCTCATATAGTGAACGCGGGCGCCTCGTAAAGGCTGCCCGTGGCAAAGCGACCGCAGTTTTCGCCCGACTGTGGCGGCGAAGTCACGCCCGGGCGCGGATCACCACTTGGTCGGCGCTGGGTCGATAACGCGGAATCCGCCCGCTCCGACCTCGCTTACCTCGAGCGCGCGCACCGCTATTCCGCGATTATCGAAGCGGAAAATCCCGTCGATTCCGCCAAAGCCGTCGGGCGCGAGCAAGCGGTTTACCGGGAAATTCGTACCCGGCTTCCAGTCACGAGCGATTCGCACGGTGAGCAGCACCGCATCATAGCCAAGGCTCGAGAGACGATAGGGCGCCTTGCCGTAGCGCTTGCGATACTGCGTTGCCATCTGACCGTAAAGGCCGTCGGAGACACTCGCAAACCAGGCGCCGCGCATCGCGGCGCTCGCCCCGAGGGACGCATCGGTGTTCCAGCGCTCGGTCCCAAGGATCTGGCGCTCGCCATTGCTCTTGATCACCGGCACCGCGCGCACCGCATTCCCGCCGGCATCCGCGATCAGTACTGCGTCCATATCGCCCGCATTGGCAAGCCGGCGCGCCGCGCCCGTCATTGCTGCGGCGCTATGGTCATAGGATTCGACCGCAACGAGCGTGCCGCCGGCCGCCTTCACCGCCGAACGGAAGGCGGCCGCCGAGCGCTCGCCGTAGACATTCTTGGGGACCAGCGCGCCAAAGCGTACATGCCCCTTGCCCCGCGCGAAGGAGACGACGCGTTCGACCGACTGGCCGGGGACAAAGCCCATGATGAAGACGCCGTTGCCCGCCACGCTCGTGTCGTTGGAGAAGCTGAGCACGGGCACCTTCGCCGCACGTGCGATCGGTGCGACCGATCCGACATCCTCGCTGAGCAGCGGCCCCAAAATAAGCTTGTTGCCGTCGGCGATCGCCTGGCGCGCCGCCGCAGCCGCCCCGAGCGCGGTATCATAGGTGGTGATGCGAACCTTCTCGGCGCGCGCGTCGAGCAGCGCCATTGTCGTCGCATTGGCGATCGCGGTGCCGACGTCGGCGTTTGCGCCCGTCTCGGGCACGAGCAGCGCGACGCGGTGACGATCGGTATCGGTCGGCAGGCCGGGCTCGATCGTCTCGGGCGTTTCGGGCGGCGGCGGCGGACCCGCTGTTTTCGGCACGACCTGACACGCCGCAAGCAATCCGCCGAGCGCCATTACGCTCATTGCGCGCAGCAAATGCCGCCGCGGCGACGCATTGTCTTGGCGCAGCGCGGCAGTTTCTGCCATTTTCGGCGTCATGCCGGATTCGACCATCTCAAATTCTCCCTTGCCCGGTCTCTATATCGTGGCGACCCCCATCGGCAACCTTGGCGATATCAGCGCGCGCGCCGCTGCGGTGCTGGCGCGCGCCGACCTGATCGCGGCCGAGGATACGCGGGTGACCGCGAAGCTGCTTTCGCACCTGGGTTTGCGTGTTCCGATGACCCCCTATCATGATCACAGCGACGAACGCACCCGCGCCGATCTGGTTGCGCAAATGGCCGACAAGGTCGTGGCCTTGGTGTCGGACGCAGGAACGCCGCTGATCTCGGATCCTGGATACAAGCTGGTCCGCGATGCGCGCGCCGCAGGACGGCTCGTTACCACCCTTCCCGGTCCCTGCGCCGCGATCGCTGCGATCACCCTCTCGGGACTGCCGAGCGACCGCTTCCTGTTCGCAGGGTTCCTCCCCTCCAAGGCAAAGGCGCGCGCCGACACCATCGCCGAATTCGCCGATCTGCGGGCCAGCCTCATCTTCTACGAAAGCGGGCCGCGCCTTGGCGCATCGCTCGCCGCGCTCGCCGAAGGGCTCGGGAACCGCGAGGCAGCGGTCGCGCGCGAAATCACGAAGCTTTACGAGGAATGCGTGACCGGCCCCCTCACCGAGCTTGCCGCGCGCTACGCCGCGGCGCCCCCGAAGGGCGAGATCGTGATAATCGTTGCGCCTCCCACCGAGGGCGCCGCCGAAGAAGCCGACGACGCGGTCGTTGATGCAGCGCTGCGAAGCGCGCTTGCAGCGCAGCCGGTGTCGAGAGCGGCGAAAGAGATCGCAAAGCGCTTCGGTCGCGACCGGCACGCCGTCTACGCGCGCGCGCTCGCGCTGAAGGAAGACCTCTGATTTCGCGCTTGCGCGGCGCCGCGACAGCGCAATGCTCCTTGCGCCGGCGCGCATGCCGCGCCATCTGGACCACGTCTGGCAACCCGAGGAGACCCCGATGACCCTGCGCGCCGCGGTGCAAATGGACCCGATGGATGGCATCAACATCGCGGGCGACAGCAGCTTTGCGCTGATGCTGAGCGCCAGGGAACGCGGGTACAGCCTCTACCACTATGATGTCCGCTCGCTGACGTGGGAGGCGGGGCGGCTGACCGCGCGCGCGCATCCGGTGCTCGACGTGCGGCGCGAGGTGGGCGCGCATTACCGCTTTGGCGAGCCCCAGATCCTCGACCTCGGCCGCGACGTCGACGTCGTGCTGATGCGCCAGGATCCGCCTTTCGACCTTGGCTATCTGACCGGGACCTGGTTGCTCGAGCGGATCGCGCACGAGACCCTGGTCGTCAATGATCCCGTCTCGGTACGCAACGCGCCCGAGAAGGTCTTCGTGCTCGATTTCGCCGAGTTCATGCCCCCGACAATGGTCACCCGCGATCTCGAGGCAGTGAAGGATTTTCACCGGCGCTACGGCGCGCTGGTGATCAAGCCGCTCCACGGCAACGGCGGCAAGGCGGTGTTTCGCATCGATGAGGCCGGCACAAACCTCGGCGCGCTTGTCGAACTGTTCGGGCAGGTGTGGCCCGAACCCTTCATGGTGCAGCAATTCCTCCCGAGCGTCAGCGAAGGCGACAAGCGCATCGTCCTGATCGACGGCGAGGTTGCGGGTGCGATCAACCGAAAGCCCGGCGAGGGCGAGTTTCGCTCGAACCTCGCGGTCGGCGGCTATGCCGAAGCCGCCTCGCTCAGCCCGCGCGAGCAGGAAATTTGCGCCGCGCTCGGCCCCAAGCTTCGCGAACGCGGACTGATTTTCGTCGGCATCGACGTCATCGGCGGCGAATGGCTCACCGAGATCAACGTTACCTCGCCGACCGGCATCGTCGCGATCGACCGGTTCAACGGCACCGACACGGCGGGAATGATCTGGGATGCGATCGCGCGGCGGATCGGTTGACGCGCCTCCGGCGTAGAGAACGGCATGACCGCTTTCATTCTCGATCTGATCCAGAGCTGGGGCTACGCTGGCATTTTCGTCCTGATGCTGCTCGAAAACGTGTTCCCGCCGATCCCGTCTGAAGTGATCATGGGGCTTGGCGGCATCGCGGTCGCCAAGGGGCGGTTTGATTTCTGGACGCTGATCGCGGTCGCGGTTGCCGGGACGACCGCGGGCAATTGGGTCTGGTACGCAGTTGGGCGCTGGATTGGCTATGAACGGCTCAAGCCCTTCATCGACCGCCACGGGCGCTGGCTGACGCTCGACTGGTCGGAGGTCGAGCGGCTGCACGGCGGTTTCCTGAAATATGGCCCCGGCATCGTCTTTGCCGCGCGCTTCATGCCGGTCGCGCGAACGATGGTGTCGCTGCCCGCCGGGATGGTGCGGATGAACCAGGCAAAGTTCCTTGCCTGGACTGCCGCAGGCTCGGCGATCTGGATCACAGCGCTCGCGGGCGCGGGTAGCTGGTTCGGCGGCCGTTTTGCAAATCTCGACGCCTTCGTCGGCCCCGTCGCGCTTGTTGCCATCGGCTCGCTCGTCCTCCTCTACATTTACCGCGTCGTGACGTGGAAACCCAAGGCAAAAGGCGAGTGAGCGGCCTCATGCCGCCTTGCCTTCCCAGGCGGGATGCCCAGGAAGGCGACGGGATCGTAACGCGTGCGCCTAGCGCTTCTGCCAACTTATCGCCGATATTGTCTTGCCATTGTCGGTGATCGTCCAGTCGACCACCGCATTGTCATGCTCGCTCCGGATCACCTTCGCGGCTCCGTCGCGGCGGAGGAATCTGAGCTCGCGCGGGAAGCCGAAGGCGGCGATCATCCTTGTATCCTCGGCGCGCCGGGCATCGAGGCGCGAGCGGAGCGCTGAGGTGAAATGGATGCCACCCTTGTCACCGTCGGATGACGGATAAATCCAGTAGTTCTCGATCGACTCCTGGAGCAGCGCAAAGCTCGCCATATGGATCGCGTCGTCCGCGGGGATGAGGCGAATCGAGGCAAAGGACCGATTGGAATCCTCGGGCGGCGGCCCAGCATCGCCCCACACCCAGGTGAAGTTCAACAGCTGGCTACCGCGCACGACCAGGAGCACCCTGTGCCGGGCGGGGCGGCGAGTGTAATCGGTGAGGAAAGTGAACTGATATTCGCGCGCCGGATAGCCGCCAATGGTCAGCGACCGACTCGACACGATCTTGCCCTCGGTCAGGCCTTTGATCGCATTGGTCTGTTCGGTGTCGAAAAATCCCTTTGGGTTGGAGATATAATTGTCACCAACTCTGACCACATGCACGCTGAAGCTGCTGCAACGCCCCGAAACCTGCGGTCCACTGCGTATCATCTCGCGCGTCTGCGCGCTTGGAAAACCGATTCCCGAAGCAATGAAATGCGACCGCGTCGGCGGCGCTGGCATGTCATAGACCGCGCCTGCGACGCTATCATTCACCGTGCGCCATTCGGGCGCATGGCATTTACACTGGGCCCATGCAGCTCCCGGCATCAGCATGGCCGCCGCCACCACCAGTTTCCAGATTGTCATTTCGTCCCCCGATTGCGACGCGAGCGCGCCAATCGTCGGGGAAATTGTTCATCGGCCCAAAGCCCCAGGCAACCCGCAATTTTTTTGGCCGGACAGCATGTTGGCATCCTCCCGCCCCCTATTTATGCGGGTCATCCCGCGCGATCACGGCGTCGAATGGTCTTCCAATATTCGTCGTAAACGTCGGGCTCGATTTCCATCGGCAATGCCCTTGATGGATAGACCCGGTCCTGCCGATCCTTTCGCGGACAAGAGATCCGGAACGGATCGCCCGTCTCACGAACATAACAATTGGCCTTGAATCTCCGGCTCCGGAGACGGTGAAAGACGCATCCAGCACCGAGAGAGCGAGCCGCCTTTCCCGTCACCCCCAGGCGATCGCCTCACGCCCGCGGATGCGCCGAGCGGTAGACATCGAGCAAATGCGCCGCGTCAACCGCGGTATAGATCTGCGTCGAGGCGAGGCTGGCATGGCCGAGCAGTTCCTGCAGGCTGCGCAGGTCCGCGCCGCCTGCGAGGAGGTGCGTTGCAAAGCTGTGGCGCAGCGCATGCGGCGTCGTCCGCTCGGGAAGGCCCAACGCGCGCCGCGCTGCACGCACGCTCGCGCGGACGACGCCCGGTTGAAGCGGGCCGCCGCGCGCGCCTAGAAAAAGCGGCGTTTCCTTGTCGATCGGCCAGGGGCAGGCCGCGGCATAGCGCGCCGCTGCTTTCGCGACCGCTGGCAGGATGGGGACGATGCGGGTTTTGCCGCGTTTGCCGGTGACGCGCAGCGTATCGCCCAGCGGCAGCGCTGCGCCCGTCAGCGACAGTGCCTCCCCGATGCGCAGGCCGGCGCCGTAGAGCAGAAGCAGCAGCGCAAAATCGCGCGCGCCCACCCAGCCCTCGCGCGCATTATCCTCGACATCCTGCGCAAGACCCATTGCCTCGGCAGGGGCGACAGGGCGCGGCAGGCCCTTCTTGACGCGCGGCCCGCGCATCGCGGGCACGTGCGCGTTTGACCCGCCCACATAGCGCAGAAAGCTCCGCAGCGCCGACAGCTCGCGCGCCGCCGACGCATTGCCAAGCCCTCCCGCGCGGCGGTCAGCGAGATAGGCGCGAAGGTCATTTGGGTTCACCGCGGAGAGCATGGCCTTGTCGACCTCGCCGCCGCGATGCTGCGACAGGAAGGCACAAAAACGCTCTGCCGTCGCTATATAGGCGCGGCGGGTGTGGTCCGAGCGGCGCTTCTCATGCGCGAGATGCGCGTCCCAATCGCGGATCAGTCGATCAGCCAAGCCACATTCCGTTCAGGCTGTGCTTTCAAGGCCCTCTCCTATCCCCAGCCCTTGAAAAAGGATGAACCGCCTTCCCTCGGCGAAGCCTGGCCCAAGGGTTGCCAAGCGAAGAGGACGCGGTCTTTCGGACAGACTAGCCGGTTCGAACCACCTCGGAAAGGATCGAGTCGAGGAGAAGTATCCCCTCGTCGGTGACAATCAGCCGGTCACCCGCCTGCCGCACCAGCCCCTGCGCCGCGAGCCGCTCTGCCGCCCCCGCATCGAAAAACGCCTCGCGCGCCAGTCCGGAGCGGATCTCGACGCGCGCGAGGTCAACGCCTTCGGTCAGCCTGAGGCCCATCAGCATCGCCTCGGTCGCGCGTTCGTGCGGCGGCAGATCATTCTCGGCCTTCAGCCCGTGTCCGCTCCGCTCGACCGCCGCGATAAAATTCTCGGGCTTCTTGTGCCGCTCGCTCGCCTGGGCGAGCCGCCGCCCATGCGCGCCGGGGCCGATGCCGGCATAGTCGCCGTAGCGCCAATAAGTGAGATTGTGCCGGCTCTCCTCGCCGGGTCTTGCATGGTTCGAAACTTCGTAGCGCGGCAGGCCCGCAGCACGCGTCAGCGCCTGCGTCACGTCGAAGAGATCGGCGGCGGCGTCGCCGTCGGGAAGGACGAGCTCGCCTTTTGCCGCGAGCGACCAGAACCGCGTACCGGGCTCGATCGTGAGCTGATAAAGCGAGAGATGCCCGGTGCCAAAGGCAAGCGCTTCGCCAAGCTCGGCCTGCCAGTCTGAAATCGACTGCCCGGGACGCGCATAGATGAGATCGAAGCTTGCGCGGGCAAAGGAGGCTTGCGCGGCCGCAATCGCCCGCCGCGCTTCCTCGCCGCTGTGCGCGCGCCCAAGGAAGGCAAGAACCTGGGGGTCAAAGCTTTGAACGCCTATCGACACGCGGTTGACCCCTGCGGCGGCGAGATCGGCAAAGGCTGCAATTTCGACCGAATTGGGGTTCGCCTCGAGCGTGATCTCGCACTCATCCGCGAGCCCCCAAAGCGCCTCGGCCTCGGCGATTACGGCGGCGACGGTCGAAGGCGGCATCAGGCTCGGCGTCCCGCCTCCGAAGAAGATGGAGGAGACGCGCCGCTCTCCAAGCAGCGCCGCTTCATGCCGCAGATCTGCAAGCAGGGCGGCGCGCCAGACGTCCTGGTCGACATGATCGCGCACATGGCTGTTGAAGTCGCAATAGGGGCATTTGCTCACGCAAAAGGGCCAATGGACATAAAGGGCGAGCGGTTCGGCCATCGCCCGCGCCCTACTCGCTTTGTGAGCTCGCGCCAAAGGCTGAAATGCCCCGCGCAAGGCATCAGGGCGCGAGAAGATGCGCGATATGCGTGCGGATATCGGCGGGCCACCCGGCGATAGCGGTCTTAAGCGCCGCAATGTCGCCCCGGTAAAGCGCGCGCAAGGCCGCCTCATAGCCTGGCCGGTCGCCGCAGACATGGCTCATGAAATGATAGGCGGCGTCGCGGCGCTGCTTCGCGTCCGGGGCCTCCTTGCACGCAGCTTCGACCAGTCGCCTCAGCGCCGCCGAGGCGCCGCCGGGCTGCGCGGCGAGCCAGTCCCAGTGGCGAGGCAGCAAGGTGACCTCGCGCGCCTTGACGCCGAGCCGCGGGCGTCCCGCCGATGGCGGCGCCGCCCTGGCGGCGTCCCAATAGTCGAGATCCGTCAATCGCCCGGTCGCATCTTCGAAAACGAGGATGGTGCCAAGATCGCCGGGATAACGCTCCTCAAGGAGGCGCGTCACCTCCTCGCGGCGTCCCGAGGTAAGCCGGGTGTCACCGAGAAAGGCGGTGACGCTATCATGTACCCGTGTCATGCCGCTCCATTACACCCGGGTAAAATTCCCGTCAATATTACCCGGGTATAACTATGCGCCGAAGGCACCCGTAACCAGCTTTGCAAATGCATCGGCCCGGTGGCTGATGCGATGCTTTTCAGCCGGGTCCATCTCCGCAAACGTCAAGGCCATGCCATCGGGGACGAAGACAGGGTCATAGCCAAAGCCAAGCTCGCCTCGCGGAGGCCAGGTCAGCTGGCCGTTCGCCCAGCCTTCATAAACATCGGCATGGCCGTCGGGCCAGGCGAGTGCCAGGGTACAGACGAAGCGCGCGCTTCGGTCGACGTCCGCCCCCTGCTCGGCGAGGAGTCCCTCGACCTTGCCCATCGCCAGATACCAGTCGCGCCCTTTTTCACCCTCGAACCATTGCCGCTCGGCCCAGTCGGCGGTGTAGACCCCGGGCCGCCCGCCCAGCGCGGTCACCTCGAGGCCGCTGTCGTCGGCGAGCGCAGGAAGGCCGGACGCTGCTGCGCTCGCATGTGCTTTCAAAAGCGCATTCTCGCGGAAGGTCGTCCCCGTTTCCTCAGGCTCTGGAAGGCCAAGATCGCTCGCCGACACCGGCTCGATCCCGAAGGGCTCAAGAAGCGCACGGATCTCGCGCACCTTGCCCGCATTGTGACTTGCGATCACGAGCCTCCCGGGAGCGAGCCTGCGCGTCATCTCAGCGCTCCACCGCCTTCGCCTGCGCTGCGAAGATGTCGGCGCAGCCGATGCGCGCCAGGCGGAGCAGGCGGAGCAGGCCTTCCTCATCATAGGTCGCGCCTTCGGCGCTTGCCTGGACCTCGACGATCTGGCCCTTGCCGGTCAGCACGAAATTGCCATCGGCTTCGGCATTCGAATCCTCGTCATAGTCGAGGTCGAGCACCGGCGTGCCGTTGTATATGCCGCACGAGATCGCCGCGACCTTGTCCTCGATCGGATCCTCGGCAAGCGCGCCGGCCGCGATCAGCTTGTCGACCGCGAGGCGAAGCGCGACCCACGCACCCGAAATCGACGCCGTGCGCGTGCCGCCGTCGGCCTGGATCACGTCGCAGTCGATGACGATCTGGCGCTCGCCGAGCTTCGCCATGTCGACGACGGCGCGCAGGCTGCGGCCAATGAGCCGCTGGATCTCCTGGGTGCGCCCCGACTGCTTGCCCTTCGCCGCCTCCCGGCTGCCGCGGGTGTGCGTCGCCCGCGGGAGCATGCCATATTCGGCCGTAACCCAGCCCTGCCCCTTGCCGCGCAGGAAGGGTGGCACCTTCTCCTCGACGCTGGCGGTCACCAGCACCTTGGTGTTGCCGAAGGAGACGAGGACGCTGCCCTCGGCATGGATGGTGAAATCGGGCTCGATGGTGATGGAGCGCATCTGATCGGGCGCGCGGCCGGAAGGGCGCATGAAAAATCCTTTCGGTTGAAGATTGCCGCCGCCCTTAGGCCCGCGCGCTCATTCGCTCAACCGCATACGGAAGAAATCGAGGATTTCATCGCGCGCCGCGACCGTGGGCTGCCCTGCCTCGTCGATGAGATGGAGCGTGACGACGCTGTGCGGATTCTTCATCGGGCTGTCAGGGTTGGCGGCGCTGTCGGGAAGGACGCGGCCGACGAAACGGTCACCCAGCGCGGCCTCATAGGCTGCAAAGCGCGCGGCCTTGCAGAATTTATCGCCTTCAAAGCGGTAGGCGAGGACGGTGAGATCCTCCGCCTCCATCCGCGCCTTGACGGCCGCGAGTTCATCGGGCGCGATGTGCATGCCAGCCGCATCATTCAGCGGCAGCGAGGGCTGCGCGAGCACCGGCGCAACGACCGCGGGCTCGAGCATCATCGAGAGCGCGAAATTCCCCGTAAAGCACATGCCGATCGCCCCCACGCCCCTACCGCCGCATTCGGCGTGCGCGAGCGCTGCAAGTTCGCGCAGCCAGCGCGTCGCAGGCGAACTTTCATTGGCCTGAAAGGCGCGAAACTGCCGGCTCATGCATCCGCCGATCATCGTGAACAGCGCGCCCGGCATGCGCGGTACCGCGCCATCCTTCCCGAAGATATGCGGCATATAGACGGCAAATCCCGCGTCGCGGACCCAGCGCGCGAAACGCGCGACATGCGGACTGATGCCGGGCATCTCGGTCATCACGATGATCGCAGGGCCGCTCCCCATCGTGTAGACGCGGTGCTTGCGGCCGAGCAGCGCGATATTGCGCTGCTCGAAATCGTCGAGCGGATCATCCTCATTGAGTGGGCGTGCCATCATATCGTCCTCCCCGGAAGGAAGGCTAACAGCAGATGCGCTTATAGAAACCCCATTTTCTCGTCTCGGATGCGCAGGGGACGCGCGCAATGCCTTAACGCGGCAACGCTGCGGCCTCGCGCGCCAGCGCCTCGATTTTCGCGGGATCGAGCGGACCGGGCGGAACGACCCAGCTCCCGCCGACACAAAGCACCGCATCGAGCGCGAGCCATCCGGGGGCGCTCGCCGCCGTGATACCGCCGGTCGGGCAGAAGCGCGCCTGGCCGAAGGGACCCGCGAGCGCCTTCAAGGCTGCAATACCGCCGCTCGTTGAAGCGGGGAAAAATTTGAAGTGGGAGAGGCCAAGGTCGAGGCCGCGCATGATGTCACTCGCATTGGCCGTGCCAGGAAGGAAGGGAATGCCGCTTGCCACCGCGGCCTTGCCGAGCGTGTCCGTGAGACCCGGCGAGACGATGAATTCGGCTCCCGCCTCGATCGCGCCGCTCAGCATCTGCGGATCCAGCACGGTCCCGGCGCCGACGATGGCGCCTGCGACCTTCTTCATCGCCTGAAGCGCATCGAGCGCGGCTGCGGTGCGAAGCGTCACCTCGAGCACGGGAAGGCCGCCCGCAACGAGCGCTTCGGCCATCGGCACGGCATCCTCCACCCGGTCGATGACGATGACCGGAATGACCGGCGCCAGCGCCATGATCTGCTCGATGCCTGATTGTGCCATGTTCAAACTTCTCTTTCCTTGGATACCCGGCGAAAGCCGGGATCGGGGTTTGTTCGCTTTGCCAATCCAGCGCCATCCCGGCGCCTTGTGGGGATAAGGGACAGTCAGGTGACGCTGTCCATCGCCGCCAATATCGCAGAGCCCCCTCTTTCTGCCTCGTCCGCGTGGATACGAAACAAGGCGAAGAGCTCGCGTCCGACACCGAGCGCAGGCGGCGGGGGCGCGGCGGGAGCCCGCGCCGTCCACTCGGCCTCGTCGACCAGCGCGGTGACCTCGCCTCTTCTTGCACACACGCGCACCATGTCGCCGTCGCGCAAATAGGCGAGCGGACCGCTCGCGCCGTCGACGCCCGGCAGCGCCTCGGGCGAAAGATGGATCGCCGCGGGCACCTTCCCGCTCGCGCCCGACATGCGCCCGTCGGTGAGGAGCGCAACGCGGTAACCCTTGTCCTGAAGGACGCCGAGCGGCGGGGTCAGCTTGTGGAGTTCGGGCATGCCATTGGCGCGCGGCCCCTGGAAGCGGACGACGACGACCACATCGCGATCGAGTTCGCCTGCCTTGAAGGCCTCGATCACCTGATTCTGGTCATCAAAGATGCGCGCGGGCGCCTCGATCGTCCAGCGGTCCTCGGCCACCGCGCTCGTCTTGATGATCGCGCGGCCCAGATTGCCGGCAAGCAGCCGCATTCCCCCGTCGGCGGAGAAGGGCTCGGTCACCGGGCGCAGCATCGCCTCGTCGCGGGATACGGCGGGCGCGGTCTCCCAGCGCAGTTCATCGCCCTCGATCAGCGGTTCGCTCGCATAGGCTTCGATCGAGCCGCTCACGGTGAGGATATCGCCGTGGAGCAGTCCCGCGTTCAGAAGTTCGCGCACGACAAAGCCGATCCCGCCTGCGGCGCGAAAATCGTTCACGTCGCCCGCGCCATTGGGATAGACGCGCGCGAGCAGCGGCACGGCGTGGCTGAGTTCATCAAAGTCCTGCCAGTCGATCAGGATCCCGGCTGCGCGCGCGATCGCAGGCAGATGAATGGCATGGTTTGTTGAGCCGCCCGTCGCGAGGAGACCGATCGCTGCGTTGACGATCGCCTTTTCATCGACGCAGCGCGCAAGCGGACGATAGTCATCGCCATCCCACCCGATCTCGGTCAGCCGGTGCGTTGCAGCGCGGGTCAGTTCCTGGCGCAGCTTCGTGCCGGGATTGACGAATGCGCTTCCCGGGACGTGGAGTCCCATGAGCTCCATCATCATCTGGTTGCTGTTTGCCGTTCCGTAAAAGGTGCAGGTGCCGGCACTATGGTAGGAGGCGGCCTCGGCAGCGAGAAGCTCGTCGCGGCTCGCCTTGCCTTGCGCGTAGAGCTGGCGAACCCGCTGCTTTTCCTTGTTCGCAAGCCCCGAGGGCATCGGCCCCGCGGGCACGAGGATCGTCGGCAGATGACCAAAGCGCAGCGCCCCGATGAGAAGGCCCGGAACAATCTTGTCGCAAATGCCAAGAAGGAGCGCGCCTTCGAACATTGCATGGCTGAGCGCAATCGCGGTCCCGTGCGCGATCGTGTCGCGGCTGAAGAGCGACAGGTCCATCCCCGCCTGGCCCTGTGTCACGCCGTCGCACATCGCAGGCACGCCGCCCGCGACCTGCGCCGTTGCACCCTTCTCGCGCGCTGCAAGCTTGATCTGTTCGGGATAGCGGCCATAGGGCTGATGCGCCGAGAGCATGTCGTTATAGGCGGTAACGATGCCGATATTCATCGCCCTCCCCCCGCGGATCGCCGGCTTGTCGTCCCCCGCTGCTGCAAAGCCGTGCGCGAGATTGCCGCACGAGAGCACGCCGCGATTGGTCCCCGCCTCGCGCTGGCGTTCCATCAGCGCAAGATAGGCGGCGCGGCGCTCGGCGCTGCGGCGGATGATGCGCTCGGTCACGCGGGCGATGGCGGGGTGAAGCGTGGTCATGAGAATTCCAATCCCCCCGCCTCAACGGGGCAGGGGATGTGCAGGCGGCGCAGCGCGCTGCGCCGCCTCAGAAGGGTGAGAAGAGGAAGGGTGAGCGACAAACCAGGATCCCTCCCGGGCTCCGGGCTTGCAGCAGCTCGGCAAGGATAAAGATCCATCCGATCCGCCCGGCGCGCGAGGGTAGCTCCTTCAATCATGCCAGCTCGCCCCGTCACGCTCGATCAGCGCGATCGCCGCGGACGGGCCCCAGCTTCCGGCGGTGTACTTTTGCGGTGCAAGGTCAACGTCCGCCCAGGCATTGCGGATCGAATCGATCCACTCCCACTGCGCCTCGACCTCGTCGCGGCGCACAAACAGCGTCTGGTCGCCTTCGATGAAATCAAGCAGCAACCGCTCGTAGGCGATCCGCCGCCGCTCGCCAGCAAAGCTGTGCGAGAGCGAGACGTCGAGATTGACCTCCTTCAGCCGAACGCCATCGCGGTCGAGGCCCGGCTGCTTTGCCATGACCTTGACGCGGATATTCTCTTCGGGCTGCAGATTGATGATCATCACATTGGGGTCGAGCCTGGGCGCGCCGACGCGCGCGAAGATATTGTGCGGCACCGGCTTGAACTGGATCAGCACCTCGGACTGGCGCTGTGGCATGCGCTTGCCGGTACGCAGGTAAAAGGGCACGCCCTTCCAGCGCCAATTGTCGATGAACGCCTTCAAGGCGACGAAGGTTTCCGTGTTCGACAGCTTTCCAAGTTCGTCGGCATAACCCGCGACCGCCTGCCCGCCGACCGCCCCGCTGGTATATTGACCCTTTACGCTCAGGGATTTGACATCCTCGGCGCGCATCTTGCGCAAGCTGCGAAGCAGCTTCACCTTCTCGTCGCGCACCGCTGTTGCCGATACGCTCGCGGGCGGCTCCATGGCGATAATCGCAAGAAGCTGCAGCATGTGGTTTTGCACCATGTCGCGAAGCGCGCCGACCCCGTCATAATAGGAGACACGCCCCTCAAGCCCCACGGTCTCGGCGACGGTGATCTGGACATGGTCGATCGCCTGTGCGTTCCAGAGCGGCTCGAACAACATGTTGGCAAAGCGCAGCGCGAGCAGGTTCTGCACCGTTTCCTTGCCGAGATAATGGTCGATACGGAACACCCGATCCTCAGCGAAGGCATCGCCGACCTGGGCATTCACCTCGCGCGATGAGGCAAGATCGTGCCCGATCGGCTTTTCCATCGCGATACGGCATTCGGCGCACGCGATATTCGCCGCCGCAAGCCCCTGTGCAATCGGTCCGAACATCGAGGGCGGGGTCGAAAGATAGACACCGATCGGGCGGGTCATGCGATCGCCGAGCAGGGCGGCAAGATCCTCGTATCCCGTGCCCGAGCCCGCATCGACCGGGCAATAGTCAATCCTCTTGAGGAAGCTCTCGGCCATGGCGGCATCGAACCGGTCTTCGGCAAGATGCTCGCCGAGCGCTTCGCGCACCTGCAATTGGAAGGCAGCGCGATCGAGGGGGCTCCTTCCCGACCCGATGATCGTCAACGTGTCGGCGAGCAAGCCGTCCATGTGGAGATTGTAAAGCGAGGGGAACAGCATCCGGTGCGCAAGATCGCCCGTGGCCCCGAACAATATCAATGTTTCGACTTTGACGCTCACGCGCTCTCCCCTTGGATATCCGACCGAAAACTGGCCGATGCACCGCTTGATTGCAACGCGCATACGTAGGCCGCATAGCTTTGCAGAAGCTGGCCTTGTCGGCCAGACGGCCCTAGGAAGCAACGCCATGACCGACCCCGTGCCGCCCTATGACGTCATCGTGATCGGCGGCGGGGTCAATGGCGCGGGGGTTGCCCGCGACGCGGCAGGACGGGGTGCCCGGGTGCTGCTGCTCGAGGCGGGCGATCTTGGAGGCGGCACCTCATCGGCGTCGACCAAGCTGATCCACGGGGGCCTTCGATATCTGGAACATTATGAATTCGCGCTGGTGCGCGAGGCGCTGAAAGAGCGCGAGCGACTGTGGAGCATCGCGCCTCACATCATCCGGCCGATGCGCTTTGTCCTGCCCTATCGCGAGGGCCTGAGGCCCCGCTGGCTCCTCAGGCTCGGGCTCTTTCTCTACGATCATATCGGGGGTCGCAAGAAACTGCCTGCGACCCGTTCGCTCGACCTTCGCAAGCATCCGGCCGGCGCGCCGCTCCAGAGCCGCTATGACAAAGGCTTTGAATATTCGGACGCTGCGGTTGACGACGCGCGGCTCGTCCTCCTCAACGCGCGCGATGCTGCCGACAAGGGCGCGCGCATCCGCACCCGCACACGCGCCGACATGATGCGCGTCGAGGATGGACTGTGGGTCGTCGAGGCGACGGGCGAGAGCGGGCAAGCGTACCGCTTTACCGGACGCAGCCTCGTCAACGCCGCGGGCCCCGAGGTGCTCGATGTCCTTCGCCGTGCTGCGGCACCTCCCGATTACAGGATGCGGCTGGTGCGCGGTTCGCACATCGTCGTGCGCCGCATCTTCGATCACGGCTATGCCTATTTCTTCCAGCTTTCCGACGGTCGCATCTTCTTTGCCATTCCCTATGAGCGCGACTTCACCCTGATCGGCACCACCGACCAGGACCATGAAGGTCCCCTCGACAATATTCACGCGAGCGCGGAAGAAATCGATTATCTGTGCGACGGCGCAAATCAGTATTTTCGCGCAGCACTCACCCCTTCCGACGTGGTGTGGACCTATTCAGGCGTTCGCCCGCTCATCGAGGACGGGTCAGGAAAACCCGAGGCAGCGACCCGCGGCTACCGCATCGATCTTGACTGCGACGAGGGCGCGCCGCTCCTCACCATCTATGGCGGGAAGATCACGAGCTACCGCCATGTCGCCGAACATGCGATCGACGAGCTTGCAGCGCACGTCCCCGCGCTCTCAGGACCCCGCTGGACCGGCAAGAGGCCGCTGCCCGGCGGGGATTTTCCGGTTGATGGCCTTGCGGCGCTCACCGCCGAACTTCGCCAGTCGCACTCCTTCCTCACCCCCGCTACTGCGGAGCGCATCGCGCGCGCTCACGGCACCGGGGCGCGGGCCTGGCTCGGCAATGCGCAAAGCTGGGATGATCTTGGCGGCGAAATCGGGCACGGTCTCTCGGCGGCCGAGACCGAATGGATGGTCACGCGCGAATGGGCGCGCACGAGCGAGGATATACTCTGGCGCCGCAGCAAGCTCGGGCTGCGCTTCACCGAGGCGGAGGCCGAAGGGCTCGAGGCCTGTCTCCGTGCGATCCTGGCAAGGCCGGCGCTTCCCGAATAATCCTTCGTCAACCCGGGCGAGGTCCAGGATCCCGCTCGCCCTCGAGCGAGACGCTGAACCCAGCCCGGAATTACGGACGGATCAGGCGGCCTCGACCGCAGCTTCGGCGGGCAGGCGGATCATATAGTCGAACGCCGACAGCGCCGCCTTCGACCCTTCGCCCATTGCGATGACAATCTGCTTGTAGGGCACGGTCGTACAGTCGCCCGCGGCGAAGATTCCAGGCTGGCTTGTTGCGCCGCGATGGTCGACCTCGATCTCGCCGCGCTGGGACAAGGCAACGCTGTCCTTGAGCCATTCGGTATTGGGGACAAGCCCGATCTGGACGAAAATGCCTTCAAGCTCGACCTGATGGAGTTCGCCCTTGCCGCGGTCCTTGTACGACAGGCCCGTTACCTTCGTGCCGTCGCCGAGCACTTCGGTCGTCATCGCCGAGGTGATGATCTTGACGTTGGAGAGGCTCGCAAGCTTGCGTTGCAACACCGCGTCGGCGCGAAGCTCGCTGTCAAATTCGATGAGCGTTACATGCGCGACGATGCCGGCAAGGTCGATCGCCGCCTCGACGCCGCTGTTGCCGCCGCCGATCACCGCGACGCGCTTGCCCTTGTAGAGCGGGCCATCACAGTGCGGACAATAGGCAACGCCCTTGTTGCGATATTCTCCTTCGCCCGGCACGCCGAGCTGACGCCAGCGGGCGCCGGTCGAAAGGATCACGGTCCGAGCCTTCAGCGACGCGCCGTTTGCAAGGCGCACTTCGTGCAGACCGCCTTCACGCTCGGCGGGGATCAGCTTTTCGGCGCGCTGCAGGTTCATGACGTCGACGTCATAGTCTTTGACATGCTGCTCGAGCTGCGCGACGAGCCTGGGTCCCTCGGTGTGCGGAACCGAGATGAAATTTTCGATCGCCATCGTGTCGAGCACCTGCCCGCCGAAACGTTCCGCAGCGATGCCGGTGCGGATCCCCTTGCGCGCCGCATAGATGGCGGCCGCGGCGCCCGCGGGCCCGCCGCCGACAACGAGAACGTCGAACGCATCCTTGGCCGCGATCTTCTCGGCCGCCTTCGCTTCAGCGCCCGTGTCAAGCTTGGCAAGGATCTGTTCAAGCTCCATCCGGCCCTGGCCGAAATTCTCCCCATTGAGGAAGATTGTCGGCACGGCCATCACCTGGCGTCTCTCGACCTCGCTCTGGAAGAGGCCGCCGTCGATTGCCGTGTGCGTTATGCGCGGATTGACGACGCTCATCAGGTTCAAGGCCTGCACGATGTCGGGGCAATTCTGGCACGAGAGCGAAAAATAGGTCTCGAAATGATAGTCGCCCTCAAGCGCGCGAACCTGGTCGATCACCTCGGGCGCGACCTTGGGCGGATGGCCCCCGACCTGCAGCAGCGCCAGCACGAGCGAGGTAAATTCGTGGCCGAGCGGAATGCCCGCGAAGCGTACCGCGATTTCGGGGTGGCCGACGCGGCGTATGAGGAAGCTCGGGCGGCGCGCATCGTCGTCGGCGCGCTCCACGCTGACCTTGTCGGAGAGCGCGGCGATTTCGTCGAGAAGATCCGCCAGCTCAGCCGACTTCACGCCATCGTCGAGCGACGAGACAAGTTCAATCGGTTCACGAAGATTCGTGAGGAGGCCTTGAAGCTGCTGCTTCAGATTGGCGTCGAGCATGGAAGAGCTCCTTTGGAAACAGGTAGGGCATCCGCGGGGCCCGCGCACAGGCGAGCCCGGGGGAGCAGGTCGCAAGCGTGCGGCCTGAGGCGCCCCGTCCCCGCGTTCGCGGGGACGGGACACGGGTTCATGGCTTAGATCTTGCCGACGAGGTCGAGTGAAGGCGCAAGCGTTTCAGCGCCCTCTTCCCACTTCGCGGGGCAAACTTCACCCGGGTGGCTGACCCAATATTGCAGCGCCTTGATCTTGCGCAGCAGTTCAGCGGCGTTGCGGCCCACACCCTCGGGGGTGATTTCAAGCAGCTGGATCTCGCCTTCGGGGTCGACAACGAAAGTGCCGCGGTCCGCAAGACCGACGCCCTCGCGCAGCACTTCGAAATTGTTCGACAGCACGTGGTTCTGGTCGCCCACCATGTAATAGTTGATCTTGCTGATCGCCGGCGAGGTATCGTGCCACGCCTTGTGGCAGAAATGCGTGTCGGTCGACACCGAATAGACCTCGACGTTCATCTTCTGGAGAGTGGGATAGATGTCGGCGAGGTCTTCAAGCTCCGTCGGGCAGACGAAGGTGAAATCGGCGGGATAGAAGAAGAAAACTGCCCACTTGCCCTTCACATCGGCATCGGTGATGTCGACGAACTTGCCGTCCTTGAACGCAGTGGCCTTGAAGGGTTTGAGGGTCGTATTGAGAACGGACATGAAGAACTCCTTGGTTGTCGGGAGCCCTCTTCTAGCCCTTTATGCTGCAATGCGAAAACTGAAAATATCAGCCATTTTGATCGAAATTATCGATAAGTCGGCGAATGGCGGCGGCTTCGGGGATTCTACCGGTTCCCGGATCTTCTTCAAAGTTGCTTCACGATGCGCAGAATGTGCACAGCGCGCGTCTCGATGACTGAGCGAACGGTCTGGAGAATATCGTGGCGTATCCCGGAGTCCTTGAACTCGACCAGAAGTTTGTCGGCCTCACTTCCAACTCGTTCCGCCAAGTCTTTCATATCCTTGATAAGGAGGCGCTGCGCGCCTCGCGTTTCCGGAACGAGGGTCAGCCAGTGTTTCAACTGGATGGCGTCAGGGACTGCCCTGCCGCCAATCGCCATGGCTTGTTTTTTCGCAAGCTGCGGATACCTCTGGCCGAACCGGCGTATCGTGGAACCAGTTTCGCGGCATTTGGGTGGCGCAGATCAAGGTCGGACCGAAGTCTCACTACCTCGGGAGTTTTCCTGATTTCGACAGCGCTGTCGCGGCGAGGAAAGCTGCAGAGATCGAGCTGGGCTTTGATCCGCGCCACGGCGAGCCGCGCGTCTTAGCTAATCATTTCGTGCCGCGGCGGAATAAGTCACCGCATTAAGCGGTTTCGAGATCACCGGAAGCAGTCACGCCACGTTGCGGCGACGACGTCGAACGGTTGCGGTTGCTTTGCCGCCTGATGGAAAAAATTGATCCTTACAGTTGCGCCGGCCTGCATGAGGGGCCCTGAGGCATCGCACATTTGGCGAACAATGTTGCGGCGACTTGGTTCGGTAATGTTCGCTCCCGGGTCGCTCACCATCGCCGTTAAGACCAGCTGTCGCCCACTTGCTTCAACCTTGGTCACCGACGTGCGATCAAAGATCTCAACGGGAGTTTTCGCATTTGCCGCTATGTTGATCAGCGCACTCTCAAGCTCGCTCGGATCGATCACTGGCTGCGCATCTCGGACCGGCGATCCATTCGATATGGGGGTGGGTCTACAGGCTTCGGCGATCGATGCTCCAAGCTCAAGACGGCCCTTTTCGTATGCATAACGCGATGCGCCTGAGCAATCACCGTCGGCGAGCATTCTCCCAACCTTCTTGCGAAAGCCCTTTTCGCCAATGGCGACAATCAATTTTCCGATGCCTTCGCCGACCCGTCGGGCATTTTCCTGGGCTTGATAGCCGTCATCGCCGAACGACGTGCAGTTGATCATGTTGCCAGCCACCATACAATTCGTCGACGTCATCTGTGCGTTTGCAATGCCGCTGATCGAAGCCGTGGCCGCGCCGACCAGGAATGAGCCGGCCATGGTATAGTTGGCGAAATGTCGATGCCCCATCAAATCGATATCTCTCAGGATGTTAGTAATGTTGCCCGCTCATACTAGCGGCGTGGCCTGAATTTTAGGTAAAGATCGGCGTTCCTTCGCCATTTCGGTAATTTGGCGGCGGACAGACTCGCACTTCAGTCTGATCCACGACCTAAAATCCGGCGCTGATGCTTTTTTCGCGGTCCCCCAGCGCATGGGGATCTGGATTTCGCTAGGTAGGACCCGCGATTTTTTCCATGATTTCCATAGGCTTATTCCGCCCGTCCGGGTGGCGCGCCGTTGTCATTGCTCGCCCGGCGCTTTCGCTCCCCTCGCCCGTTCGCAGCACGGGATTAGCTCGCATACGCCGGGGATGAACTCCGCGATCTGCAAATGACTGTATAATCAATCGTCAGTTTGCAGTTATTCTTCACAATTCGATATCGGCGGTTTGCCGGCAGTTGTCGACGGGTGACGACGCGCGGACGAAGGCTGCCCTCGATACATGGCGCGGCATCCCATTCAACGCCTGTTCGCTATCGGCGCGAGCTGAGAATATAATGTCGAACGCACTTCAGCGCGGGACACTTTCTTATTCAGATGGCCCCCTGCAAGCCGGAGAGGTGGTCAACCGGGCAAGAGCTGTCAAATGCTAGACGTCGACGGCCTCACGCAGATAGGATAGGCGCGCGCTTCGTACCGCAGAATAAGGGAGCCTATGAATTTGAAACGGATAATCGCGCTCATCGCACTTGGCCTCGCCGCTTGCTCCAGTCCATCACAGCAGCGGGCCCAATTGAAGGAGCGATGCCGCGAATTTGTTACCGCCCATAATGAGGGGCTCCGTGATTATGACAAGGTCGTCGAGAGATATTTGGGTCCCGTCCTTGATGACCACAGCAATTACGACGGGTCACTTAAGTTTGTTGACCCCGAGGAAGAGCGCGCCGCGGAGTTGAAGAAGGTCGAAGATCAAAAGACGGAAGCGGAATGCCGGAAGGCGGGATACATTCGCCCGAATCCGTGACCTTATCGGTTCGAGGAAAGTGGTCTGCTATTTTCTCTCGGTGGCGCAAAGTTTAACTGTGCAACGTGGAATTTTGGACGCCTTGGGAGGATACACGAGCCTGAGCAGGGCGCGTGGCCTGCCTCAGCCCGCTTCACGGTTGGGGCGCGTCCCTCGCCCCGAAGCAATCAGGAGCGACGCCGGCTCCTCTGCTTCCATGTCAAACATTGTTCATTACGCCTCTAACCACCGGCATCGCGTCGCCGCGCAGCCTCGCTCTCCCAGTACGCTATTTGGGCCTCCAACCTCTCGTGATCGGCCATGTAATTCTCCGGAATGAATGCATCGACGCGGCCGAGCAGTTGGCGGCTCTCGCTGTCGTAAACGTGGAGCTCACCATTTCCGATATAATCGCGAATGAAGCGGATCAGCTCGGCGCCATTCTCAGCGGACGCCGATGTGCCATCATCAGCGCTGCCTATTCCGGTACCCCACGCAAAACGTAGCCGTTCTTCCACGAAGTCGAGGCCAAAATGTAACGCGATCGATCCGTCGGCCGACCGGAACTCAACGTCGAGTGTTCCCGCATTAATTGACACGTCGACCGGAACCATCGCCTTCAATGGTGCATACGGATTGCGTCGCCGGATCTCCACGTCGATGCAGGGAAGATCGATTACGCAGCTTTCGATGGGCGTGCCAGCAATGATAGCTGCGACAAGATTCGCATCAATTCGCTGTCTAAAACCTGCCAGCTCGTATCGATGCTCGCGGTAGATCGTAGACCGCGTCTTGATTCCCAAAATCTCCTCAATCGCGAGCTCCGCCAATCCACACACAATCGGGAGTTCGCCCGCGATGCGGTCATAGTCCGACGCATCGTCGGGATTGATGACAGGATCGAATCGGGCATGGGCGATCGCCATTCGCCCGGAATGGTATAGATGGGCGCCAACATCTTCGATCCCGGCTTCTGACAACTTGGCGAAGGCGCGCAGTCCATCATGATTGCTAATCCGCTCGATATTATCGGCAACCCATTGCTGCTGCTCCTTCCCCTGCGGAAACGCGACTTCCAGAACTCGAAAAAAGGACAGAAAAGCGTAGGCGGGATGATTGAGACCGCGCCCTTCACGCATGAGTGCGAGACCCAGCGCTTGCCGTGCATCTGTAGGCTCGGGAAGGTAGTTCAGATTGAGATCAGCGGTTATGCTGAGTCCGAAATCGCCCCCTCGCAGCCGCGGCCTGGGTCGGCTGTCGTTGTCGAATGACCGGACAATTACTCCTGCGCTCTGACTCCACGACACGGCGCTCAGAAATTGCAGTAACGCCGAGCGACAGTTCGCGGTGGAATCGCCCTCGCGTTTCAACGCTACCGCCGGGCAGCGATCCGTCGTCAGCGGGATGATGAAAAAGGTCCGTCCAGCGTACTCGTGCTTCTGATAAGTCACCGGCCAGCTGATCGCAGTTTCCAGATTGGCAACTATCCAATCGCCCGTCTCAGCGAGCTCGCCGACCAAAGCCTGCTCTAGGGAAGGTGTTTCCAGTTTCAGCATAGTGTCAGCATTTGATTTCGTTCGAGCCCCGCAGGTCCGCTTGCGACGTCAGCCTGCACATCGGGTTCGGCCGACACAGCCCGACGAGCGTGACAGGGGCTCGCTCATGCTCTGGTTCGGTGCCCCGCGGAACAAGCCATGGCCTGCGCATCAAACCACCGTCGTTCTTTCGTTTGGGGCCGCTTGACGCTTGAACCAAGGCACGTCCGTCCGGTCGATGACCAGTCTGTCTGCAGGATATCTCCGCACCAGCGCAAGCGCCTCCTCTGCCGGCGCATTGAGCCAGGTGGCGTGCTCGTCGGGATGCAGGATCACCGGCATTCGGTCGTGGATCTCCATTAATTCAGGAGACGCGTCGCACATCACCCCTGAATAGGCGTTTCCCCATTCGTCGGTTTGTCGCCAAAGCCCCGCCCACGCGGCGATCGGCTGGTCGGCAACGTTGATCCAAGTGCGGGTCATTTGGCCCTTCTCGCCCTCGGCCTCAGCGAAGGCGGTGAAGGGTATTAGGCAGCGCGCGGCGGAGTCGACGAACTGCTTTCGCCAGAACGTCCAGAGCCGATCGTCGCGGAGATTGTTGACCGGCTGGGGCTTGTTCGGCTGCCCGGTGCGCTTGTTGACGGTGCGACGGGGAAAGCCCCACACCATCTGCTCAATGATGCGCTCGCCGTGCTGCTCGCGGATCACAAGACCAGGATATCCGGGATAGGTTTCTTGCGGAGCATTGAACCCGCGCGCTGGCTCGGCACGGAACAAGTCGGCCATTTCAGCTACGGTCGATTTATGAGTGTAGAGGTTGCACATTCACCGATAACCAAATTGACGCTGTGTTTGGCGCCATCGCCTATCCCGTAGCGTTCGTAAATGTGAGAACCCCGGCGATTCCCGCCACTTTTGCGTTAATGACCATCGAGGCGGCGCCATAAGCCTTAAGTATGAAGTCTCCACTTTCGAAGACCTCCTTTGCCACCCCTGCGGTGGAATAAATTTTTCGTAACCCTTGGGCCGTCTTTTTGAGTACTGCCGCGACCAGCGGCATTTCGCCTTCCGTGGTAAATCCCCGCTCAAGGGCCATATAGGCGGAAATCACTTCTCTCAGTGATTGCAGGGTATAGCCCCAGCCCATCCATCGCAGCCGTTCCACTCGAAATTTGAATTGCCTCAAGCCTTCAATGAGCGCTTGGCGAATGAAGTCCTGCTCGCCGATTTGGTGACCGTCCAGCCAACTAATAAGCTCTTCGACCACCCCGACTAGTTCTGATTGCTCATCCTCAGTTAAAAGTGGGTACGCGAACTTTTTTCGCACGGCGACGGAGAATATTAGAATTGGGCTGATGTTGGCATCATTGAGGTAGGGCGCGCCGTGGGTCCGCCAAGGCTGAGCCAAATTGGGTGCCTCGAACGCCTTCAGGATCTGCTTGATGTTTTTTTCGATCTGGGGCGCAACGTGCTCAGCTTCTGGAAGTTGCGCAGTGATTTGTCGCAAGAATTCTGCTCGTTCAATTATTGTGAAAAGCACTTGATAAAAATGGAACGAGTAGGGCGCCGTATCGAACTTGGCGGCTAGATAATTGGCGCCCTTAGCATTGTCCTCAGTTCTTAGCGCACTGCAGAGCAAAGCAAACTCTTGCGCTGGGTCTGTCAACTCCGCCATCGTTTCGCCCCCGATTCGATCAATTTCCTATGGTGAGTTGTCGCAATTCATCTACGACGCTGCAACTGCCGTTTCCGCTCGACGGTGTCTGGCATCCGTAATCTTCGCGTGGGATCCAAGGAGGTTAAATCCAAGCTCGCCAGGATCCGCTTCCGCTTCGCAAAATATTACCTGCAGGCAGCGGATCTAGTCCCGCGCCTGGGGCAGTTTCAAAGTTCCCTTCCGGTCGTATTAGGCCGTGGACTCATAAGCGTTGATCCAGAGGCGTGCTGAGAAGAGCTTGATGGCGGCGAGGAAGTTGTCGGCTCGCTTGTCGTATCGGGTGGCCAAGCCTCTGGCGTGTTTGAGTTTTCC
>Ga0182735_1000402_pt1 | contig 36280 bp, 30 predicted proteins | sample eDN5th30CKraftMG_FD_128524 | JGI IMG/M metagenome (GOLD analysis project Ga0182735, IMG submission 128524) | Enriched Miracle-Growth compost microbial communities from Emeryville, California, USA - eDNA 5th pass 30_C Kraft MG (version 2) (version 2) ...
GATGTCCGGTGTATCCAGTTTTGCGGTAGTTTTCGTGTCCATATCTTCGGTCTCCTGTGTGGGCGGATGAGGGCATCGATGCCGTATTGCGAGGAGTCGGTGTTACTCCGCGGTCGAACGCCCCTGCGTGACGAGCGCGGCGCCGGCACCTTTCTGCGCACGTGCATCAAGTAGAAGCCGATCGGGCTGATGGCTACGACCGGAACCTAACCCGCCGTTTCGGTGAACCGCGGTGCATCCTATGAAGGCCAGTCGGCGTTTTGGGTTGAAGGGCGGGGTCGCTTGGCGACGCCGCATATTTTGATCTTGCCTCTCGTGGGCAGCTGGTCCATTGATCAGAGTTTCCCTAGCGCATGAAGCAAGTCCCAGTGCGCCCCAACTTGTCGCTCCGAATTTAGGTTCTCGGCAAGCCCGTGCCGCCCGGGATACTGCGCTGCAATCAAGAACACGCCCCTCTCCGGACGCCCCCCGAGCTGCATCCAGAGAGGCGTCGTCGACATCAAGGGCCGTCGATACCGACTTCGGATCTCGCCGCTTCCCTCACTTGCGTCAGCGCCGCAGGGTCTTCGAGGACCATCAGGTCGGCGGCCTCCCGTCCCTCGCAAATCGCCTGAATCACACGGCGCAACAGTTTTCCAGAGCGTGTCTTGGGCAGCAAAGAGACGAAGTACACTCGTGCGGGGCGTGCCACTGCGCCGAGCTGCCGGTCGACCACCATCATGACTTCGCCCTCGAGAGTTCGGCGAGCTTCAATGGTTTCGATGATTTCCGGATGACGTAACACGGCGAACGCAACTGCGACTTGTCCTTTCAGCGGGTCCTTCACGCCGACCACAGCGACTTCTGCAACGGCAGGATGACTCGCTATACTTTCCTCGATCTCACGCGATCCGAGTCGGTGTCCCGCGACGTTGATCACATCGTCGGTCCGGCCAAGGATGAAGTAGTGGCCGTCATCATCGCGTACGCCCCAATCAAAAGTCGAATACAACATCCGCCCAGGTACCGCCTGCCAGTAAGTTTCGACGAAGCGCGTATCGTCTCCCCACACCGTATTCAAGGTGCCCGGCGGAAGCGGCCCGTTAATAGCGAGGAGGCCCTTTTCATTCGGCCCGCAGTCCTCGCCGGTCGCCTCGTTGACGAGTTTCACGTCATAGCCGTACATGGGCAAGCCTGGCGAGCCAGGCTTGCTCGGTAGCACTTCGACGCCGCGCGCCATGCCGAGAACCGGCCACCCTGTTTCTGTCTGCCAGTAATTGTCTACCACGGGCTTCCCAATATTTTCCGAGATCCAACGCGCTGTTGATTGGTCGAGCGGCTCGCCGGCCAGAAAGAGCAGTTTGAGCGAAGAAAGATCCGAGCGTGTCAAATAGGCGGAATCCTGTTTCTTAAGTACACGGATCGCCGTCGGCGCCGCGAATAGGTGCGTGACGCGATACTTGTCGACAATACGCCACCAGATGCCGGCATCGGGATGGATCGGCGTGCCTTCGTACATTACCGTCGCCATGCCGGCTAGCAGCGGTCCGTAAACGGTGTAGCTGTGTCCAACTACCCAGCCTATATCCGATGCCCCGAACATCGTGTCGCCAGGAGCACCGCAGAAAATATGCTTAATCGAAGCCGCCAGTGCCACCGCATAGGCGCCGGTGTCGCGCTGCACGCCTTTCGGCTTGCCGGTCGTGCCTGATGTGTAGAGAATGTACGATGGCTCGCTCGATTCGAGCCACGCGCACGGAACTTCGGCATCTCTGTATGCCTCACGCAAGGTCGCGTAATCGACGTCCCGACCTGCGATCGTGTACATGGGGGCGAGACCGCGATTAATCAGCAGCACTTTGTCTGGTTTATAACTGGCTAGCGCGATACCCTCATCGAGCAACGGTTTGTACGGCACTACCTTCCCGTTGCGCGAACCCGCGTCAGCCGACACCACGACTTTCGGTTGCGCGTCGTCGATGCGGCTGGCGAGGTTCACTGACGCGAAACCGCCAAATACGACTGAATGAATAGCGCCCAGACGGGCGCATGCGAGCATAGCAAAGAGCGCTTCAGGAACCATCGGCAGGTAGATCAGCACGCGGTCGCCACGACCAACGCCGAGCGATTGCAGCGATGCCGCCATCCGATTCACTTCATTGAACAGTTCGCCATAGGTAAAGACGCGCTCCGAATCGACTTCACTCGATACCCAAATCAAAGCCGGCTGCCCCGCGCGCTTCGCCAAATGCCGGTCCAGCGCGTTATGACACAAGCTTGTACGCCCCCCGACAAACCACCGTGCAAACGGTGGCTTTGAATAATCAAGCACTTGGCTAAAGGGTGTCTCCCACTCAATCAAGTTGGCTTGTTCTGCCCAAAAGGCGTCGCGCTCATTGAGCGATCGCGCGTGGAATGACATATAGTCGGTACTAGCGGTCATGGATACCCCAAGAAAAGCATTGAAAATCCAGGACGAGCCAATGCTTGTGGTCGTCAGCTAAGCGGGGCGGTTGCCGCCGCTCTATCATGCAATTTACTGCTAGGGCCGGCAGTTTCGCGCCCGCCTAAGGCCAGTTGCTGGGCCGCTGAGAGAAATCTTCCCTTTTCCGAAAAGCACGCCTGTTGACGATACAACCGCATACAATCGCTTATGGACGTTTTGTAAAGCTAACTGAATCACAGTCCAAGATCATTTTTTTGACTAGTCAATTTTCGTCACGTGGTAGTCTATCCAGTCCCCACTGTGACGTTTCCGTCGACCACCCCAACTGAGAGACGAGTGTGACTAGGCGTCTTTCTTCCACGATGCTCGTTACTTCTCGCTCTGCATCAAGCTTTCACTAGGCAGCCCTTGTGCCGCCTTGATCGCTCGGCACACTTCAACAATCTTTCTGTCACGCTCTCTCGCCAAGGCATAGAAGTCTCTTCCGCCCTCTTCCTCTCTGACGCCTTGCGTGAGGGCGGCTACGACATCGGCGTCCAGTCGCGGATCACCTAGATCCTCCCACCATCGGGCGAAAGACGGACCAAGACGTTCACAGAAAACAGATAAACCACTGCCTCCGCTACCAAGGTTAAAGAGCATATGAGGGCCCATTACAGCCCAGCGCAAACCCGGTCCGGCCGAAACAGCCTTATCTACGTCCGCTACACTGGCTACGCCGTGCGTCACCAAATGAATCGCCTCACGCCAGAGGGCAGCCTGCAGGCGGTTCGCGACATGGCCTGGAACTTCTTTGTTGACACGGATGGTCGTTTTTCCGCACGCCGCATAGAACCTCTCTGCGAGTTCGACGACTCCTTCGTCGGTCTTTTCATTACCCAGCAGCTCGACGAGCGGAATTAGGTGCGGCGGGTTAAATGGATGCGCCAGAATGAATCTGCCCGGATTTTTCCAGCCTTGCTGCATTTCCTTAACGAGGAGGCCCGAAGCACTCGAACAAACAACGGTCGTTGGTTCCAGACAATCCTCGATCTGGCGAAACAGATCGTGTTTTATCTCGATGCGCTCCGGCACACTCTCCTGCACAAATTGTGCTCTGGCAACGGCCTCCTCAGGTTTCTTGAAGAATTTGACGAGGTTCGGGTTACCGTGAGATGCGAGACCTAACCGTTCCAGATATGGCCAAGCATGTTCGACATAGTCTCGAACGAAGGGCTCAGTTGCATCGGAGGGGTCGAATACGTCCACTTCCAGCCCAGATGCTAGGAAAAGCGCAGTCCAGCTTGCTCCGATTGTTCCTGCGCCGAGAACGGCTGCGACCCTCACACCCTCGGGAAACCCCACATTCCTTTCCATATTACGCATCCACTTCTAATAACTAGTGTTTAGTACTGGACTGCATGCGAAGTCATCGCCCCGCGAATGTCCAGTAGCAGCGCCCCGGCGTTTTAGCACCAAGGCGACCTGCAAAGGGTCGTTCAACCCGGTCAAGCAAAATTTTCCTGGACGTTATTCGCGAATTGGCGATGAAGCCTGCGCACAGTGCGAACTCCCATTAATTCGCGATCCGCACACCAATATCCGCCGCCTGGATCTGATCGAACTCCCGACACCGGTCGTCGTAATGCTGCCCATGAATGCCGCCCCTCAACGTACCCGCCGATGTACTACCGTAGAATGGTCCCCACGAGCGCGGCAGATCCGGAGCGTCTGGCGTAGAAAGCCATAGCCGGAAAAGCGTGCGCTTGCGTTCGGGATCTGCGTGATCATGAAAACTCGTGCGAGAATGGAGCACGGTGTGGTTACCTAGAAGCTGCATATCGCCGGGCTCCAGGCGCATGCAATACATGAACTCCGGGCGGCGCACAATTTCGTCGAGCAGATCGACTGCCTCGCGTTGCGCATCCGTAAGCGAGGGCGCCCCGGGGATCCGCAGGGCGTGCTCAAGGCGGTTTCGTACCCATAGGCAAAAGACAGCGTCACCTAGAACGCTGACGATCGGCATGGTGTGATACGGTGCTTCTCCTTCTGCCTGCTCCCCCTGGCGGCCGAATGGATACGGTTGCTGCAACGCCTCCGCAAGGTCCGGGCGCTCTGTCTTGAGTTGCTGAAACGCAGCGACGGAACTCGCGCACATTGAGTCGCCTCCTTCTGGCGCCTGGTTATAGCAAGTCAGGATCACTACGTCGGCCCCGTCCACATGGAAATCAAGTTCGGCATTGGACGAGTATCCGCGGCCCGTTGCGCTTCGATAGACTCCACCCGCGTCCTTCACCGTATTGAGGTACCGGCTCGCTTTGTCTTGCGGCCGCGCCACCCCAATGTGAAGTCCAATTGCCCACGTAAGCAGCTCAAACTCCGCCGGGCTTAACTGTTCGCGCGGCAGGCCTTTGACGAGCGCGACACCGAGTCCGTGTTGCGCCTCCGTCATCGCACGCTGGATCTTGGAAAGCGTGCGCGCCGAGAAGGGAAAATCCGAACGGCGATAAGTCAGCAACGGACGGTCAGCCGCCTGCCCGTTCCGCAAAACGGAGATCAGTTCAGTGCGGTCGTCGTCATCGAGGTGAATGGTCCAGCGGTCATTGGTTTCCAAATCAACAGATCGCCAGGCACCGGTGTCAGCTGAGCGGTTCGTAGTCATGCAGTGTCTCCATTTTCAGTTGTACGGCAAATGTGATTGCGGTATTGCTCCCGCAAAAGGCGTTTCTGAATTTTCCCCGTTGCGGTACGCGGTAGATCGTCGAGAAAGACGACATCGTCGGGCACCTGCCAGCGCGCGATGCGGCCGTGAAAGCAACTCAGTATTTCCTCGCGAGTCGCCGTCGAGCCGTGGCTGAGCGCTACCAGTAGCAAGGGCCTTTCATCCCATTTGGGATGATGGTAGCCAACCGCCGCCGCTTCTTTCACGGCTGGATGTGTCATCGCGATGTTCTCAAGTTCGATGGAACTGATCCACTCCCCGCCGGATTTGATGACGTCCTTGCTTCGGTCGGTGATATTGAGCAGTCCATCATGGTCGATCGTCGCGACGTCTCCCGTCGCAAACCAGGAACGGCCGTCGACCTCGATGAGGGCGGATTCACTGTGACCTGCGTAACGCTCGATCACCCACGGTCCCCGCGCCAGCAGCGTGCCGGCGCTGCATCCGTCTCTCGGAAGAAGTCGTCCCTCATCGTCAATCACGCAAAGCTCGACTCCGAAGAGTGCCCGTCCCTGTTTTGCAAGCCGTGCAAGTTGCACGCTCTCGTCGGCAGCGCTGGTCGACGCCGCGGGCGTGTTGACGGTACCGAGCGGAGACATCTCCGTCATGCCCCAGGCGTGGCGCACTTCAATACCGAAGTCTTCGGTCAACGTGCGCATCAGGCTCGGAGGGCAGGTTGCGCCGCCGACCACTGCGCGTCTCAGCGTCGAGAGGTGATCGCCCCGCTCGCGCAGACGCTCAACTAATCCAAGCCACACCGTGGGCACGCCGGCCGCGAAGGTCACCCCCTCCGCCTCACAAAGCTCGAATAGCGAGTTACCGTCGAGCGCCTGACCCGGGAAAACGAGCTTGGCTCCGACCATTGCAGCCGTATAAGGCAGGCCCCATGCATTCACATGGAACATCGGCACGGCCGGCAGTACCACGTCCCTCGAGCAGAGCGCCATGCCATCGGCCATCGCCGCCGCGTAGGCGTGCAAGATCGTCGAACGATGGCTATAAAGCGCACCCTTGGGATCGCCCGTCGTACCGCTTGTGTAGCAGAGGCTGGAAGCAGTGTTCTCATCGAACTCGGACCACTGCCAATCGCCGTCCTCCGCGTCAATGAGCGCGTCTTGGGACAGCAGTCCAGGCAGCGCCGCCGAGACAGGCAGATGCGCCGTCGATGTCATCGCGATGAAGTGCCGCACGCCTGTTAACAGCGGCCTCAAACGTTCGACCAGCGGCAGGAACGTCATATCGAAGCACAGGATGCGATCTGCCGCGTCGTTGATGATCCAGGCTATTTGGTCGTCGTGCAGACGTGGGTTGATCGTATGGCAAACGAGCTGCGAACCCGAGGTACCGTAATAGAGCTCGAGGTGACGATCGCTATTCCACGCGAGCGTGGCTACGCGATCGCCGGGCTTGCAGCCGAGGCGAAGGAGCGCCTGGGCGAGTTGGCGCGCACGTGTCTCAAGTTTCCGCCATGTCGTCCGATGCACGCCCCCCTCGATCCGGCGCGTCACGATCTCGGTATCCCCCGATTCGCGAGCGGCATGGCTGATAAGAGACGAAAGCATAAGTGGTGTGCGCATCATCTGCGCCGAGAGTGCAGTCATGATGATCCCCGTTATCCGCGCAACATAGTGATCAGGTTGAGGACGCTTGACTCGCCACGCATGTGCAGAATGCAAGGCGCGATGGCTGTAGCGCGCTTTTCACCGAAGACGGGCACGGCAAGTCGCATGAACTTCGCGATAAGCTCATCGCGCCCGATCGGGTTAGCGGGCTCGCCCAGCGGCGCGTCGATCCGCTTAACCAGGGTGGGGTGACCGTCCACATGAAGCTCACAGCCCAAGACCGGCAGAGAAGGATCGACCGAAACCTGAATTCGCGCCATGAATGCTTCGACATCGGGCGCGCGAAGCCGGTCATAGCTCGTCCAGGTCACCTCGCCCTCCAGCCAAGCTGCTGCGAGCTGAAAGTAGACGCTGAACTGGCCATCGACGATATTGCTCGGCACAACCTTGTTAGGAAGCGGCTGTCCCACGACGTCGAAGGCCGTAGGGGATAAGGACGCCGAAAGCCTCACATCAACTAGAGAATCCGTTGGCACGTGACTACGCAACGCGCGAGCGGCGTCGATCGCGCCATGTGTGAGCCGACAGCTCGGGTATGGCTTGATCGCCGTCTGATCTGCGATCCAGTTGGAGCCCAGCCCGTTGAGCAATTGCTCCGGCTTTGACTGCGGCGAGTAGGCGTGCAGTGCACCAAGACGCCCTTCGATCGGCTCGCGCGCGCCACGCACCCCAGCGCGCGCGAGCGCTACCGCCTGCAGCGCGCCCTGCGCTGCAAACCCCGGGTGCAGGCGCTTGTTCCATGCGCCGCTGTCGAGATACTGCATGGAGCCGGCTGCAAGACTGCCAGCGATCCCGAAGGCATCGGCGATTGAGCTGGCCGGCAATCTCTGCAAACGTGCGACTGCGGCCGCAGCGCCAAAGATTCCGGCTACTGACGTCAGATGAAAACCTCTCGCGTACGCTGCTTCTCCCATGGCGGAGCCCACGCGGCAGGCGACCTCATACCCTAAAGCAATCGCGTTTACGAATTCTTGACCGGAAACGTCTGCCTGCTCAACCTGAGCAATGGCAGCGGCGATAATTGGTGCCCCGGGATGCAGAGTACTTGCCGCATTGGTGTCATCGAAGTCGAGGGTATGCGCGAATGTACCGTTGAGAAGCGCAGCCGCGGCAAGCGAATGGCCGTGTGGGTCGCCGATGACCGTATAGGGGCCGTTATAGTCGAAAATCATTGCTCCGGCGCGGAAGGCCGGACTGCTCTCGGCGAAACGACCCGCGAACGCGGCAAGACCGATGAAATCGAGCAGAGAGTCGACAATAACACGAGAGGTTGTCTCGGGAACGTCGCGTGTGGACGCGACAAATTCGGCGAGATCGTCGGTGGCTCCGCGTATATCCGGGTAGGCTGTCATAGTTGAATCCTGAACTTTCATGACCGTTACTCCAGATCGCGTCTTGGAACATAGACCGTACCGTCCATCAGCCGGCGTGCGGTGCGACTAAATCCAAGTGCGCTGAATCGCGGCAGGCCGTGCTCGTCGATGCCTTCCACGTCGATAGTCACCGTCATCACGCCAAGTGGATGACCGATCCGTAACGTGCGCGCGCTCGCGCCCGGGGACGGCAACATCGCATTGACGATCGAGCCGCGTATCCGTGACGCGGCGGCTGTCGCCATCGATCCAGTGCCTGCCATGCTTTCATGGCACTGACCGAGAAAGACGAGACGCGCACGCAGGTCCATTCCGGCAGCAGCACACGGCAAACCGTTCATGTCCGCGTAGTCCTTGGCTTCCGCCACCATTACAAAAAGCGGCAGCGCCGGATGCCGCAATTCACGCCAGTCATCGACCAAGCCGATGCGCTCAGCCGCCCGCGACTGAATTTCCGAGATGCGCTCCATCGCGCAGGATCTAGACACGATCTCATTGGGCAGTTCGCTGCCATCGAAACCCATGTCCTTCGCGCGAACAAAGACGCAGGGGTTGCCGGCGTCGCAGAGGGTGACCTCCACAGACGAGCCATCGCTGAGACCGATAAGCTCGGCGGACTGACCTGTAGGAAGCAGGCGTCCCGTACGCGCACCCACCGCGCTTGTGTAATCCATCAGTATTTCGGCGCCGGTCCCGGGAACACCGGGAATAGCGCACGCGCCATTCACGCGCGCGTGACCGTCTGATACCGGCACATTCGCCACGAGGATCTTGCCGGTGTTCGTGTTGAAAATGCGTACGCGAGTCACCGGTTCGACGGCCACTACGAGACCCTCGTCGATGGCAAACGGGCCGACACCGCTTGAAATGTTGCCGCAGTTTGCATCGTTGTCGACACGATCCGTTGCGATGTCGACCTGCACAAACGTGTAATCGACATCGGCGTCGGCGCGGTCGCTGCGTTTGACGATCGCGACCTTCGACGTCACGAGCCTTGAGCCGCCGATCCCGTCGATTTGAATTACGTCTGGCGTACCCATCGCGCGCTTCAGAAAGCGATCGCGACGGGGGCCGGCCGAAGGTAAGTCGGCCTCGTGGAAGAAAAGGCCCTTGCTGGTGCCGGCGCGCATGAGCACACAGCGCACCCGCACTTGTTCGTCTAATCCGGACATTGGGTGGTTTCCTTGAGAGGTTGGGCAGGCGCGAGCCAGTTCCACGGCCGGGCCGCACGGTCAGCCTGCTGCCAGGCCTCGATAGCTGGCGCGTCCTTGAGCGTGAGACCGATGTCATCAAGACCATCGAGCAGCGCGGCGCGCCGGAACGGGTCCACCGTGAATGCAATCCGTCGGCCAGCCACGACGATCACACCGTCGCGCAGATCGACCGTGATGCGCGCACCGTTCGCGCAGAAATCCGCGAGCGTCATCAGGTGCTCGCGAGCCAGACGGATCGGCAGCAAACCATTCTGAAAGCAGTTGTCGATAAAGATGTCGCCAAAGCTTGGCGCGATCACGCAGCGAATGCCGAGCCCCTGCAACGCCCAGACCGCCCCCTCCCGCGAAGATCCGCAGCCGAAGTTCTCATCGGCTAGAAGTATCGGTGCGTCCCGAAAGCATGGGTCGTTCAGCACGAATCCGTTAATCGGACTACCATCTGCATGTTGCCGCAAGGCCTCAAACGCATAACGGCCGAGCTGTCCCTTCGGAATCTGGGTCAAGCGCTCGATTCGGATGATTACGTCGGTATCGACGTTCCGCCGCATCAACGGGGCTGCAGCGCCGGTCACGGAGATAAATGGCTGCATCATCTACCTCGTAGCGTACGTACGTCGGTGATGCAACCGGTCACGGCTGCGGCAGCAGCCATAGCGGGGCTTGCGAGATGCGTGCGCGCGTTGGGCCCTTGCCGACCGACGAAGTTTCGATTCGAAGTCGAAACGGCGCGCGCCCCCGGAGGCACACGTTCGCCGTTGGCAGCCACGCACAGGCTGCAACCCGGAGAACGCCAGACAAAGCCGGCCTCCTCGAAAATTCGATGCAGCCCTTCCGCTTCAGCATCCCGGCGAACCTGTTCAGATCCGGGGACCACCCACGCCGTCACCGAGGGCGCGACGCGTCGACCCCGCGCAATCAGCGCTGCTGCGCGCAGATCGGATAGCCGGGCGTTAGTGCAGGAACCGATAAAGACCCAGTCGATCGGTGTGCCCACCAAGGCCGCTTCGGGTCGCAGGTCCATGTATTCGAGCGCTTGGCGCCACGATTGACGCGTCGCTTCATTGGGTGCAGTTCCAGGGTCCGGCACCCGCCCGTCCACCGACATACCTTGGCTCGGACTGGTTCCCCACGTGATCATCGGCGCCACGTCGGCGGCGTCAAGCCGGAGTTCGCGGTCGACCGCTGAACCTTCGTCGCTGGTCAAAGACCGCCAGTCGGCCACCGCTTGCGTGAAGCCCTCACCCGTCGGAGCGTAGGGCCGGTCTTTAAGATAGGCGAAGGTCACTTCATCCGGCGCGATCATCCCGATCTTCGCCCCTAGCTCGACTGACAGATTGCACAGAGTGAGCCGCTCCTCCATGGTCAGCGCACGCACTGCCTCGCCGACGTATTCAATGGCATGTCCGACTCCGCAATCGGCGCCATATTTGGAAAGCAGGTGAAGCGCCAAGTCCTTGGCTGTTACATCAGAGGAAAGTTGGCCGTCAACCCGAATGCGCAACTGGCGAGGCTTACGTTGACGTAGCGTCTGTGTCGCAAGCACGTGCGCGCTTTCGGATGAACCGACGCCGAATGCGAGCGCGCCAAACGCGCCATTGGTGCATGTGTGGCTGTCACCGCAGACCAGCGTGAGTCCGGGCAGTACAAGGCCCTGCTCGGGGCCCATCACGTGAACGATTCCCTGGCCAACTTCGCCCAGTTGGAAAAAACGCAGCCCGGCGGCCGCCGAACGCTCGGCGAGCGCGTCGTGCAGCTCAGCACCTTGCACGCTGGTGCGACCATCCCGCACTGGGCTCGACGAGACGGCGTGGTCTGCCGTGGCGAACGCGAGTTCAGGATGTCGCACACTCAATCCACGCAGCGCCAATTCTTCGAGAGCCGGCGGACCCGACAAGTCGTGAAGCAGATGACGATCGATATGCAATAGCGCCCAACCACCACCCATGTCACGAACGACGTGACGGTCCCATACCTTGTCGAAAAGGGTCCGCCCAGACATTACGCCGCCTCCACTCGCGCGCGCACTTCATCCCATTCCGGCGCACCGAAGCGACGGAACAGTTCGGGAATGTCCAGTCCTGCGGGCGCGTCAACCGGCATTCCGGAATCTCGCAAGGTGGCAAGCCCTGCATCTCCTGCGACTAGCGTGGACACCAGTAACGCCGCGGGTACGATCGCAAGCTTATAGCCGAGTTGCTGGACTTCGTGCAGGTTGGGATATGGCGTGCGGCCACCTTGCACGATGTTCAGTAAGCAAGGGCCTTTCACTCGCCGCGGAATCTCGGCCACTTCGTCGAGGCTCAGCGGCGATTCGACGAAACCGATGTCGGCTCCCGCAGCGAGTCCCGCATTGACCCGTTCGATGGCATCGTCCAAGCTCGTGACCGTCCTGGCGTCGCTGCGCGCGATGATCAGGAAATCCGGGTTGCGCCGCGCAGCGACAGCCGCCCTAATCTTCGACACATACTCGTTCAGGCTGACAAGCTGCTTGCCGGCGAGATGACCGCATCGTTTAGGTGCAACCTGGTCTTCGATATGAATTGCCGCGACACCGCGAGCCTCAAATTCGCGTACTGCCCGCGTTACGTTTAGCTCGTTGCCATACCCCGTGTCGGCATCTGAGATGAGAGGCACGCTCAAGGTACGAGCAACGACACCGGCGCGCTCAGTCATCTCGTTCATTGTGATCAGACCGTAGTCTGGATAACCCAACGAGGCCGCCACTCCGGCGCCAGTCATGTATGCGGCGGTAAATCCGGCAGCCTCGACAAGCCTGGCCGTGAGACCGTCGTAGACGCCAGGCGCCACAACCAACTGGTTTCCGCTGATAAGTTCGCGCAGGCGCGAAGGTCCACTACTGCTCATGCCGTCTCCTTTAGGAATTGACGCACTGTTGCCACTCGAGGCGCACGCTACGTACCGATGTCCACGGCCGTTTTCGTATTTCGCCAGCTCTGTTGTTCTGTTATTATGACAACAGGATATTAGTTTATCAAGACAAATCTGCCAAGTGCTGCTACAGTTTTTTTATGAATACCGAAAACACATTGAAGCGCGCCGAAGGCACGGCACTGCACAAGCAGCTTTTTATCGTTTTACGCGATCAGATAATGAGGGGCGTCAGAACGCCGGGCTCGGTATTGCCAACCGAGGAAGCGCTTTGCGATCAGTTCAAGGTCTCGCGCATTACGGTACGACGCGCGTTAGCGGATCTGGAAGCCGAGGGGCTCGTGCAGCGGCGTCAAGGCCGCGGGTCCTTCGTACGTGAACAATTGCCGGACGCGATTCCCCTGATGAACCGGGGGCTTCTCGATAGCCTGCGTCAGACGGCTGCGGAAACCGATGTCAAGGTACTGCGAGTCAGCACCGAGCCTGCGCCGGCGACCATCGGCCAACTCCTGCAACTGACGCCTGGCGAGATGGCTGTCCATGCGTTGCGACTGCGTAGTTCGGGCGAGACCCCGCTCCTGCTCCTCGAGACTTGGGTACCCGAACATCTGGGCCACCGCATTACGGTGGCGGCGATGAAGCGCAAGCCCCTATACCAGATCATGCTCGATGAGGGCGTACAGTTCGGCCGCGTGATTCAGGAAATTACTGCGGTGGCCGCGGATCCATTTTTCGCCGATCAACTGCAGGTGCCTGTGAGTGCACCGCTAATCCGCCTGACTCGTCTGCTGCACGATACCGAAGACCGGCCAGTGCAACACCTGACAGTCACTATGACACCCGAGCGGACACGGGTGCTCATGGACATAAAAAGCGACGACATCAACACGCTCAACGCGGGCCACCTGGCTCACGATCGACGCTTTCTAACCAAGCGGCGCTAAAGACGTGGCGTTCCCTTGGCATTATCAGCGCCAGGATAATTTCGTTTCCTTTGCCAGCGACGGGGCTCGCTCATCGTCTATTCGGACCGTCTGGTTCCGGCGTATCCAGAAAAATCATTCCTCCAGATAGGGTATTGACGCTTTCGCCGGTCGTCTCCATCAAGACGCTGGCGCGATTCGCTGGGAAGTGACTGATCAGATACTGAACAGGACGACCTTTATTGTCGTGAATCACTCGCAGCAACTTCAGCAGAGGCGCCCCTACGGAAACGCCGAGTAGTGGCGCGCGCTCCGGATCGCAGACGGTCGCGGTGAACATCTGCACCACACGCCCGAATGTTACGCCTTGCTCCATCAGCACCTCGTAAACCCCTCTACGTCGCAAAGCGGTCCGTGTCAGACCTGCGGAAAGGCGAGCGGGCACCCATACGTCGATCAGGCCACCCGGCTCGCCACGACCATCCAGCCGCAAACGCAGAATGCGAACTGCCTGCTCGCCGTCGCGGAGATCCAACTGCTGAACGACATCCTGCGGTGGCATCTCGGTGACGACCTCAAGCACGCGCATCTTCACCTCGGGCACCGCCCGCTGCAGTTGGTCCACGATCGACAGGCTCGGCGCGCGCGAGGAACCAATGGGCCGCTGTTTGACGAACGTTCCGGTACCCTGCCGCTGTTCGACGAATCCTTCTGAGGCGAGGTCATTGACCGCACGCCGAACAGTGATTCGAGAAACGCCGAACCGGCTGCACAGCATGTCGTATGAAGGAAAAGACTGATCCGGATACAAGCCGCGTTCAATCTCCTCCCGCAGCACCATATAGATCTGCCGATGCAACGCGACACCGTGCGTAGTGTCGTCCCTTCTGCTTATAAGACTGATAGGCTTCATATTGATCGGCGCGTTTTAACGTCCCAATCATATCAGCATGTCTATATAACAGTTGACCGCGGCCACCCTAACCCCAGCGCTTACCCTGCGAAACGCGCACCGGGCAGGTATTCCACTGGCTCCGAAGCCGTCCCGTTCTTTTTTGCCCCGCCGTCCGCGAATTTGCCATCGGTCGACTTCCGGGTTTTGATAAGCTCCTTGGGAACATGGTAGGTCTCGTCGAGTTCGTCTGGATGGTCGACAACCGCCGCGCCCACTCGCATCAAGACGAGGTTCTCGCCACCTTCAGCGCGGAACTTGTAGAACGTTCCCTTTCGCAAAAACACCCCTTCAAATGGCAGCGCCTCGACGGAGCTGTCATCGCCAAACGAGAAAACGGCCTTACCTGACAAAACGATGAAAAGGTGATCCTCGACGTCGTGCTGGTGAAGCGAGTTTTCTCCGCCGGTCGAATAAACCTTGGCGTGAGCCCACATATGTTGGCCGTTCCCCAACAAATCCATCGTAGCGCCACTCTTTAGCAAGGGCAGGCCACGCATCGAAAAGCGAACGGAATCTGCCACGCTCTTGCCAGCCGCTTGTGACGGGACGACCGACTCGTGTTCAACGGTATTTTGCAACGACATGTTTACTCCCGATTAAAAAACGCGTTAGCGAGGCTAGCCTTCGAATACTTCGTGTACGCCAGAACGCGGCCGCCTCGTTCAGCGTCTGGCGCTCGCAATATCAAGGTGCGTATCGTTCGCTGGTATCGTGGGTCGAACAAGTAACGCTCGAATCCTTGCTGATTCGCTGTAAACGGATCTGGGACACGGCGACAGCGGCTATGAAAGCTGGAATGGCTACCGCGATGAAGTCTTGTTCCAATGGCAGCTTCAGCGTAATTAGGAAACCTAGAAAAATTGGAGCTATGATGGCACCGACGCGGCTAACTGCTGTGATCCAGCCGACCCCAATTCCGCGAAGAGCAAATGGATAAAACTGAGCGGCGTATGCGAATGTCAAGACTTGCCCGCCGTAAGTTGCCGCGCCGACAATTGCGGTGAAGAGGTAAAGCAAAGGTTGTGAGAACTTGTTGGACAACATAATAATGCCAAACGCAGCAAGCAAATAGAGCCCGACAAGCACCCATCTGATGGGAAACCGGTCTCCGAGACGGCCAACGCAAATCGAGCCGATCAATGCCCCAATATTCAGCACTAACGCAAAGGTCATTGCGGAACCTAGACTATATCCCGCATTAGCCATCAATTTGACGAGCCATGTACCGAGAGCAAAAATCATGAAAAGGCACATGAACGACGCTACCCAAAACATGCAAGTTGCCTGTGTGCGGCCTTCTGAAAAGAGCTGTCCACTTCTGCCCCCTATCCCTTCACCAGCTCTGATTTCGCTTGCGCACACCAAGGCATCGACTGCGCCAACAGATACGGACGGATTAATCCGACGCAACAGAACGCGCAATTCGTCGAGCCGGCCGCGTTTGACAAGAAAAGCCATCGACTCGGGCATCAGCCGTGTAATGAGCGGTATCAACAACAGCGCAAGCGCGGCCGTAAAAAATACCGAGCGCCAGCCGTAAGTTTCGACAAGCGCCTTCCCGGTCAATGCAGCCGCGATGCCGCCCATCGCGAAGCCGCTGAACGACGCCGTGACCATGGTGGCACGTGTACTGCGCGGAGAGAACTCTGTCATCTGGGTGATTACGCACGGCATCACACCTCCGATCCCGAGACCGGCAATGAAACGAATCACACTGAAACTCACAGCATCATGAGTTAGACCAGCAGCGGCCGTCCCGGCGCTGAACACAGCGAGGCACGTCATCATGGCGCGTCGTCGGCCGACGCTATCAGCAACGCTGCCGATCAGCAATGCGCCAAGCATCATGCCGAAAACGGAAGCACTGGCCATAATTCCGGCCTGAGTAGGCGTCACACCCATGTCATTCACGATCATCGGCAGAGCAATGCCGACGATGAGCATGTCGTATCCGTCGGCCACTATGACGACGGTGCACAGGAACAAAATGAGGAAATGGAACCGATTGAACCGGGCGTCCAACGCGACATCGTGGACATTGATTTGCCGCATGATTCTCTCCGAGTTTGAAATAGGCCTTGCTGATCCCAGCGATTAGCGCTGACCCTTCGAGTACGGCGCTTCAGCATGTTGGCCCTCGTGCGCCAAGGCCGGAAAACCGTATAGACGCCCAGGGTTATCAACCAGAATGCGATTACGAACGTCTGGGTCAGGTGCCCAATCCGCGAGTAGGTCAAGTAGTTCACCGACATTGGGCATTCGGCCCTTGAAAGCGACATGCGGCCAATCCGAGCCCCAAACGCAACGGTCCGGCGCCAATTCAATCAAGGTCCTGGCGAATGGGACGACGTCAGCATAGTCAGGACGATCCGACAGTCGGAACGCGCCGGAAAGCTTTACCCACGCGCCGTCTGCCATCAACTGGCGCATGAGGCGCGCCGGCGGCGACTCCAATCCCTCGGCAACTGCGAAGTAACCCATGTGGTCCATCACGAACGGAACGCGCAACTTCGAAAGGCGTGTCGCGGTTGCGTCCGCCAGGTTGCGTACGTCGACCATAATTTGCAAGTGCCATCCCATCTCAGCGGCAATTGCCTCGTACCGGTCAAGATGAGAAAGCCCGACGCCGCCGCCAGATGCGGCATTCAGGCGCAAGCCGACAATGTTCCGGTCCCTGAGCACGCGCCATTGCGCTTCAGGGAGATCATGCGGCGCCACTGCAACGCCGCGCAGCCGGTCGCGGTTGGCATCCAGCACGTCCAACATGACACTGTTGTCGGATCCATGCACGCTTACCTGAATGAGTACACCGTAGGTCATTCCAACCGCGTCCAGCATATTCAGATATGCGATTGCGGGCGCGGGCGGTGGCGTGTAGCTGCGTTCGGACACAAAGGCCTCGCCAATCACATGAGCGTGCGTGTCGACGGCTCCGAACGGCAGAATGAAGCGTGATGGCGAGCGGGGCAGAGGATCCGGCGCTGCACAAAGCTCGTTGAGATCGTGAAGAATGGGATGGTTCATGGCATTCGATCGAATCTGTAATTTGGCGGTTCCATGAGCCCTGTGTCGTGCGGCACACGGGGCGATGCAGACAAATAGTGCCGTGCCAGCAACTGACAAGTAGTTGTTATATTTGCATAATCTGTAAATGTATCGCAGACGCGTTAACCCGTACCGTTGCCTCTGAGCTTCACCGCCCGCGAAATGATCCGTTAAGCGTAGTTAATGGGCCTCTTACCTTAATGCAGCGGCCCGGCAAACGTGGTTTAAGAGAGGCTTGCTGATGGCCGATGCCCGACTAGAACTTATGACGGATGCCGATTCGAGTCACGACCTGAGCGTTCGTGCTGGACTGATTTCCGGCCGCACCGTAGTAAATGGACGCGAGTGCCCCGCCGGATGCGTGCTGATATGCGGCCATGAGGTACACGTCCGTTCGCTTGGACAGAAAATAATCGACGATCGCGTTGAACTGGCTATAGTGCGGCCTCACATCACCAGCGCTGATTTTCCCTTCTGTATAGGTGTAACCGCCGCCAAGCATCAGTGAGGGCGTAATATAGGACTGGATCCAGGCTTCATAGTTATTAAACCGCACGAGATTGCCCGAAATACCGTTCGCATCGTCGAAGCGGACATTCGTGTAGTTCAACCCTACTAGCGATCGCCCTATGGCATAAGTAGCGCCAGCGGCTAACGTCTGCATGTTGGCTGGCGCGCCAACGAAGCCCATGATGCCGGTCTGAGAACTGCCGGGAGAGGTCGGGGTGCTCGGTTGAAAATTTCCATCCGGGAACTGGGTTGCTGGGTTTTTAGCGAAGAAATATGCAGCGCCGACGTAAAGAGGACCATTGAGATAGCTCGCCGCGCCCGCGACGGTACTATTGCGTCCAAAAGAACCGGCAACGCCCCCAAACGCATAGAGCGCTTCGGCCGCAAAGCCGCCCCACCGCGGACTAACGTACTTGACGGCGTTATTTATACGAAAGCCATTGTCAGTATTGTCGATATCGCTGGGATGAGAAGCGAACGCACCCGCATGGCCGTTGAAAGTTGTTTGCTGAATGACGTCAACCAGCGGATCGTACATGCGTCCCGTCGTCAAAGTTCCAAACCGATCGTTGGTCATTCCTACCCACGCCTGACGACCGAATAACAATCCCCCCTGCGAAAGCTTTCCGTTGAAGAGATTGAAGCCGTTTTCGAGTTGGAAGATCACATTTGTGCCGCCGCCGACGTCTTCGGCACCCTTCAGGCCCCAACGGTCACCTTGCAAGATGCTGGGTACGGTCTGAAACACCGGCGATCCACCGGAGTTGTTGACATAGTCAATCCCGGCGTCGATGAGGCCATAAAGCGTGACGCTACTTTGTGAAAATGCCGGCATGGACACGGTGGAAAGAATGGATGCACCAATGACGGCACTCACGGCTCTCTTCATGAAGACTTCTCCAGATAAATTATTGGTCGAATTTCAGGGACTCGTAGACGGCATCCAGTGCTTCTTGTGATATTTGCATAACAAGCAGGAATGGGTAACGGGTGTTAACCCCAGATCGGTTGCTGACCTCGACGAAGTTTCGTTCCGGAAGCGCTGAGTGATCAGATAAGCGGTGACAGCAACGCCGGTTGTGGCGCACCTGCTGGCCCTAGGGTCTCCCCCGGACCCACGACCCGTGGGTGCGGATGGGAGAGATGGCTCGACAACGCATTGGCTCGGTTATCCGCCATTCTGACGACATGACAGCCTATGATACGTTGGGCCTATTACAAGCTTTCGATATTCCGAATAGTCGAAAGTCTGGAATGAGACTAGATTGGTCGAACTAACAGGTACGTCTGGAGGATAAATGGCTCAGCCGACGAAACGTCTCGTGTTCTTCGAACAGTTCATGCACCCCGTCGCCGAAGCTACGCTTGGCGCTGCAGGAGACATTGAACTCACCCGCTTGGCATACTCGAATCCCGAATCCGTCAACTGGCAAGCCCTCGAGCAGGCCAGCGGGTTCCAGCTCAGCGCAAGTGCCGAGATCAAGGAACCATGGCGCGGTAGCGCAGCGCTGCTCGACCGATGCCAGAGCCTACTCGCGGTATGCTCCGCTGGAGCGGGATATGACGCGATCGACGTAGAGGCGTGTACAGCCCGAGGAGTGATCGTTTGCAATCAGGGTGGGGCAAATGTTGAGGCGGTCGCTGAGCACGCCATCGGGTTCATGCTCGCGCTTAGCAAGAAAATCGGCCTCGCCAATCGGGCCCTGCTTCGCGGGGAAGCAGCCGACCGCTCAAAGTTTTGGGGAAACGACATACAGAACAAAACTGTTGGACTCGTGGGACTCGGGAAAATCGGCATCCGAACGGGCGAGCTCGCACGTGCTTTAGGTATGAAAGTCATTGCATTCGACCCGAGCCTGCATGCTGAAGCCATTTCCGAACGCGGTGCCGAAGCTGTGTCCTTCGACACGCTTCTTGAACAGTCAGATTTTGTCTCCGTGCACTGCCCCCTCACGCCAGGAACACGCGACCTGTTTGATTCCAGCGCTTTCTCTCGCATGAAGAGATCCGCCTATTTCATCAATACTTCGCGCGGCGGCATCCATAGCGAACAGGCGTTGCTGAATGCCTTGCAGACCGGACAAATCGCAGGGGCAGGGCTCGACGTGTTCGACGTCGAGCCTCCTCCGTCCGACCATCCGTTACTGAAATTGGACAATGTGCTGGCCACCCCGCATATCGCGGGCGGAACCTACGAAGGTGTCGAAGCGCTCGCACAAACTACTGCGGAGCAGTGGCTCACGATCTTCAGCGGCAAGGTGCCGGCGAGGCTTATCAATCCTTTAGCTTGGCCAAAATATTGCGATCGGTTCGAGCGTGTTCTTGGATTTCGACCGGAACCCCTGCAGACGCACGGCTGAGACAAAGCCCGGACCCCCATTTCACTATATTGGAGACGCAGTTCATGCCAAACAAGTTTCCCGTCCCCGCCGGCGCGTGCGACTGTCACATGCATTTTTTCGGTACTGAGGACAGGTATCCCGGAGCCCCCGAACGCGCTTACACGCCGTACCCTCGTACAGACGAGCAATACCGCTCAATGATGGAGCCTCTTGGCTTTAGTCGTGCCGTGGTGGTACAGCCTAGCGCTTACGGCACTGATAACCGTTGCACGATGGACGCCGTAAGAAGCGATGCTTCTATGCGACGGGCGGTAGCCGTCATCGCGCTTAGCGCGCATGCGGACGAACTGGCCGAGCTCAATCGCCTCGGGACGCGTGGTATCCGTTTTAACATCGTCACAACGGGCCTTCCGAAGGGAAAAACGGCTGGAGATGTCGTCGAGGATGCTATTCAGCTCGTCAAGCCTTTTGGCTGGCACCTACAGATTTTTGCCCCCGCCGGTCAAATCGCTGAAATCGCACCGGTTATCCGTTCGTCAAAGGTGCCTATCGTCCTTGACCACATGGGTGGCGCCTCGGGGAACCGCGGCGTCGATGATCCGGACTTCCAGGTCGTAGTCGATCTGCTGGCGGAGGGACATGTGTGGGTAAAGGTGTCAGGCTCAGATCGTGTGATGGGTTACGACATGCCGGGATTCGAGGACGTCAAGGACGAGTCAAGCCTCGCAAAGGCTGCGGACATCGCCCGCACCCTCATCGACGCGAACCCGGACAACATTGTTTGGGGTACCGACTGGCCCAACATCACCCACCCTGTCGGTGGTCGCGGAAATGACTCGCCCCGCGTGACGTATCGAGATCTCGACGCAGGTGTACTTCTTAATGTGCTTCGACACTCCGTGGACGATGAGAAAGTCTGGCACAAGATTCTGGTCGACAACCCCACACGACTCTACGACTTCTGACGAGGTCTAGAAGCTTCAATCGAAAACAGGAGTTATGCATGAACGAAGATGATCAGCTTGTCTTAGCCTTCAAGGGTCTTGAAGCGGCGAACGTGTCGGATGCACTCGACAAAGTTGGCATTAGGGGCCAGTGCCGCGGAATCTCATCCCTCGACCCCAGAGCGGGAACGGTTATCGGCCGGGCTTGCACAGTTCGGATCGAACCCGTCTCCACTCCGCCTAAAGGCACCTTAGGTGACTACCTCGACACGGTCGCGCCAGGAGACATCGTCATGATCGCCAATGGCGGCAGCACGGAATTCAGCGTGTGGGGCGATATCATCACGCGCTTCGCCATGGCCCGAAAATTTGGCGGTACGGTCATTGATGGCGTGTGTCGCGATACCGCCAAGATTTTGGAAGTCGGTTATCCCATGTTCTCGTGCGGGCGTTTTCCTCAAACAGGCAAGGGACGTCTCCAGGTCGGCGCCTTTGCGGAAACGGTGACAATCGGCGGCGTGCGCGTTGAACCGCGCGACATCGTGGTAGCAGATGCAAGCGGAGTTGTTTGCGTCCCGCAGGCACAGGCTCTTAAAGTCGCCGAAATCGCACATGACCTTATCCGGGTTGAATCGGAAATGAACGCCCAAATCGACTCCGGCAAGACGATGAAGGAAGTCTGGGATCATCTGAAGACGTTGAAAAAGCCCTAGTGGTAGCAAAAAAAGTTTCTCGGGCGCGTAGCGCCCGGAAACAAGTTGCCTGCGATCAAATCTATAAAATCGAAGGGAGACAAGAGACTATGGAACGGCGTTCGGAATCGCCTGCTGGAACTGCAGCGTTCAATACCGAATCGGTACAAAGCTCTGCGAGAGCATGGCAGATACTGATCTTGCTGTGCGCTGCTAATACGTTCAATTTTTTTGACCGTTCGATACCCGGGGTGCTCGGCGAGCCCATCCGGCATCACTTTGCCCTCAGCGATTTTCAACTCGGCCTGTTATCAACTTCTTTTACGCTCGTTTTTGCCTTGGCAGGTATACCTCTCGCGTGGATAGCTGACAAGTTTTCTCGCAAGATGGTTATTGTGGTGGGACTCGCCATGTGGACTCTGGCTACCGGTCTGACTGCGCTCGCGTGGAATTTCGAATCGCTTGCCATTCTCCGCGTCGCCGTTGGCATTGGCGAGGCGAGCTTTGGACCGGCCGTAGTTTCAACAATCGCGGACCTGTTCCCAGCACACCGCCGATCCAAAGCCGTCGGTCTTTATATGCTAGGTCTCCCGATCGGGTTGCTGCTGTCGTACGGCACCGTTGGCTTTATCGCACAAGCCTTCGATTCGTGGCGGGCTGCCTTCGTCGTAGCCGCGGTGCCGGGCATATTTCTCGTTTTTGGCGCGTGGCGGATGCTCAACGACCCCGTACGTGGAGCAGCGGACGAGCCCGATGCCCCAAAAGGGCAAGAAAGACGCTCGCTTGGACGCGTGCTAAAGAAGCCTACGGTCTGGTTTATTATCCTGTCTGGCGCAGCGGTGAATGTCGGCATCTACGCGGTATTCAGTTTCATCGCGCCGGTCCTGCAGCGCTACTACGGATTGCCGCTACAAACGGCAGGTGCTTACAGCTCTCTGATGATCGGTGCGACGGGCATTCTGGGAATGGGAGTAGGCGGTTGGATTTCCGATTGGATGTACCGTCGTCATCCAGAAGGCCGTATGCTGTTTGGCACCGCGTGCATGTCGCTTGCCGGACTGGCGACTTGGTACGCCTTGTCGCGCAATAGTGATCAAATACTACTCTTTGGCGCCGCATTCGGCTTGGGATGGCTGTTACAGTTCCAGTACTACGTCGTCGTTTATCCAGTACTACAAGGCATCGTCGAGCCACACCACCGAAGCCGCATTACAGCCATCTACTTTGCATGCTCGTACCTCTTGGGAGGCGCATATGGTCCTTCCATCGTTGGAAGGGTTTCGGATCATTTCGCGCACGATGCGATGACCGCTGCAGGAGCCTTGTCGATGAGCGAACGGTTCAAGGCCATCGGATTACATGACGCCATGTACTTGGTGCCGATATCACTGGGTTTGACCGCCCTATTCCTTCTTTTGGCTACGATTTTTGCGCATCGCGAACGGCGTGCGGCAAGCGGCACGTCGCGAAACTATTTCTGCGCGCAACGTCCACGACCAGGCAGCGACTGATCGGTATTAGAAAATCACGCGCGACGGCCGCACTCATCTTCTTTCCTCACAACTGGCCTTCGACAAGTAACGACAAAGTCCGCCATTCCGTCTCGATTATCTTTCGATGAAGGACCGAAGCTAGCGTGACAAGGAGCAGCACGAACCCAACCGGCCGCGATCACGGCTGCTCGGGGACGGTATGAACCAGGTTGGGGAATCAATTCCGTCTGTCACGGTCGACCGCTCGTTCAAAAGCAATCCTGACAAACTTGGCTCCCCCCTTACGTCGGGGGTTAAGATCGTCCAAAGGCGGAAAAGCGGAGGCAGAAGCGGCATTGACCACTGATGCCTCTCCGTCGGAATCTTCATTCTTCGATCGTCGCGACAGACGACATCACTTCTTCAAACGCTTCCGTGCAATGGACTCCGAGCGCTCCCTTAGGATCTCTAACGCGGAATCGGCGACCGGGCCCATGCGGGTTGTGTTCCATGCCACAGCCGTCGTCACGACGCTCAGGCTCTCCTTCAGCGGCCGAAGCACGACGCTTTCAGGGGCGATCTTCCGAAGCGAGCCAGGTACAAGCGCTATTCCTTGGCCACAGCCAACAAATGCAATCTGTGAAGCAACAGAGCGCACCCTGTGAAGAACTCTTGGTGAAAACCCGTTCTCCCGACAACAGGCCACGAGACTGTCGAAATGCACCGGGCTCACCTCTCGGGAAAACATCACGAAATCTTCATCGGCAAGCGTACTGAGTCGAATCATTCCACTTTCCGCCTTAGGGTGGGATCGCGGTAGCGCAACCATCAGGCGATCCTGAGCCAAGGGCATGGACTGTATCCCCCCCCCGAATTCCCCCTCAAGTCTTGCAAACGCTAGATCAATGTCTCCACTCTCGAGTAGGGGAATAGCTTCGACACTATCGATCTCCCTCACCGACACCGTCAGGTCAGCGTGCTCCACTTTCAGTCGTTCGATCAGTGGCGGAAGTATGTCAAGCATTGCGGTGGAAATCGCGCCAATGGTCAATACTCCGCTGCGCCCAGCCACTGCCTCCCGGACAGCCAGTTCAAGGTTCTCCAGCTGATCCGCAAACTTTCGTACGGCGGGCAGAATGGCCTCTCCTATAGGCGTAAGTTGCGCCCCCCTCCTCGAGCGGTCAAAAAGCTTTACTTTCAACGCCTGCTCGAGTGCTTGGATCTGCTCGCTAAGTGGTGGCTGCGACATTGCCAGGCGCCGCGCAGCACGTCCAAAATTCTGCTCTTCAGCTACCACGAGAAAGAGCCACAAGTGCCGGACGAGACGAAAATTAACCATGGCTCTTAATATGTTTTCCGTATCGTAACTTTACCAGATTCGGAATTTACAAATTGGACATCGGAAGCGACAGTGCTATATCGCAAGCAACCCATCAGGCTTCCAACATGCCAACCCAAAGTTCCTGCTACCTCGACCGCCTCGCAGCTCTCGATACCAACACCGTGTCCGACGCACTGGACTTCCTAGGTCTCTCAGGCGCGACATTTGGGCTTCGCCCGCTCTGGAATTGTCCGAAGATTGTCGGGCGGGCGAGCACCATCCAGCTTGGTCTAAAGAGCGACGCGAAACCGACTGTTCATCTCATCTCGCCGGTTATCGCCGAAATTGACACTGATGATCGTGTTCTGGTGATTGCTGGTGGGGTCGATGGTGTTTCTTGTTGGGGAGACATTCTTGCGAACGCGGCCGTTCACAAGAAGATTCGCGGCTCGGTGATTGATGGCATCAGCCGCGACATTGAAGGAAGTGAAGCCATCGGCTATCCGGTTTATGGCCGCGGTGTGACGATGATCAGCGCGCGCAATCGCCTTATCCAGCTATCTTCTGGCGATCCTCTAGTGGTGGCGGGCGTCACGGTACGTGAGGACGATTATGTCATCGCGGACAGGTGCGGCACCGTTTTCGTTCAGGCCGAATACATTGAACAGATTTTGGATCTCGGGGAGCGTATAGCCGCCCGGCAAGAAAAAATGGTTAAGTCAGTACGTGCCGGAAAATCGGTCGCAGAAGTCATGCACGACAAGGAATTCAACTCAATCAATGAGGTGGCGAAGTGACAAAGTTCGAATCAGATGATCTCGTGACCCTATTCGAGGGTCTGGATACGCCTGCGGTTTCCGATGCGATGGATAAACTTGGCTTGAGCGGCCAGTGCCTCAGCATCGCCCCGCTCGATAACTATAAGAAAGTCGTCGTTGGACCGGCCTTCACCGTCAAGTACGTATCGGCGAGTGTCCCGGCCGGTACGGTTGGAGACTTCTTGGACGATGTCGCACCTGGTGATGTGATCGTCATCGACAATGACGGCCGCACTGATTGCACGGTTTGGGGTGACATCATGACCCAATACGCGGGTGCACGCGGGATTGCAGCGACAGTGATCGACGGAGTCTGTCGCGACGTATCGAAGGCACTGGGAGATGGTTACCCACTCTTTACGAAAGGACGCTACATGCGCACCGGGAAGGACCGCGTCGAGGTTGAATCGGTCAACACAACCGTTACTGTCGGCACGGCACGCGTTTGCTCACGTGACATCGTAGTTGCCGACGCGAATGGCGTTGTTGTAGTTCCGCGCGACCGAGCCTTTGAGGTCGCAGCGGCAGCGCGAGAAATTGAATCGGTGGAATCGAGTATCAGGAAAGAGATTTCGGAAGGCAAGACGCTACGTGAAGCACGTACTGCGCTCGGCTACCATTTGTTGCAAAGGAAAACCTCATGACGAGCAAGGTTCTCGCACAGTCCCTTCCCAACGACTTCGCTTCGCGCGCCAAAGCCTTGGGAAGTTCCACCTTGTTTGAAGCGTCAGGCCTGCCCTGTTCTGTCGATCCGTTGATCAGACCCCTCTGGACAGGTGCTTTTATCGCCGCGCCGGCTTTTCCACTTGTCTGCTCCCCGGGCGACAATCTTTCCATCCATCTTGCGATGGATCAGGTCCCACGGGGGAGCGTGCTGGTCGTAGGTACTGGCAATTTCGTGGCGGGGTACTGGGGAGAAGTCCTAACAGTCGCTGCTGAAGCGGCAGGCGTCGTAGGCCTCGTCATCGATGGCGGCGTACGCGACGTCGCTGCGATGACCGCGCGGCGGTTCCCAGTGTTCACTCGCGGAATTTCGGTGCGTGGGACGGTGAAGGCTTCCTCCCCGTCCGTCGGCGAGCCAATCCTCTTCGGAGGCGCTCCAGTTGCGCAAGGCGATCTGGTCGTTGCAGACGACGATGGTGTTATCGTGATCCCGGCTATTGAAGCAGAACGTACTCTTTTGGCGGGAGAAGTTCGAGCAGCCAAGGAAGCCGCGATGATGGAACAGCTATCTAAGGGCAGAACCACGTTAGAGTTGATGGGGCTGAGACTGTAAGTCGGAAGCGACTCGGAAATTCGTCTTAACTTGGGGTAGAGCACCGTGGTGTCATGGTCCGCCCCACTCTAGTCATCCGCTGCGCTCCCTTCACGGACAGCGGGCTCCAAGGGAGCCTAGCATGCGAAGCATGAGCTCGCATGCTAGAGATCGCTCACTGCGATTGGTCCTCGCCCGATCCCAAAATCGGATATTGCCAAAATCTCCGTGAATGTTCGCATTTCTTCGTCACGCGGCGACATAGTGCTCGTCCCTCACCACGCGAAGGTGGGGCGTAAGCGGTCGCTGACGCTAACCGGGCAATAGTATCGAGAAGGTCGATGATTCCGTTTCCGCAACACAGACCTTGCGGATTGCGGACGTCAGGCGTGCTCACTGGCGTGATTGGACTTCGTGTTAGCCAATTGGTCGGAATGCGCCAACATTTGGGCTCGTATACGACCAGAAAGTAAGTGCCACTGGTCGAGGCGCGTTCGCGGCCAGGAGCGACCCACTTTGCCGTGGCAGAAGCGAAAAAACTGTGGAAGTTTTTCGAGCTCGAGCCGCGTGACCGATTCCGGTTTGTTGCAAGCGGTCTTGGCCGAGAAAGGCGCATTTCGCGATTGAAAACTTAAGTACTGCCGTTGACCCGACAAAAGTTGTGAAAGGAGGCGTGATGAAACCGCGAAGCGTTCTGGCGGAAGTGGTCGTTGATCAGCGACAGATCTCAGCTCTCTTCCATGCGTCGACCGGACGACTGGTTATCAGCGAGGGGTCGGCGGTCGTTGAATCGATCCGAGCGCCCGATTCCTGGATAGCACTGGCTGCCGTCAATACTGCCAGCGGTTGGGGAACGCGTCCAACATCTGCGGATCTTCAAGTGTTCCTTGAGCGGTACGTCGCGATTCATTGTCGCGAACAATGAGTATTAGCAGGAACGGGATAGTGAAGCGTGGAAGCCTGAGTTCGCCAAGGATGGAACGTAAGCAGCTCCCGCCCCCCTTGATGGGCGGCGAGTGAGGCAAAAGGGGTAAGAAGGTGGCAGTTATGTGGCAGAAATGCGGTGATGTCGCTCGCCCTGTCGGTGCGCACTCGCGCAACGACACCGCGCGGATTCGGAAACCGGCTAGCTCACCGTTATAGACTGATTTCCCAGGCGAAGTTCCACACGGATCTCGGGCGAGCCTATATCCTTAAAGGGACGAACTTGGCAGTGGCGTCGATTCGGCCTCTGGCGGACACCCCGATAACCGCCTTTAGTCGGCCTCCTGCCTGATCAAGCCAGCGCCGCAGCAGCTTCGCGTGGAGCTGATGTTCCACCGCGACGGCGGCAACTGACACGCCGGTTACTTAGCAAGAGGCGACCATTCGCGCCCGGCGAGACGTCGACGTGCCGGGGCGCTTCTTCTTCGATAGTGTTCACATGACTGCTTATTCATTAATTGGACACGATACTTCCAAGGCCTTCAACGACCCTCGGGTTCTTAAGCGCAGACTCACGAGAAACGATGCTCCGGAAGAACGGCCTGAATGCATTTGCCCGCATTCGCGGGGCACGCGTCAAAGCTAGTCTCACAGGGCACTCATGCAGAGGCATTGGCGTCTCGAAAATCATCAATCTTTCTGAATCAATGCGTTATAGAGGGCCCGGACAGGGGGAACGTCGTTACTCGGATCGATACATACGTACATGCGGCGTGTCGCCCAGTTGTCGGTCAACGTAATAAATCGGAGGTTCAAGGCGTGCAGGTATGTTTTGGCAGCGTTCTCCGGCATGACAGCAATACCAAATCCGCACTCGATCATTCGACACGCAGCTTCATAACTTTGCACGGTAACGCGTAGCCTCAATGGAACACCTGCTGAGGTTGCCGCAATCCGAATCATTGAGGTTATTGCAGCGTTATTATCGAAGCCGACAAAATCGTAGTCGAGCAATTCGCGAATGCTGATACTCGTCCGAGTGATAGGATGCCGCTTCGGTACGACTGCGCAAAGCCGATCATTACCGTAGAGAGCGTATTCGAGGTCTGTTAGTAGCCCGTCACCAACTACGACTCCTATGTCAGCGTGGCCCTCTTTAAGGCTTTTGACAACCTCTAGGCTCCGGCCTTCCTTAATCTCCAGCTTAATTTTTTTATTGGATTCGACAAATGAAGACAGTCGTTGTGGAAGATCGCGGGCCATCGCTGATACGTTGGCGTGCACACGAACGTGTCCCTGTGCCCCATGGGCATAGTCGTCCATGTCCCTGGTCAGTTGATCAATGCTTCTTACGAGCAGTTTAACGTGGGCAGCAAGAGCGAGCCCAGCGGGCGTCGGTTCGATCCCGCCTCCCGGCAAACGATTAAGAAGCTGAACGCCGAATTGGTCTTCTAGAAGCCCGATCCTACGGCTTGCCGCAGATAATGCAATATGTGCTTGATCTGCAGCTTTGGAAAGACTCAAGCTTTCGACAGATCTTTCAAGAATTATGAGAGAGAAAAAGTTAGGTATTCCACGCATTCGGATCCCTTGTTCAACATACAGAAACTGCGCCCTCATGAACTGTACAACCGGGCACCGCGTGGAGCAGCTATCGAACCGCGTCTCTCTTACGTGACCATCCGTCTGGACAGCCCCCGCTGCAACGATACCAGAGGGCCCAGTAAACGGAACGTGCCGGGTCGATGATAGTGGCCCGAATCGGACACGAATAGGGGCACGTTCTCACGCATGTCAGTAGCGACGGAATGGCCAGACCGTCGCACCAAACCGCAATTTGAACCCATATCAGAGCGACTGCAACCGCGCCAGGCCCCCGGCCAACAAGCCGCCGACGTCGTAGGAAACGGTAACGGTTCCGGAAGCCGGTCGGCTACATACAATCGTTGAGGAACAGCAAATTAAAGCGCTATCTTGTATGTGCGAAGCGCGTTGCCACCAAACATCGCGGCGCGCTCGTGAGGAGAAAAAGAATTAGTGATTTCGTCATAGGCATTCCATATGCGAGGATAGTCTCCCGCTAGTCGATCGACTGGAAAGTTACTCGCGAACATGCAGCGCCCCGGAGTGAATGCGTCGATCGCGTACAGGACGAAATCGCGGATATCATTGGTCACCCAATGCCAGTTAAACATACCGAAGCCGGATACCTTGCAATATACGTTAGGGCGCTGTGCGAGCGCATTGATAGATTTTCTCCACAATTGGATTCCTGGTTCTGATTGATCTAGGGGAAGGCCAGTGTGGCAAAGTACGAACGTAATGCCGGGATTCTCATCGCAGACAACTAATGCGTGCTCCACTTCTCGCGGACGGATCTGAAGATCAAACGAAAATCCGAACTTTTTCAATAGTGAAACACCTCGCCGCCAATTGGCGTCCGTCAGGAGTTCTGGATTGTCATGGAGCGTCTGTCTAATCCCCCTAACATTCCGGAAGTCGCCGTGCTGTTCGAGTATATCTTCCACGTTTTCGGTTTCAAGCCGGGCATGAGCAACAATTGCGTGAGGAAAGCCGTTAGAATTCGGCCTGTCAGCCAATGCCTGTAGCCATGCAGTCTCTCGAACCGACCCATTGACGTCAGCGTTAGCCTGTATGTGCACGGAGGCGATAACAGGTAACGCTGATTGATCCATTACGAAGTCGCTGACCGTGTAATCGCGCCTGATGGCGGAATAGTCGCCGCAGATTCGCGGGCTGATCTCATCAGTCAGCCATGGGTAATAATTTGCCCTTAGATCCCACAAATGATGATGAGCGTCAACTATCGGAAATCTAATCGCCACTGCGATCTCCTTGAAAACAAGCGGTTAAATAATCCGCCCGGCGAAACCTTATAGTCGCATAATTTAATCAACAAAGAAGAAGAGCCTAGTTGCGCAGCGACCCTGCTCTTTATCTCGCGAAGGAATCCATCTTCTCATGCGCACGCACTCGCACATACAGGGTTAATCCTGACGCTTCTAGTTTCAGCAAGCATTGGTTTGAAAATCAGCAAGCGAGAATTTAGGAAAATCAATCATAATCCCTTCGTCAAAGAGTCAGCCAAGTGATTGCTCATAAAGGAGGGGCTATCAAAATGAAGCTCGAATTAGATCTGGAAGCGTCGTCAACCACCGAGATATCCCCATCCGCCTCGAAGCGCGCGCAACTGAAAGCTGTAATAGGCGCTTCGCTCGGCACGATGTTTGAGTGGTACGATTTTTACTTGTACGGATCGCTTGCTACTTTTTTCTCCGTCCTTTTTTTCCCTAAAGGGAATTCAACAGCCGGTCTCTTGGCGGCTCTTGCAACCTACGGTGCAGGCTTTCTAGTTCGGCCGCTTGGCGCAGCGGTGTTCGGAAGCTTAGGCGATCGTGTCGGCCGGAAGAAAACGTTTTTGGTCACGATTGTGATCATGGGCTTCTCGACTGCGGGAGTAGCGTTTTTACCTACATTCGAACAAGCTGGTTGGCTTGCGCCCGTTACGCTCGTAGCTTTACGCCTCATACAGGGGCTCGCCATCGGGGGCGAATACGGCGGCGCAGCGATCTATGTGGGTGAAATTTCTCACCCTTCTAAACGCGGTTATTCAACAAGCTGGATCCAAACTACCTCCACGGCTGGTTTGATAATGTCGCTAATTGTCATTCTCCTTTGTCGCCGGTTCACAAGCGCTTCTGAATTTGCGCTGTGGGGTTGGCGCATTCCCTTCGCGGCGTCTGTGGTAATTCTTGCAATCTCCATTTACATTCGCAGTAAACTTGACGAGTCTCCCGTTTTTAAGCAAATGCTCGACCAAGGGAAAATTTCAAGACGCCCCGTGCGAGAAGCATTTTCATCCCATAAAAATCGAAAATGGATTATGGTAGCGATCGCGCTAACCTGTGGCGCGGCGGCTCATTGGACGGTATCGCAGTTTTATTCGATTTTCTTTTTGACCGGTACATTGAGGCTTGACTATTCATATGCGTACCCGTTGCTGCTGATAGCGCTTGTCCTGGGCGCTCCATTCTATGTCGTTTTTGGATTTCTCTCTGATAAGTTCGGACGTAAGCGGATCATGTTGGCGGGTTTGGCAATGGCAACATTTACGACACTACCGATCTATCACTCGCTCGCGATCGCGGCCAACCCTCTCTTGACGTCCTTTCAGGCAGAACATCATATTGAAGTGCATGCAGCGAAAGAATCATGCAACTTAAATTTTTTTGCGAAACCTAGTTCTAGTTGCGACCTTTTTCGCGATTTTCTTAATCGCAATGGACTTAGCTACGCTTTGGTTGATGAAGAACCCGGTACGACAAGTACATTAGCTGTCGATGGACACAGCTCGCTTGGCGATTCCAGTCCGCAGCAGATCACCGACTTTTTGAAAACCTTCGGATATCCGGAAAAAGCTGACCCACAAAAAGTTCAGAGCCTGAAGGTGGTTGGACTAATCGTTATCTTACTCGTGTATGCCGGTGCAATCGTCGGGCCAATGGCGGCAATGCTCATCGAGCTTTTCCCCTCCAACATCAGATACACGTCAGTGTCGATTGCGTACAATGTCGCAACTGCGTTGTTTGGAGGCAGTCTTGCTTTTGTTGTGTCAGCTATTCAGTTTTACACTGGCGACATTTTCCGCGGTTTTTTGTTCCCAATTGCATGTAGTGGATTGGCAGGATTTATCACCCTGTTCTTCTTGCCTGAGACAAAGGACCGCGATATCCGCCAGTAGGTGATTTATCGTTTGAACGGTCCGGCGCTCGCACATCTTCGTTAGCGCCTGAGTTGCCTAGTGCGTCATTTGCCATTCGGCGTGACGGATCGTCATTCTTGACCGGCTTGGCGATGCGGATCCAAGAAGTCGGTGACCGTTCTCTGGAGTAAAGTCAGACAAATCGGGTCGCGGGGAGCGCCCATATTCGGCGCTCCGACCTCGGTTCGGACTTTAGTTCGTTTAGGAAAAAATAAAATTGATGCGTCGACCGTCATTGTCAGACAGTCGAGTTCGGGCGCGTCCAGTATCGCAAAGGTCCCTGACTTCACACTAATCGGCCCGCCCACTGGCCCGAGGGGGCCCGGTAGATCCGCAAGGTGACGGCTTGGTCTGTGTCGTGTTCCATTCAGCCCCTAGAAGAAAGGCGGGGAGATCAAGAGTCGACGGTGCCGGCCTTGCCCGGACGGCCAAGAATCGGCACTGTCTGAAGCCGCTGATCAGATCACGACGCGAAGCCGCTTCGCGCGCTCTTTGAACGCTTTCTCTCCACCCTCAAGGATATCGCAGACGCGCTGGCGGATCCGTTTGTTCTCCAGCCCGCCCGCCTCATAGCTTTTGACAGGCAACTGGGCGGGTCTGTGACGCCCGCAGCTGGCAACAATCACCTGGTCCGCATCGGTGTTTACAACGAGGTTGGCGTTGTGAGTCACGATGATGATTTGCCGGCGTTTCTTCGCTTCGCGGAAACGGGCTACCAGCTCCTCGAATATGGATTGAGGATCCAGGTTCTCTTCCGGCTGATCAATAATCAGCGGCCGGTCGTCGGTCCCATCGATGGCGAGATAAAGCAGCAGCAAGACGATCCCCCGCGTACCGGGTGAAAGCTGTTCGATGTCCACGCCATCGTATTGGAGGCCGTAACCCACCGAGATATGGTCAGTGCTGTAAAGCCAGTCGGAGACCTGCCGTGCCCATTCTCGCGGCTTTTCTCCTTCAGGCATGTGCGTGCGAAGGTCCGCCTCATTCGTCTTCACAAAGTCCAGAAGTGCCGCCGAGGCTGCATCGGCGTCACCAGTTGACCAGCTGGGCAACAGCTGCGCGCGCGCGCGTTGCAAAAGACTACCTCGGCCCTGAAACGGCCCACTTCTCCGCAGGTCCAGCAGAGCTTCACCCGCCGAAGCCCAGCGCCCAATGTCCACACTTCGGCGTATCGAAAACGAAAGTTTGGAAAGGGAGCCGCCGGCTTCCTCGATCCGCGCCTTGATCGGCGCATACAGGACAGCGAGCTCTGCTTCCTCTTCGACGATCGCTGCGAACACCGCGGCATACGACTGCCGACGGGCATGGCCCAGCTCTTTGATCTTGCTTTCAGCACCTTTCGCGCGTTCGATCTGCTGAAGGACTTTGTTCAAGGCGGACTCGGCCTTGGTGATTTTCTCCGACAACGTGCTGAATCGCCGGGCATTCTGCACATCGATGCCGACGAGCTTCTTCAGGCGCTCACGTTCTCGCTCGATAAGAGCCAGCGGATGCAGGCGGAGATCTGCTTCCTCTGGTATCAGCGGAATGTTCTGATCAGCGCTAGGGTCAGCGGGGGCGATGACGCCCTCCAATCTAGCGACTTCCTTTTGCGCTTCGGCAATCCGGGTTTTAAGCAAAGCGTCGACCGCGCCGACGAAATCGACTTTGAATTCGCGCCAGTCTTCAGCAAGAAGGCCGGCTTCGGCCCTACGGAACTGAAGATTTTCAAGAAGCAGCGGCGCTTCGCGATCACGGAAATCCGAAACATCCGTCTGAAGCAATTGCAGGGAGCGGAGCTTGAGTTTGGCCCTATCGACTTCCTGCTGCTTGGCGTCTACAGCATTCGAGACCGTCTCAAGACGACGCGCCCGCGCTTCGTTCCCTTTCCCGACAAGCGCGTTTCTATCCTTCCTATCTTTGTCGATGGCTTTGCGACGCTCGTCACGATCTTTTTCGAGGGCTGCTAGGCCGTCCCTCCTAAGGCGCTCTTCGGTCAGTTCAGATGACGCCTTTTCCAACGCCATCTGGTTACGACCGCGCTTTTCCCGCGAACTTTCCAGGCGGATGGTAAGGAGCTCTTCGAAACTGTCGGCCCCGTACCGATCGGAGGACGGATGGGCGTTGAAGATGACGCGCTCGATTTCGTCGACGAGTTCGTCGTTTGGGCCATCGGCCGAACACAGCTGGTCGACAAACTGCTGAGACATGTATTGGACGTGCGGGTGATCGAGCAGGTCCTCCATGTCCGTCATCGTGAGGCCGTTCGACGTGTTATCGCCCGAAGCCCATTCCAGCCGCGCCTCGCTGTCTCGAAGAAAGTTCTTCGCGCGCGAAATGAACGACTTCTCGTTAAGCCGGGGCAAGAGCGCCAAGCCGCCGGCCGCAATGATGTCAGCCAGGGCCGTCTTGCCCGATCCGCGAGCCCCGATAATCGCCACAAGACCGGGGTTGAGGTCGACCTTGTTCTGCGACAACCACGCGGCGTTCGTGACTTCCACTGACTTTATGATGTTTGCATTCAGGGCGCCTACAGGCGGACTTCCGCCGATGAAAACACGCTCCCCGGGTTCGAGGCACACTTGACGCAGCGTTTCGAATCCGAGGTCGCCCTTAATCCAACACATGCGGCTGGCGTCCGGAGCGCCGACCTTTCCGGCCGAGTGAGCATCAGAGCCGTGCAGACAGGGCTTCGGGCCGCCATATTTTTCGTGGAGCTCCGATACGGAAACCTTTTCGTTCCCGAGCCAGAAGCTGGCCTGCTTCGGGTTGCCGCTAAAAATAATGTGCGAAGACCGTTCGATGTCAGCCCGGAGCGCTGCGAAGGACGCTTCTTCATCGCGCAGTCCAGAAGTGCCGTCCTTTTCGCCACCGGCGACCGCGATCAGGACGTTCTTCCTCGCCCATTCGGAGTTTTTCAGGGCTCGCTTCAGGTCTTCGAGCATCACCTTAAACTGATTGGCCCCTTCGCTCCGAGCCGCGTTGTCGTCAACGGCCTTGGGGTTGTGAACGCGTCCGAGACGGATCAAATCATTGCGATCGCAGCGGTATACCTCGTCGCGATAAGAAAACTGCAGTTCGCGCATGAAACGGTGAATGCGCTCAACGTGGTCGGCATCATCCGGGCAAAACAGCAAATGCATGTTGATCGCCGATGCGCGCGACGTCTCGATCGTCAGCCGCAGTTCGACGTTCGGAAACAGTAAGCCGACGTTCGCAAGCCGTCCCTGCTTCTTCGATGACAGAGCACGTTCATACCCTTCAATGCCGAAATAGTCTGTGATGCCCATGGCACGGATGGGAGGGTCGCAGGCCTCGACTGCAGTGAGGAACGACTCCCAAGCATCTTTTCCACCGTACTGATCGTTTAAGGCAGTTCCGGGCACATGGATATGCGGGTCCCAGCGATGCCATTCGGAGCCTCGTGCGCTCTCAACCTCGAAATTTTCAGTCATTTGGCTATGGGTTCAACTTTTAAGAATTGTCAACGCTGCTCAGAAACTGAAGCTGCGCGGCGACCAATTATGGGGCAGGCCGGCGGCCTTCAATAGATGCGGGCAATGACCGGGACGCGATGTGCTGCACAGGCCGGCGTCAAGGGTGAGCTTTTCCGGGGCGAACTGGCGGCCGCACCCAGACATCGTGGCATCTCCGTTATCCGATTCGAGCGGGTTCAGGCGGCATTGGTGCCACGGCCACGGCACCACATTCCGCGAGCGGTGGAGCGAGGGCAAACACATGGTTCGCAGATCGGTGCGAAGCGTCACGCGCGGCGAGGAACGCGGACGGTGCGGGACATCGACGAGACGCGCCTAGACTGGGTCGTGGCAACCTAGGCAACGGTTAACGTCCGTGTTTAGCACGCTTGAGAATTGCGCCATAGATGGCCCGGATTTTCACCAGTGAAAATCCCGAAAGCGAAAACGCCCGCGCGAAGCGGGCGTTGAAGCAGTGAGCCATACCGCTCAAGGAGCCTGTCAGATTTTTAGTGTGCCGAGGTCATGAGACGATAACGGGAATAACGTCCTATGACCGAAGCAACCGTGACAACGAAGAACAAGAGCACAAAGGCACCGAAGCTGTTTTCCGATGA
>Ga0182735_1000410_pt1 | contig 35766 bp, 35 predicted proteins | sample eDN5th30CKraftMG_FD_128524 | JGI IMG/M metagenome (GOLD analysis project Ga0182735, IMG submission 128524) | Enriched Miracle-Growth compost microbial communities from Emeryville, California, USA - eDNA 5th pass 30_C Kraft MG (version 2) (version 2) ...
ACCGGGCCGTCATCCGCCGCGGCGGCGGGGAGCCGGCCTCATGACCGAGGAAGAGCGGAAGGCGCTGTTCGTCGCCGGCATCCGCCAGGCGCTGCGACTGGTCATCGACCCGGAACTCGGCGAGAATATCGTCGATCTGGGGCTGGTCTATGCGATAGAGGTTGAAGACGGCGTCGTTCGTATCGAAATGACGACGACGACGCGCGGCTGTCCGGCCACCAGCTATCTCAAGGAAGCCGCGGAGCAGGCGGCGTGGGCGCTGCCGGGCATCCACTATGTCGAGGTCAAGGTGACCTATGAGCCGCCGTGGACGCCCGAATTGATGAACGAGGAAGCCAAGGCCCATCTCGGCTTTGCGAGCAGCATGAGGCGGCGATGAACGACACTCCCCGGACCAGCACCATCGTCATTGACGGAGTGCCCTTGCCGGACAGGCTCGACGAGGAACTGGTCCATGCCGTGGTCCACGGCTTCTATGACAAGATCCGCGCCGACGAGTTGCTTGGCCCTATTTTCTACAGCGTCATCCCGCCGGAGGCATGGCCGCGCCATCTCGCCAAGATGTGCGATTTCTGGTCGTCGCTGCTGCTCAGGACCGGGCGCTACGACGGCCGGCCGATGCCGGTGCACCTGGCCATACCGGGGATCGGCGAAGAGCATTTCCGCCGCTGGCTGACGCTGTTTCGCGCCACCGTCAACGACCTTTGCCCGCCCGAGATCGCCTCGCTGTTCATGGACCGGGCATTGCGCATCGCCCACAGTTTCCGCATGGCGATCGCCTTCAGCCGCGGCGAAAGCACGATGGATATCGAGCCGATCTACGAACACACCCTTTGATCCCATCCGCCCGGCGGACGCGGGCTTTCCGGGCTTGCGCGAGCGGCGCAGGGAACGGGATTGCCGATTGCGGCGTTTCCCTAGCCAATGGCGCCGAGCGTGGCGCGGCAATCGAAGGAGGCTCCGATGGGCTTAGGCACCATTCTCATCATCATTCTGATCCTGGCGCTGCTGGGCGGCTTCAGCGGCATCGGCGGCGGCCCGTTCTACGGCACCGGCTACTATGGCGGCGGTGGGCTCGGCCTCCTCCTCATCATCGTCCTCATCCTCGTCGTCCTCGGGAGGTTGTAACCAGTAGCACGTTTCCCGAAAATTGTTCCGGTTCGGGACAAAGTCGGATTGTTATTCCCTATAGGAAGCGACTGGCCTTACTCGCTGGCGTCATTCCGGGCCGCGCAGCGGACCCGGAATCCAGTGCGCCGGCCTCATTTGTTTAGCCTCGGATCGGCAGCGTCCCCTCTCTGGGTTCCGGGTTCCGCTGCGCGGCCCCGGAATGACGGACTGCATGCGAACAGCGCCTGTCTCCTACCGTTACGCACCCGAAGCCGGGCATTTCCACTTATACCCCGCTCCAAACCCTGACTGTCCAGCCGTCCTGGCTAGAGCTGGGATTCGATCGGCAGATGGCGCACCAGCAGGGCAAGCGCACGGCGTGACAGGCTGGCTTCCGGCTCGCGTGTGAACTGCAGCATCTGCCCTTGGTCGATCCCCGTCCACACCAGCCTGCCGTCACGCAGGGTGACGGCATAACTCGTCTGGGGCAGGATTTCATGGTCGAAGCGGCGGCGCAGTTCGGCCACCAGCGCCTCGTCGTGGAACAGCACGCCCATCTCGGCATTCAGCGACACCGAGCGCGGATCGAAGTTGAACGAGCCGACGAAGCCGGTCTTGCCGTCCACGGTGAACGCCTTGGTGTGCAGGCTGGCGCCCTTGGAACCGAACACGGAAATTTTGGCCTGGTGACTGAACGGCTGCAACTCGAACAGCCGGATGCCGGCCCTGAGCAGGCGCTTGCGGTAGTTGGCATAGGCGCCGTGAACGGTGGCGACGTCGGTGGCGGCCAGCGAATTGGTCAGCGCCGTCACCTCGGTGCCTCGTGCGACGAGTCCGGACAGGATCGCGGTGCCCTTCCGGCCCGGGATGAAGTAGGGCGAGACGATTTCAAGTTCCTTGCGCGCCGTCTGGATCAAGGGAAGCAGTTCCCTCATCAGCCAGCTTCTGGTTTTCTCGCCGCGCACCTTTTCCGGCGGATCGGAAATGACGCGCGCCATATCGGTCCAGTGGAAGCCGTCGCCGGTGGCGATGCAGCGCGCGATCGCATGCAGGTCGCCGATGCCGTGCAAAAGCTGCGCGTCGGCGGTGGTGTCGATGCGGGTGACGAAGCCCGCCTTGGTGGCCGGCCTCTTTTTCGAGTGCAGCGCATCGATGCTCCACGCCGCGCTCGACTGCCAGAACGACTCGAAGATGCGCGCGGTCTGTTCGACCGCCGGGCCGACCAACAGCAGGTCGAGGTCGCGGAAATTGGTCTCGGCGGCGTCGAAATAGGCATCGCCGATGTTGCGGCCGCCGACGATGGCGAGCGTGCCGTCGGCGATCCAGGCCTTGTTGTGCATGCGCCGCGTCATGGCGAACAGCCGGAACACCATTTCGGCGGCCCGAAGCAGGCTGCCGTTTCGCATGCCGCTCGGGTTGAACAGCTTCAGCTCGATGTTGGGGTGGGCGTTGAGCGCCAGATAGGCGGCGTCGCTGCCGCGCGGGTTGATGTCGTCGAGCAGGATGCGCACGCGCACGCCACGTTCGGCGGCCCGCACCACTTCCTGCATCAGCACGCGCCCGGTGTGGTCGTCGTGCCATAGATAGTACATGAGGTCGAGGCTGCGAACCGCGCCCCGGGCCGCGAGCACGCGCGCGGCGAAGGCATCGTAATTGTCCGCGATCAGCAGCAGGCCGCTGTTGCCGGCCGCGATCTTGTCCTGGGCAAATTGCGAAACCGCTATGTCCATCCGCTTCCACTCGCCATGGCAGTGCCGGCAGGCGGCACTCCAGCGTCAAGCTGAACGTTTCAAACGGGATCCGGTTGCTTCGGCGCCTCGCCCAGGACTTCGAGGTTGAGGCGCGCCTTGATCGGCAGATGATCGGAGGCGACCCGGGCGAGCGGCGTCTGGTGCACCTCGATGCGGGTGATCAGGCTTGCCGGCCGTGCCATGATGCGGTCGAGCGCCAGCAGCGGATAGCGCGAGGGAAAGCTCGGCAGCACCGCGTGGATCGGCCCGAAATGCGGCAGCAGCGCCAGCAGCGACGAGCGGTTGCGCACCCGCCATTCGTTGAGGTCGCCGAGCAGGATCGTCGGCTTCGAGACGGAGCGCGTCGCCTCGACCAGCGCGCTGGCCTGTTGCGAGCGGGAACGCCGCAGCAGGCCGAAATGCGCGGCGACGACGCGCAGGCTTATTCCCTTGAGTTCGAGGTCGACGATGATCGCGCCGCGCGGCTCGAAGCCGGGCAGCCTGACCTGCCGGACATCCTGCACGATGCCGCGCCGGGCGAGGATGAGGTTGCCGTGCCAGCCGTGGCTGCCGTGGTTTGCCGGCGTATGGGTCGGAACGAGGTCGGTCTCGCGCTGCAACGCCTCAAGGTCGAGCAGGCCGAGCCGCGCGCCGGTGCGCTCGTCGGCTTCCTGCAGGGCGATGATGTCGGCGTCGATCTCGCCGACCACGCGCGCCACGCGTCCGGGATCGAAGCGGCCGTCGGTGCCGACGCATTTGTGCACGTTGTAGGAGGCGATGGTCGTCGAGGCGCCTTCGCCGGCGAAGTCGATGAAGCCCGGCGCCTTCTTGCGAAGGGCCGCCGCCAGCGAGGAAGGCAGGGTCTGTGCGTGATCGGGCATGCGCTTGGCGGAATGCTTAATTCGGAAGGGGAATCGCCTGTTGCCTGGTGCGTCTTCGTCAATGGGCATGTCGGTCAATGGTTCCCCGGAAGCGGTTCCACGGTTGACGCGGCGCGGCCGCATCGGAAAAAGAATAGGGTTCGATGCAACATAAATCCACTTCGGCTTGTTCATAGAAGACGATTACGGGGTAGAACTGTTTCATGAATCGAAGTTCCGGCGTCCGGCGACTTTCCAGCACAGCCATCGGCACGGGCGCGGCGCTTCTGCTCGCCGGCCAGGCGTGGGCTGTCGAAGGGGCCGCGTCCGGAGCGGCGATGGCCGGTTCGAGCGAAGCGGCTTTCGTCGCGGAAATCGTGCTGCTTCTCGTTCTCGGGCGTGGGCTTGGGGAAATCCTCCAGCGCATGGGCCAGCCCGCGGTGATGGGGCAGTTGATCGGCGGCATCGTGCTGGGGCCGTCGCTGTTCGGCTGGCTGTGGCCGTCGGCGCAGCATTTCGTCTTTTCCGGTGATCCGGTCCAGAAGAGCATGATCGATGCCGTCTCGCAGCTCGGCATCCTCATGCTGCTTCTGCTGACCGGCATGGAAACGGACATGAAGCTCGTGCGCAGGGTCCGCAAGGCGTGTATCTCCATTTCCGCCACCGGCGTCGCCGTGCCGTTTGCCTGCGGTTTCGTGCTCGCCCAGTTCCTGCCGCCCGAACTGCTGCCCGAGCCGGACGAGCGCATCGTCGCCGGGCTTTTCCTCGGCACCGCGCTGTCGATTTCCTCGGTGAAGATCGTCGCCATGGTGGTGCGCGAGATGAACTTCATGCGCCGCGACCTCGGCCAGGTCATCGTGTCCTCCGCCATCGTGGAGGACACGGTCGGCTGGCTGATCATCGCCGTCACCTTCGGCATCGCCACCCATGGCAGGGTCGAGGTGCTGTCGCTGCTCGGCACGGTCACCGCCGTTGCGGTCTTCATGGTGTTCAGCTTCACGCTCGGGCGGCGCATCGTGTTCACCCTCATCCGCTGGACCAACGACGCCTTCCGCAGCGAATACGCGGTCATCACCATGATCCTTGTCATCATGGGCGTGATGTCGCTGATCACCGACATGATCGGCGTGCACTCGGTGCTCGGCGCTTTCGTCGCCGGCATCCTGGTCGGCGAATCGCCGATCCTGTCGGACCATATCGAAGGCCAGCTGCGCGGCATCATCACCGCCCTGTTCATGCCGGTGTTCTTCGGCGTGGCCGGCCTTTCCGCCGATCTTACCGTACTGGTCGATCCGATGCTGGCGCTGCTCACGCTCGGTCTCGTCGTCATAGCCAGCATCGGCAAGTTCAGCGGCGCCTTCATCGGCGGCAAGATGGCGGGCCTTTCGCGCAAGGAGGCGATCGCCGTCGGCTGCGGCATGAATGCGCGCGGCTCGACCGAGGTGATCGTCGCTAGCATCGGCCTGTCGATGGGATTGCTCTCGGAAACCCTGTTCACGATGATCGTCACCATGGCGGTCATCACCACGCTCGCCATGCCGCCGATGCTGCGCTGGGCGCTGGGGCGCCTGCCGATGGGCGAACTGGAGAAGGAGCGGGTGGAGCGCGAGGAACTCGACCAGCGCGGGTTCGTCTCAAAACTGCAACGCCTGCTTCTCGCCGCCGACGACAGCGCGGTCGGGCGCTTTAGCGCCTATCTCGCCGGCCTGATCGGCGGCGGGCGCGGCATGCCAACGACCTTCCTGCACCTGGCCACCAAGGAGCCGCCGGCCGGCGCCAAGGGATCGCCGAAACACGTGGAAACCATCCGCGAAGGCGCCAAAGCGAGCGCCATGGCGGTACGGGAAGGAGAAAATACCCCGGTCGACAAGGTTCACCTGAGTTCACGCACCGAAGTCGGCGCCACCGGCAAGACCATCGCCGAGGAAGCCCGCAAGGGCTACGACATGCTGATCGTCGGCCTCAACAACGCCCTGACCGCGAAGGGCAATTTCACCGCGCGCCTGACCGACATCGCCGGCGGCTTCGACGGACCGTTGTGCCTGGTCATGAAAGGCACCGGCGGTGCGGCGGACATGCCGGCCCTGCGCTCGGACGAAACCATCCTGGTGCCGGTCAACGGCACCGAGGCCTCGCGCCGCGCCGCCGAACTGGCCCTGGCGCTGGCGCGCCCGAACCGCACGCGGGTGCGGGCGCTCTATGTCGCGCACGAGGACAAGAGCAGCCATCTGCTGTCCTCGATCTCGCACCGCCGCGAGGAGGCCGTGCTGAAGGACATCGCCCATCTCGGCGAGCGTTACGGCGTCACCGTCGTGACCGCGATGCGGGTGCAGGGTGCCGCCGGCGCCGCGATCCGCAAGGAGGCGGCCAAGGGCGTCGCGCTGATCGTGATGGGCGCCACCCAGCGGCCGGGCGACGAGCTGTTCTTTGGCGATACGGCCGCCATGGTGCTGGGGAAAAGCCGCGTGCCGGTGGTGCTGCTCACCACCGGTCGCGTCAGCCGCGACGACGCCGAGCAGGAAGCCCGGCGCTCCGCCGGGCCCGACCCCGCGTCGGAATGAAGGGAATTGTGGAAGGTCGGCCGGCCGTTCAGCCGCCGGACTTCGGCACCAGAAGCGGGACGATGCGCTCGCTTTCCGTCACGGCCGGGCGGCCGGCGCCGCTATAGGGGATGCCGAGCGCGTCCCACGTCTCGACCAGCGCGCCCTGCAATTCGAGGATCAACTCGTCGAAGTGGTAGGGCGTCGGCGTGATCCGCAGCCGCTCGGTGCCGCGCGGCACCGTCGGGTAGTTGATCGGCTGGATATAGATGCCATGCACGCCGAGCAGGCGGTCCGTGGCCATCTTGCACAGTTCGGGGTCGCCGACCAGGATCGGCACGATATGGGTGGTCGAGGCCATCACCGGCAGGCCGGCGGCCGAAAGGATGTGCTTGGTGTGGGCGACCTGCCGCTGCTGGGCGTCGCGTTCCGCCTGCGAGGCCTTCAGGTGGCGGATGGCGGCGGTGGCGCCCGCCGCGATCGCCGGCGGCAGCGCGGTGGTGAAGATGAAGCCCGGCGCATAGGAGCGCACGGCGTCGATCACCGCCCGCGTGCCGGTGATATAGCCGCCGAGCGTGCCGAACGCCTTGGCGAGCGTGCCTTCGATGATGTCGATGCGGTCGGCCAACCCCTCGCGCTCGGTGATGCCGCCGCCGCGCCCGCCATACATGCCCACCGCATGGACCTCGTCGATATAGGTCATGGCGTTGTACTTGTCGGCGAGGTCGGCGATTTCCTTGATCGGCGCGACGTCCCCGTCCATCGAGTAGACGCTTTCGAACACGATCAGCTTGGCGCGCTCGCGGCCCGCCGCCTGCAACAGGCTTTCCAGGTGGGCGACGTCGTTGTGGCGGAAAATCTTCTTTTCCACGCCCGAGCGGCGCACGCCCTCGATCATCGAGGCGTGGTTGAGCTCGTCCGAAAGGATCAGGCAGTTCGGCAACAGCCGGGCGATGGTCGAGATCGAGGCCTCGTTGGAGATGAAGCCGGAAGTGAAGGCAAGCCCCGCCTCCTTGCCGTGCAGGTCGGCGAGTTCATGCTCGAGTTCGACCAGCGGGTTGCTGGTGCCGGAAATGTTGCGGGTGCCGCCGGCGCCGGCGCCCATGCGGCCGGCAGCGGTCTGGAAGGCGGCGACGACATCGGGATGCTGGCCCATGCCGAGATAGTCGTTGGAGCACCAGACGGTGATCTCCTGCGCCCGGCCGTTGGCCCGCCAGATCGCGCGCGGAAACTTGCCGACGATGCGTTCGAGGTCGGCGAAGACCCGGTAGCGCCGCTCCGCGTGGAGCTGGTCGATGGCATCTTCAAAAAAGCGCTGGTAGTTCATGCGGGGGTCCCGAATTTTGCGTGGATCATAGCCATTGCCTGTTTTGACGTCCACCGATGCGTTTGGTCAAAATGCCACGCCTTTGCGGGAGCATTCTAGACGCCGTTCCATCGCGTTTTTCCTTGCGCCAGCGCAAGTTTCCGTCGATCCGGTCGCGTCCGGTGTGGAATGCGGGCGGGAGCGCTTCCATAGGACCGTTAACAGGTTTATCGCTGCCTTGCAGCTCGGCCGCCGTTTGAGGCAGTTTCAGGCGCGCAAGGGGTATTCGGCAACGGCCGGCCTTCGTGCCGGCAGGTCTTCGGGGAAGGCATGAGAGTTCTTGTTCTGGGCGCGGGCGTGGTCGGCACCGCCGCCGCCTATTATCTGGCGAGGGACGGACACGAGGTCACCGTCATCGAGCGGCACGCGACGGCGGCGCGCGGCACCAGCTATTCCAACGCCGGGCTGGTCTCGCCGGGCGACGCCACCGCATGGGCATCGCCGGCTGCGTTGAAGACGTTCCTCCGCGGCATTTTCAACCATGATCTGGGCATCCGGGTGCGGTGCCGGCTCGACCCCTACCTGTTCGCCTGGAGCCTGCGCTTCCTGCGCCAATGCACCCGCGCGCGCATGCGCGCCAACACCGACGTCAAGATCAGGATGGCGCTCTATTCGCGCGAATGCATCAACGCGCTGATTGCCGATACCGGCATCGCCTATGACGGGCGCAGCAAGGGCATCCTTTACCTGTTCCGCTCGCAGCAGAGCCTCGACCAAGGCTCGCAGAACTATCTTTACCTCGGCAGGCACGGGCTCGACGTCGAGGTCGTGGACCGCACCCGCCTGCTTCAGCTGGAGCCGGGGCTGGCCAACAGCCGCGGCCCGCTTGCCGGCGCCGTCTATTCGCCGATGGACCAGACAGGCGATTCCCGCCTGTTCACCGAGGCGCTGGCCGCCCATGCCGCCGAAAAGCTCGGCGTGAAGTTTCTCTACGGCACGACCGTCGAGGCTCTCGATACCGAAGGCGACCGGGTGCGCGCGGTCATGACCTCCGCCGGGCGGATTGAAGCCGACGCGGTTGTGCTGTCGATGGGGCCGGAAAGCGGTGTGTTCGGGCGCCGCTACGGCATCGACCTGCCGGTCTACCCGGTCAAGGGTTACACCGCGACGATACCGCTCGAGGACCCGGCGCTCGGGCCGACCATGGGTGGGGCCGACGAGGACAGTTTCGTCGCCTATTCGCGGCTCGGCAACCGGTTGCGGCTGACCTCCACCGCCGAGTTCACGGGCTTCGACCGCAGTTTCCGGCCCCGGGATTTCCGGTCCCTTTTCAGGACCGGCCACGAGCTGTTCCCCGGCGCCTTCGACGAGAAGAAGGCCGAGCTCTGGGCCGGGCTTAGGCCGATGATGCCGAATTCCATCCCCGTGTTCGGGCCGGCGCGGTTCCGCAACTTCTATCTCGACACCGGCCACGGCCATCTCGGCTGGACCATGGCCTGCGGTTCCGGGAAATTCCTTGCCGACCTCGTCGCCGGCCGCAAGCCGGAGATCGATCCGCAAGGACTGATCTACAAGGGATAGGCCTACACCGCTTCCCAGCCGTCATGCGAGCCGGCGCGGAAGATCGCATCGATCACCTTCTGGTTGAGCACCGATTCCTCGAGCGTGAATACCTTGTCGCCCCCGCCGAGCGCCGCCCGCGCGAAGGCCTCGACCTGCAGCCGGTACTGCTGGGCGACGGGAAAGCGGAACACCTGCGTCTGCGTGTGGTGCTGGTCGTGCAGTTCGATGCGGTGGTGGTCGTAGCGCCCGGCATTGAACGGCGAGGCGACCTCGATGAAACCCTTGTCGCCGTGAAAGACCATCGTTTGGCGCATCGCCAACTGCGTCGACAGGTAGAAGGACAATTCGAAATCGCCGAAATCGGCGCGCACGGAGGAATAGATGTCGGTGCCGAAATCGCTGTCGCGCTCGATGCTCGCCTGGACGCGCAGCGGCTCGCGGCCCGTCGCGAAGCGGGTGGAAACGGTGGGGTAGACGCCGATGTCGGGCAGCGCGCCGCCGCCGAGTTCGAGCTGGTTGCGCATGTTGGCCGGATCGACGTTATAGTAGGAGAATGCGCCCTGCACGTGGCGCAGACGGCCGATGGCGCCCTCGGCGATCAGGTCGCGCAGCTTGATCCATTGCGGATGGTAGGTGACCATGAAGGCCTCGCTGACCAGCACCTTCTTTTTATCGCGCAACGCGATCAGCGGCAGGATGTCGCCGGCGGCAAGCGCCAGCGGCTTTTCCACAAGCACGTGCTTGCCGGCCTTTATCGCCCTGGCCGTCCATTCGACATGCTGCGACGTGGGCAGCGGGATATAGACACCGTCGACGCCATCGCTGGCCAGCAGTTCCTCATAGGAACCGAAGGCATGGGTCGCGCCGAAACGGGTCGCCAACGCCCGCGCCCTGTCGATGTCGCGGCTGGCAACGGCCGTCAGGATGCCGTTGTCGGCCTCGGCGATGGCGGGCAGCACCTGCTCGCGTCCGATCCTGGCCGTCGAAAGAACACCCCAGCGAAACATCGTGCATCCTCTCCAGATCGTGACGACCCAAGCTTTGCCCGAAAAGGCCGGTTGTGCCAAGGTCGCGGGAACCCCATCATCGGCGTTTGCCAGCCGGCGCGCTACGACAAGGACATGGCCATATGGACGTACGCAAGCTTGGAACCGAACTCGCCGTCTTTCCAGTCGGCCTCGGCTGCATGTCGATGAGCCACGGCTATGGCTATGGCGGCCAGGACGAGAACGAGGCGGTCAGGACGCTGCACCGGGCCGTCGAACTCGGGGTGAACTTCTTCGATACGGCGGAGGTCTACGGCCCTTTCAACAACGAAATCCTCGTCGGCAAAGGCTTGCTGCCGCTGCGCGACAAGGTGAACATCGCCACCAAGTTCGGCTTCAACGTGGTGGAGACGCCGGAAGGGCCGAAGCAGTTGCCCGGCCTCAACAGCAAGCCCGGCCATGCGCGCGCGGTCGCGGAGGGGTCGTTGAAACGGCTCGGCATCGAAGTGATCGACCTCTTCTACCAGCACCGCGTCGATCCCGAGGTGCCGATCGAGGAGACGGTGGGCGAGATGGCCGAACTGGTTCGCGAGGGCAAGGTGCGGGCGATCGGCCTGTCGGAGGTCGGCGTCGCCACGCTGCGCAAGGCGCACGCCGTGCACTCCATCGCCGCCGTGCAGAGCGAATACTCGCTTTGGACCCGCGATCCCGAGGCGGGCATGCTGGCGGCATGCCGGGAGCTCGGGGTCGGCTTCGTGCCGTTCAGCCCGCTCGGGCGGGGCTTTCTGGCGGGAGCGATCAAGTCGGCGGACCAGCTTGGCGAAGGCGATTTCCGCCGCGGCCTGCCGCGCTTCGAGGCGCAGAACATCGAACGGAATCTGGCGGCGGTCGCCCGGCTGGAAAAGCTTGCCGCCGCCAAGGGCGTCAGCGCGGCGCAATTGGCGCTGGCCTGGGTGCTCGCGCAAGGCGATTTCATCGTGCCGATCCCCGGCTCGCGCAAGGTCGGCAATCTGGAACAGAACGTTGCCGCCGCCGCCATCGCGCTGAGCCCGGCCGAACTCGCCGAGATCGGTAACCTGATCACACCGGACCAGATTGCCGGGGCGCGCTATGGCGATGCCGCCATGGCGCAGACCAACCGGTAAGGCAAGTCGCGCGGTTTTAGCCGCGCAGCACGCCGCCGGTCTGCTTGGCCACGTTGTCGACGATCCGCTTGGCGAGCGCCTCGAAGTCCTCGTCGGTCAGCGTCTTCTCGACCGGCTGGATCGCCACTTCGATGGCGATGGACTTCTTGTCCGCGCCGAGCGAGGCGCCTTCGAAGACGTCGAACACCGAGACGCCGGTGATCAGCTTCTTGTCGGCGCCGAGCGCGGCCCTGGTCAGCGTGCCGGCCTCCACCTGCCGGTCGACGACGAAGGCGAAGTCGCGCTTCACCGCCTGGAAGGCGGAAAGCTCCAGCTTCGGCTTGGTCCGCGTCGGCTTTGCCTTGGGCTCGGGCAGGGCATCGATGAAGACCTCGAAGCCGCAGAGCGGGCCGGAGACGTCCAGCCCTTCCAGCGTCTTGGGATGGAACTCGCCGAAATGCCCGAGCACCAGCTTGGGGCCGAGCTTGATCACGCCGGAACGGCCGGGATGATACCAGCCCGGCGCGCCGGTCTCGATCTGCAGCCGGTCCACCGGGGCGCCGCAGGCTTCGAGCGCCGCTATGGCGTCCGCCTTGGCGTCGAACACGCCGACCGGCGCGGCGTTGCCGGCCCAGTTGCGGCCCGATCCCTCCAGCCTGGCGGTGCCGCGCCGCACGCCGGCGGCGACACGGCGCTGGCGGTCGGGCGTGTCGCCCTCATAGGTGCCGGACACCTCGAACAGCGCCACGTCGCCGATGCCCTTGTCGGCGTTGCGCTGGGCCGCCGCGATCAGGCCCGGCAGCAGCGAGGGGCGCATGTCGGACATGTCGGCGGCGATCGGGTTGGCGAGCTTCAGCTCCGCCTGCCCGCCGCCGAAAAGCTCGGCATGGCTGGCCGGGATGAACGACCAGGTCACGGCTTCCATCATGCCGCGCACGGCCAGCGCCCGGCGTGCCGCGCGTGTCCGGATCTGCAACGGGGTGAGGATCTTGCCGTTGACCGCGTCGTGGCTGGCGAGCGGTTGCGGCAGGATGGCGTTGACGCCATGGATACGCATAACCTCCTCGACCAGGTCGGCCTTGCCGTCGACATCCGGCCGCCACGACGGCACCGCGACCTCGACCACCTCGCCCGAGCCCTTCGGTTCGAAGCCGAGGCGCGAAAGGATGTCGAGACTTGTCTCGGCCGGTACGTCGAGGCCGGTCAGCCGCTTCACTTCCGAGAGCGGGAAGGAGACGATTTTCGGGGCATGGCCGGCATAGCCGACGACTTCGCTGGCCGTGGGCTCGCCGCCGCACAGGTCGAGCACCAGCCGGGTCGCCAGTTCGAGGCCCGGCACCATGAATTCCGGATCGACGCCGCGCTCGAAACGATAGCGGGCGTCGGTGATGATGCCGAGCGAGCGGCCTGTGCGGGCCGTCGCGATCGGGTCCCAGAGGGCGGATTCGATCAGCACGTCGGTGGTGTTCTCGTCGCAGCCGGAATGCTCTCCGCCCATGACGCCGGCGATGGACTCCACGCCCTTTTCGTCGGCGATCGCGCACATTTCCGGCGTCAGCGCATATTCGCGCCCGTCCAGCGCCAGCACCTTCTCGCCGTCCCTGGCGCGGCGCACGACGAGGTTGCCGGCGACCTTGCTGGCGTCGAACACATGCAGCGGCCGGCCGCGGTCGAAGGTGACGTAGTTGGTGATGTCCACCAGCGCGCTGATGGGGCGCAGTCCGATGGCGAGCAGCCGCTGCTGCATCCATTTGGGCGACGGGCCGTTCTTCACTCCGCGGACGAGGCGCAGCGCAAAGCCCGGACAAAGTTCCGGCGCCTCGATGGTGACCTTCACCGGGCATTCGCCCTTGCCGGCAACCGGCGGGACCGCCCCGTCCTTCAGGCGCCCCAGCCCCGAAGCGGCGAGATCGCGGGCGATGCCGTAGACGCCGGTCGCGTCCGGATGGTTCGGTGTCAGGTTGATGTCGATCACCGGATCGTCGATCTGCGCATAGGCGGCGTAGCTGGTGCCGAGCGGCGCGTCGGCCGGCAGTTCGATGATGCCGTTGTGGTCCTCGGAAATCTCGAGTTCGCGCTCCGAGCACATCATGCCGCGGCTTTCGACCCCGCGGATAGTGCCGACGCCGAGCGTGATCCCGGTGCCGGGGATATAGACGCCCGGTGCCGCGAAGGCGCCGACGAGGCCGGCGCGCGCATTCGGCGCCCCGCACACCACCTGCACCGGCGGCGCACCCGTTCCGGTATCGACGGAGAGCACGCGCAGCTTGTCGGCGTCGGGATGCTTCTCGGCCGTCAGCACCTTGGCGATGACGAAGGGTTTCAGCCGCGCCTTGTCGTCGACGGACTCGACTTCGAGGCCGATCGAGGTCAGCCGCTCGACGATCTCATCGAGCGAGGCATCGGTATCAAGGTGATCCTTGAGCCAGGAGAGGGTGAATTTCATCAGTTGTTCCTTGCCGCCTTGGCTTCAGCGAGTGTGAGCCGTTTGGCGTTCAGATGTCACGCTGTATATCGATTTGGGATGGTCAGGCTGCGGCCCGTGGACGTTTGGCGCCGGGCGACTTCAGGCCAAGAAACATGCTCTTGACCGAAATTCCTTCATCGGCCGCCGGCCACCAGATTCCTTCGTACATGAGTTCGATCTCGTTCAGTTCCGTCTGGCTCAATCCGCCAAGAAAGGGATACCACCAAAGAGGCGTGGCGATGGAACGTCCGTCCGCCAGGCTGACATGCACTTCGTCGGCGGTGCACCATGCCTTGACGGGTCGCATTTCATCGGTCTCAAAGGCCAAAGAAGTCATTCCACGCACCTATCCAAACATCACGTCGCTCGGCGGCGACCGCAAGCAACTGAGCTGTCTCGCGGTCATCATACCCCTTGTTGCGGGCAACCTCCAAACTTTGCAGCCATATCTTCAAGGATTTGCCGTCCTTGACGACATGCACGTGCGGCGGCTCGTCACGGTCCAAAGCGTAGAACCTGAATTTGTGACCATGCCACACGAGCAGGGTCGGCATTTCAACTGCTCAATCCGCCAAACAGGGTCGGCATGTCGAGCGGGCGGAAGCCGTAGTGCGACAGCCAGCGGACGTCGGCGTCGAAGAAGGCGCGGAGGTCCGGCATGCCGTATTTCAGCATGGCGATGCGGTCGATGCCCATGCCCCAGGCGAAGCCCTGGTATTCGTCGGGATCGAGCCCGCCGGCCCTGAGCACGTTCGGGTGCACCATGCCGCAGCCCAGGATTTCCATCCAGTCGTTGCCTTCGCCGAAGCGCACTTCGCCCGGCCGCGAGCGATCGCACTGGATGTCGACCTCGAGCGATGGTTCCGTGAACGGGAAATAGGACGGACGGAAGCGCATCTTGACCGAAGGAACCTCGAAGAACGCCTTGCAGAACTCCTCCAGCACCCATTTCATGTTGGCGACGTTGGCCGTCTTGTCGACCACCAGCCCCTCGACCTGGTGGAACATCGGCGAGTGGGTGGCGTCCGAATCCTGCCGGTAGGTCTTGCCCGGGATGACGATGCGGATAGGCGGCTTCTGCGCCTCCATGGTGCGGATCTGCACCGGCGAGGTGTGGGTGCGCAGCACCTTGCGCTCGCCCGCCTCGTTCGGCTGGAAGAAGAAGGTGTCGTGCATCTCGCGCGCCGGGTGCCCGTCGGGGAAGTTGAGGGCGGTGAAGTTGTAGTAGTCGGTCTCGATGTCCGGCCCCTCGGCGATGGCGAAGCCGAGGTCGCCGAAGATGGCGGCGATCTCGTCGATGACCTGGCTGATCGGATGGATGCGGCCGCGCTCGGCCGGCGAACTGCGCACCGGCAGCGTCACGTCGACCCGTTCGGCGGCGAGCCGCTGGGCGATCGCCACGTCCTTCAGTTCGGCCTTGCGCGCCGAAAGCGCCTCGCCGACACGGGTCTTCAGGCCGTTGATCGCCGGGCCCTTGACCTGCCGCTCCTCGGGGCTCATCGCGCCCAGCGTCTTCAGGAGCTCGGAAATCGACCCCTTCTTGCCGAGGGCCGCGACGCGCACCGCCTCGATGGCGGGTTCGTCGCCGGCCGCGGCGATCTCGGCCAGCAGGCTGCTTTCAAGCGTGTCCAGGTTTCCAGCGGTAGCGTTCACGGTTGAACTCTCTCGTTACGCGTCACCGTTGCGGTGACTTTGGCTGCAAAGAAAAACCCGCGCCAGCCGTGCCAGCGCGGGGTTCCCAAATCAACTATCCGAAAAATGCTTGGGAAGGCGCTAGCTTAGGCTACAGCGCTTTCAAAAGCGTTCGGCGTGGTGTCCTTCAGGTATTCGAGCGCGACCTTGGCCTTGGCGACAAGGGCCGCGAAAGCCTGCGGCTCGTGGATGGCCATGTCGGACAGAACCTTGCGGTCGATCTCGATGCCGGCCTTGTTGAGGCCGTCGATGAAGCGGCCGTAGGTCAGGCCGTGCTCGCGGGTGGCGGCGTTGATGCGCTGTACCCACAGCGCGCGGAAGTTGCGCTTGCGTGCCTTGCGGTCGCGATACGCATACTGCAGCGACTTCTCGACCGCCTGCTTGGCGATGCGGATGGTGTTCTTGCGACGACCATAAAAGCCCTTGGCGGCCTTCATGACCTTCTTGTGCTTGGCGTGGCCGACTGTGCCTCTTTTTACGCGCATGTCATGATCTCCTTAAAATCGTGTCCAACCGGCTCAGATGCCGCCGCCGTTAGGCAGGAAGTTCTTGATGACCTTGCGGCCATCGGGTTCTGCGAGAACCATGGTGCCGCGCGCATCGCGAATGAACTTGTTGGAACGCTTGATCATGCCGTGGCGCTTGCCGGCGGCAGCCGACAGCACTTTTCCGGTCGCAGTGATCTTGAACCGCTTTTTGGCGGCCGATTTGGTCTTCATCTTGGGCATTTTGCTCGATCCTTGTTATGGGTGCGCGAGATTGCGCTTGTCTGTGCTTCAGGCCGACCAAAGCCTGAAAAGCAAATGAAACCGCCACGGCATGCCCTGCCGGGCGGTTCAGGAACGCCGGGTCTATACGGCAATCGGGCGCGGCGCGCAATATCCCTTGCGCGGCGCTGTTCTCTCCGCTCAGGGCAGCCGGAACAGGACCGGCAGGGCTCCCGCCACCTGCGCCGCGTCGACGACCTCGAACAGGGGCACGGCGACGAAGAAGACCATCCCGTCGAGCAGGGTGGTGAGCAACAGCCGGGGCCTGAAGCTGCCGGTATCGCCTTCATGATAAAGCGAAAGTTTCGGAAAGAAGCGCGGCACCCTGGCGACATAGGCCCTATAGGGGCTGCCCAGGGCTTCGGTGAGATATTTTTCCTCGCGCAGGATGACGAAATGGAACGCCACCGCGCACAGCACGCCGAAGCCGGCGGCGATGACGAAGGATCCCATCTGCGCGCCGACGCCGACCGCGGCGACGGACGAGAAAAGGTAGAGCGGGTTGCGGGTCATGGAATAGGGTCCGCCCGTCACCACTTGGGCGGACTTGCGGCCGCCGATATAGAGCGTCGACCACAGGCGCCCGACGATGCCGAGGAAGATCAGGAGAATGCCTGCGGTCTCGATGAATTCATGGATCCGCGTATTCGGCGGGAACGCCGACTGGCAGAAGAACAGGACGGCGACCAGGATGGCAAGAAGGATGGCAAGCACCCGCCGCCGCCAACGCTGGTAGGGACCAAGCGACTTTATGGCTTTGTCGTTCATGACGGATATCCGTTGCTGGGGTGTCGGCACCAGCCCAGCGCGGCACCTGACGGTAGCAAACAGGCGCCTCACCGGGCGCCTGTCTCGTTTCCTGTGGGGATGCTTCCGCTAGCGCGGTGCCAGCACCATCATCATCTGCCGGCCTTCGAGCTTCGGCTCCGCCTCGACCTTGGCGATGGCGGCCGTCTCCTCGCGTACCTTGTTCAGAAGCTGCATGCCCAGTTCCATATGCGCCATTTCGCGGCCACGGAAACGCAAGGTCAGCTTGACCTTGTCTCCCTCGTCGAAGAAGCGCCGGACGGCCTTCATCTTGGTCTCATAGTCGTGGTCGTCGATGTTCGGGCGCATCTTGATCTCCTTGATCTCGATGACCCGCTGGTTCTTGCGCGCCTCGGCCGCCTTCTTCTGGCTCGCATATTTCAGCTTGCCGAGATCGAGGATCTTGGTGACCGGCGGATTGGCGTTGGGAGAAATCTCGACGAGGTCGAGCCCGGCCTCTTCGGCGAGCAGCAATGCCTCGTTGATGGAAACCTCGCCGCGGTTCTGGCCGTCGGCGTCGATGAGCTGGACACGGGGAACCCGGATGTCGGTATTTGCGCGCGGCCCTTCCTTGGTGGGCGCGGCGGCTTTGAAAGGTCTGCGAATGGTCGTGGTCTCCTTAACCGTTTCGTTCAGGGTGTGAATTCTGGAATGCGGACGTGCCAATGTGGGAAGCACGCAGCGAGTGTCAATAGCACAGGGTGAAGCAGAAATCACGTCTTCTCCCCGCTTTTCTGGGCCAGTCGGCGCAACCGGCTGGACACTTTTTTCGGCGCCGGCCCTGTGGCACAAGGTCAGCCACGGAGAAACAGGCCATGACTCATGACTGAAGCTGCATCCATCGATGTCGGCTCCCGCCGGATCGCTGTCCGCCACCAGCCCGGGAAAGATCCTGGCGTGGTCTGGCTCGGCGGCTACAGGTCCGACATGCTCGGCACCAAGGCCGAGGCGCTCGCCGCATGGGCGACCGGGGCAGGGCGCGCCTTCGTGCGCCACGACTATTCCGGGCACGGCGAGTCGGGCGGCGCGTTTGCCGAGGGCACCATCTCGCGCTGGCTGGAGGAAAGCCTCGCGGTCTTCCGGCGTTTCACCGAAGGCCCGCAGGTGCTGGTCGGCTCCTCGATGGGCGGGTGGATCGCGCTGCGCATGGTGCAGGAACTGCGCAAGGCCGGCGACCATCGCGTGGCGGGCCTGGTGCTTTTGGCGCCGGCGCCCGATTTCACCGCCGAGCTGGTCGAGCCGGCATTGAACGACGCGCAGAAGCGCGACCTCGCCGAAAAGGGCTATTTCGAGGAGCCGTCCGACTATTCGGACGAACCTTATCTTTATACCCGCGCGCTGATCGAGGACGGCCGCAACAACCTCGTGATGACGGGGCCGATCGACACCCATTGCCCCGTCCATGTCCTGCAGGGGCTGGCCGATCCGGACGTGCCGCCGGCCCATGCGCTGAAGCTGGTCGGCCTGCTGCCCGCCGACGACGTCACCCTTTCGCTCGTTCCCGACGGCGACCATCGCCTGTCGCGGCCGCAGGATCTCGACATGCTGCTGCGGACCGTCGAGGCGATGGTGGAGAGGGCCGCGTAAGTGCGTATTTCCATTCCCGTTTCCGCTTTCGTCGCCGCGATCGTCGGCTTTGGCGGCACCCTTGCCATCATCATCGCAGCGGCGGATGCCGTGGGCGCGACCCAATTGCAGACGGCGAGCTGGGTGACGGCGATCTGCCTGGCCATGGCGGCGGAAACGCTCTGGCTTTCCTGGCGCACGAAGATGCCGGTCATCACCGCCTGGTCGACGCCCGGGGCGGCGCTGATCGCCGCCAGCACCGGCTTCAGCATGGGCGAGGCGGTGGGCGCGTTCCTCGTTACCGGCGTGCTTCTGGTCGTCACCGGCCTCTTCCGGCCGCTCACCCGGCTGATCGCCAGGATACCGGGCTCGGTCGCCTCGGGCATGCTGGCCGGCATCGTCGTCACCTTCGCCATCGGGGCGGTCAAGACCATCCCCGCCGATCCGTGGCTGATCCTGCCGCTGATGGCGGCCTTCTTCCTCATCCGCCTGTTCAACCCTTCGCTGTCGGTGCTGGCGGTGCTGATCGGCGGTGGCGCGCTCGCCTTTTTCACCGGGCGCGTCGGCGGCCTGCCCGCGCCTGAACTATCGACGCTGACGCTGACTGCGCCGCAGTTCACCGTGCAGGCGGTCGTCGGCCTGGCGATCCCGCTCTACCTGGTCACCATGGCCTCGCAGAACCTGTCGGGACTGGCCGTGCTCAAGGCCGACGGCTACGAACCGGCGCCCGGGCCGCTGATCGGCGTGACCGGGCTGGGGTCGGTGCTGACCGCGCCGTTCGGCGCCTCGACCACCAACCTTGCCGCCATCTCGGCGGCGATCTGCACGGGGCCGGACGTGCACCCCGACCCGGCCCAGCGCTGGAAGACGGGTCCGTTCTATGCGCTCGCCTACCTGATCTTCGCCATCTTCGGGGCCTCGCTGGTGGCGATCTTCGCCGTGCTGCCGCAAAGCCTGATCGTGCTGGTGGCGGGGCTGGCGCTCGTCGCCTCGCTCGCCAACGCGCTGTCGATCGCGCTCAAGGACCCCGACGAGCGCATGGCCGCGACCATCACCTTCGCCGTCACGGCCTCGGGCCTCACCCTGTTTGGCATCGGTTCCGCCTTCTGGGGGCTTGTCGGCGGGTTGCTGGTGCTGGCGCTCGATCGCCTGAAAAAGAAGTAGCCGCTTCAAACCCTTGTCCGGTTTTGCCGGCGATCGTCTTGAATCGCCGTTTTTGCGTTCCCATGTCGATTGCAAGCAGCCGCTCCGGCTGCCCTCAACAAAAGGAACGGGAGAACATGAACACGTCTGCATTGATCCGCCCGGCCTGGACGCCGGCGACCATTGCGCTGATGGTGCTGGGTTTTGTGGTGTTCTGGCCGCTCGGCCTGGCCATGCTGGCCTATATCATCTGGGGTGACCGGCTCGACGGTTTCAAGCGCGATGTCAACCGCGCCACCGACGGCATCTTCGCCGGTTGCCGGCGCGGTTCCGAGAAGGCGGCGCGCTGGGGCCATGGCGGCTTTGCCCGCACCGGCAACGTCGCGTTCGACGACTGGCGCGAGAAGGAACTGGCCCGTCTCGACGAAGAGCGTCGCAAGCTCGACGAGATGCGCGAGGAATTCGACGAATATGCGCGTGAATTGCGCAGGGCCAAGGACCAGGAAGAGTTCGATCGCTTCATGGCCAACCGCAACAAGTCGACGGCCCCGACGACCACTCCGAAGCCGACCGAAGAGTGAGCCGATCGGCCACATCGATCTGAAACGGCGCCGCGCCCGCGGCGCCGTTTCTTTTTTGTTCTTCTGAAATCGCTCGAATCGCATATCGTCCGGCCCATGTCCTTCGGCTTCTTCCGTACCCTGACCAAACCTTCGCGCGCGCCGGTCGAGGCGCGCGAGCACACGGTCGCCGGCCGCACCCTGCCGCTGCGCATCGTGGAGAACGAGCGCGCCCGCCGCCTGACGCTGCGCATCGACGCCGGCGGGCAGGGCCTGCGCATCACGGTGCCGCCCGGCCTGCGCCAGGGCGAGGTGGAGAAATTCCTGCACCGGCATCAGGGCTGGCTGGAGCAGCGGCTGGCCAAGGTGCCGGACCGGCCGCAGGTCAGGCCGGGCATCAAGGTGCCGTTTCGCGGCGTGCCGCATCTCGTCGTCCACGAGCCGGGAAGGCGCGGCACGGTCTCGGTCGAAAACGGCGAGGACGGCCCGCGCCTCGTCGTCCATGGCGAGCGGCTGCACCTGCCGCGTCGCGTCGCCGACTTCCTCAAGCGCGAGGCGAGGCGGGAGATCGAGACGCTAGTGGCCAAGCATACCGCAACCGTCGGCAGGAAGGCCAAGGCGATCCGCTTCCGCGACACCACCAGCCGCTGGGGCTCCTGCACCTCGGATGGAACGCTGTCCTTCTCCTGGCGCATCATGATGGCGCCGCCGGCGGTGATCGACTACCTGGTCGCGCATGAGGTGGCGCATCTGAAGGAGATGAACCACGGCCCGAGATTCTGGAAACTGTGCGGGGAACTCTGCCCGGACACCGAGCGCTGCAAGGCATGGCTGAAGCGCAATGGCGGCGCGCTGCAGGCAATCCGGTTCGAATGAGATAGGGATACTGCCCGACGAAAAAGGCCCCGCAGTCGCTGCGGGGCCTTCGATCGTCTATCGCGCTGTTCTCAATAGATGTCGAAGTCGAAATACTTCGCCTGGATCTTCTTGTAGGTGCCGTCGGCAACGATGGCGTCGATCGCGGCATTGAGCTTTTCGCGCAGCGCGTTGTCGTCCTGACGCACGGCGATACCGGTTTCGGTTTCCGTGCCGGCCACGTCGCCGACGAGCTTGCAGCAATCGTTGGACGCCGTCTTCATCCAGTCGGTCAGGACGAACTTGTCCGAGATGATGGCATCGAGGCGGCCGTTCAGCATGTCCTGCACGGCTTCCTCCTGCGTCGGGTACTGCTTCACGTCGGCACCGGCCGGCGTGTAGAAGTCCTGCGCATAGATCGACTGGGTGGTCGACGCCTGCGCGCCCACCGTTTTGCCTTTCATGGCGGCCGGTTCCGTGGAGGTCAGGTCACTGTCCTTCAGGGCGACCACGGCCAGCGGCGTGGTGTAGTACTTGTTGGTAAAGGCGACCTGCTTCTTGCGTTCCTCGGTGATGCTCATCGAGGCGACGATGGCGTCGAACTTGCCGGCCTGGAGGGCGGGAATGATGCCGTCCCAGTCCTGCACGACGAATTCGCAATCGGCCTTCATCTGGGCGCACAGCGCATTGGCGATGTCGATGTCGAAGCCTTCCAGCTTGCCGTCGGCGGTCAGGCTGTTGAAGGGCGGATAGGCGCCTTCCGTGCCGATCTTGATCTTCTCGGCTGACGCCGTGCCGGCGATCAGGCCGATGCTGGCCGTTATGACGGCGCAGGCCAGCCATCTGGATATTTTCATTCGCTTCTCCCTTGAATGGATGGCTTTTCAGCCTGATTCACCCAAGCACGCCGCTGCGGGCGAGACAAGCGTTTCGTATCGCCGGCGGCGAGGCTCAGCGGGCCGGGCGAAAATGCTTGGAGAGCTTGAGGCCCTGCGCCTGGTAGTTGGAGCCGAGGTCGGTGCCGTAGAGCGCCTTGGGCCGTTCCTTCATGTGCTCGTAGACCAGCCGGCCGACGATCTGGCCATGGTCGAGGATGAACGGCACTTCGTGGCTGCGCACCTCCAGCACGGCGCGGCTGCCGGCGCCGCCCGCCGCCGAATGGCCGAAGCCGGGATCGAAGAAGCCGGCATAGTGGACGCGGAATTCGCCGACCAGCGGGTCGAACGGCGTCATCTCGGCGGCATAGAGCGGCGGCACGTGCACCGCCTCGCGGCTGACCAGGATGTAGAACTCGTTGGGATCGAGCACCAGTTCGCCGGCGCGCCGCTTGTAGAGCGGCTCCCAGAAGTCGATCACGTCCTGCGCGGCGCGCTTGTCCACGTCGATCAGCCCGGTGTGGCGCTTGCCGCGATAGCCGATCAGCCCGTTCTCGTCGCCCGCAAGGTCGATCGACAGCGCGATGCCGCCGCCCGAGATATTGGGCGGGTCGGTGGCGACCAGTGTCTGCGCCTGGTGCAGGGCATGCAGCTCGGTTTCCGAAAGCAGCGAATGGCCGTGGCGAAACCGGATTTGCGACAGCCGCGAGCCGGCCCGCACCACGACGGGGAACGTCCGCGGGCTGACCTCGAGATAGAGCGGGCCGCTGTAGCCGGCCGGAACCTTGTCGAATTCCGGGCCGTGGTCGGTCATGACACGGGTGAAGATGTCGAGCCGGCCGGTGGAACTCTTCGGGTTGGTCGAGGCCGAAACTTCCGCCGGCAGCGCCAGGCTTTCCATCAGCGGCACGATGTAGACGCAGCCCGTTTCCAGCACCGCGCCCTCGGCCAGGCTGAATTCGTGCAGCTTCAGCCGCTCGAGCTTGTCGGCGACCGTATGCTCCGGGCCGGGCAGGAAGGAGGCGCGCACCCGCCATGCCTTTTCGCCAAGCCTGAGGTCGAGGCTCGCCGGCTGGATCTGGTCGTGGTCCAGCGCGCGTTCGCTTTTCAGCGCCGCCGCCTGGAACAGCGCCGCGATGTCCTGGTCGGGAAGGATGCCTGTCTTGCGCAAGAGCTACTCCGCAGTTTGGCAGGAATTTCATAGTGCCGGTGGCGGTTGACGCAAGCAGGTGCGAGGAATAAAGGGGCGTTATCCCGTGGTGATTTGGCCGGTCGGCTTGCAGCCACGTTAAACAAGTCGCTAAAGGACCGCTGGCCGCGAGGCCGTTTGGACCGGTGGCGATTTCTCGCGACCGGTTTTTGTTTTTGAGGCCTATGCGATGACAACTGACAAGAAGCGTAACTGGAAGCCGGCAACCCAACTCGTGCACTCCGGGACGCTTCGATCGCAGTTCGGCGAGATGTCCGAGGCGATCTTCCTGACCCAGGGCTACGTCTACCCGACAGCGGAAGCCGCCGAGGCCCGCTTCAAGGGCGAGGAGCCCGGCTTCATCTATTCGCGCTACGCCAACCCGACCGTTTCCATGTTCGAGCAGCGCATGTGCGCGCTGGAAGGGGCCGAGGATGCCCGCGCCACCGCCTCCGGCATGGCCGCCGTGGCCGCCGCCATCCTGTGCAGCCTGAAGGCCGGCGACCACATCGTCGCCGCGCGCGCCGTGTTCGGCTCCTGCCGCTGGATCGTCGAGACGCTGGCGCCGAACTACGGCATCGAGGCGACGCTGGTCGACGGGCGCGACATCGCCAACTGGGAAAAGGCGGTTCGGCCCAACACGAAGCTGTTCTTCCTCGAAAGCCCGGCCAACCCGACGCTGGAAGTGGTCGACATCGCCGCCGTGGCGGCGCTCGCCACCTCCATCGGCGCGCGGCTGGTGGTCGACAACGTCTTCGCCACCCCCTTGCAGCAGCGGCCGCTGGAACTCGGCGCGCATGTCGTCGTCTATTCCGCCACCAAGCATATCGACGGGCAGGGCCGCTGCCTGGGCGGCATCATCCTCTCCGACAAGGAATGGATCGACGAGAACCTGCACAACTATTTCCGCCATACCGGTCCCAGCCTGTCGCCGTTCAACGCCTGGAACCTGCTGAAAGGCCTGGAGACGCTGCCGATCCGCGTCGCCCAGCAGACGAGAAACGCCGCCCGCATCGCCGATTTCCTGGCCGGGCGGCCGGAGGTCGAGCAGGTCATCTATCCCGGCCGCGCCGACCATCCGCAGGCCGATATCGTCAGCAAGCAGATGAAGGGCGGCTCGACGCTGATCTGCATCCACCTGAAGGGCGGCAAGCAGGCGGCGTTCGCCTTCCAGAACGCGCTCGACATCGTTCTGATCTCCAACAATCTCGGCGACGCCAAGAGCCTGATCACCCATCCGGCGACGACCACCCACAAGAACGTCAGCGACGAGGCGCGGGCCGAACTCGGCATCGGCGCCGGCACGCTGCGTTTCTCGGCCGGGCTGGAAGACGCCGACGATTTGCTGGAAGATATCGACCGGGCGCTGGCCGCGACCCGGTGAACGGACAGGCGAGGACAGGATGACCGGCAAGAACCGCTACAGCGTGGTCACCGACGACATCGCGGTCGAGGTCGAGCCGTTCTACCTGGAAGAACGCTCCGACCCTTCGCTGGGGCGCTATGTCTGGGGCTACCGGGTCACCATCGAGAACCGCTCCACCCGCGTCGTGCAACTGCTGTCGCGCTACTGGCACATCACCGACGCCAACGGCCGGGTGGAGGAGGTGCGCGGCGCCGGCGTCGTCGGCGAGCAGCCCGAACTCAACCCCGGCGACAGCTACCAGTATACGTCCGGCTGCCCGCTGCCGACGTCCTCCGGCATCATGGTCGGCAGCTATACGATGCAGGACGGCAGGGGCAAGACGTTCGACATTGCCATCCCCGCTTTCTCGCTCGACCTGCCGGGCGAGAAAAGAACGGTGAACTGACGCCGTCATCCCGGAATCCTACTTGGCCGGGATGATGATGTCGCGGTCAGCTTCCCGCATCGCGAGCGATGGAGGGGCGCGGTTACCGCGGTTACTTCGCCGGCGAGAATTCCGCCGGGTCGAAGTCGTAGGTTGTGGAGCAGAACTCGCAGGCGACGCTGATCTTGCCGTCCTCTGTGCTGTCGCGGATTTCCTCGGCGGTGAAGCCGTCGAGGATCGCCTTGATCTTCTGCCGCGAACACGAGCACTGGTCGGCCACGCGCACGCCGTCGAAGGCTCGCACGCCATGTTCGTGGAACAGGCGGTAGAGCAGCCGCTCGGCCCCGACCGTGGGGTCGATCAGTTCGGTCGGCTCGATGGTCGCGAGCAGCGCCTGCACTTCCTGCCAGGCATTGTCCACCGGCACGCCGGCCGCTGTGTCGCCGTCGCCGCCGGGAAGGTCCGGCAGGCGCATGCGCTCCGGCGCTTCCGGCAGGAACTGCGCCAGCATGCCGCCGGCCCGCCACTGCTCGGCGGAGCCGGGCGTCACCAGCTTGGCGACCGACAGCTTCAGCTCGGTCGGGATCTGCTCCGACTGGCGGAAATAGCTGCGCGCGGCTTCCTCCAGCGAGACGCCGTCAAGCTGGACGATACCCTGGTAGCGCTGCGTATGCTCGCCCTGGTCGATGGTCAGCGCCAGCACGCCGTTGCCGAGCAGCGTCTGCTGGTCGCCTTCGCCGGCCGCCAGCAGCGCTTCCAGCCGGTCGGCGTCGAAGTGCGCATAGCCGCGTAGCGCATGCGGGGTGGAAAAATCCGCCACCAGCATGTCCACCGGCCCGTCGGTACGGGTCTGCAGGATGAACTTGCCCTCGAACTTCAGCGAGGTGCCGAGCAGCACCGCGAGCACGCAGGCCTCGGCCAGGAGCCGCGCCACCGGTTCCGGATAGGCGTGGCGCGAAAGGATCGCGTCGAGCATCGGCCCGAGTTGCACGGCGCGGCCGCGAACGTCGAGCGCATCGACGGCGAAGGGGACGACGTGGTCGTCGCCGGCATGGCCGAATTCGCCAAGCTTCGAGGGGCGTTCAGTCACGTGAAGGGCTTCCAGCATGAAACGTCTCCGCCATCCATCCACGCCGTCGCGGCGTGACGGGGCAGATCGGACAGGTCAGGTGTTGCAGTGATCGCCCCCAAATAGGCATCACGGCAGCGCCGTTCAAGCGCCGAGGCACCAGGCCAGCACGGCCTTCTGGGCGTGGAGACGGTTTTCCGCTTCGTCGAAGACCACCGACTGCGGCCCGTCGATGACCTCGTCGGTTACTTCCTCGCCGCGGTGGGCCGGCAGGCAGTGCATGAACAGCGCCTCGGGCTTCGCCTTCGCCATCAGCGCGGCGTTGACCTGGTAGGGCAGGAAGACGTTGTTGCCGCGCGCCCGGTGTTCCTGGCCCATCGACACCCAAGCGTCGGTGACGATGCAGTCGGCGCCCGCCACCGCCTCTTCCGCCGAGCGGAAGAGCGAGACCTTGCCGCCGTTGGCGTTGGTCCAGTCGACATATTTCTGCATCGGTTCGCTGCCTTCGGGCACGGCGACGTTGACCTTGAAGCGCAGCCTGGCCGACGCCTCCATCAGCGAATGCAGCACGTTGTTGCCGTCGCCGGTCCAGGTGAAGGTCTTGCCGGCGATCGGGCCGCGGTGCTCCTCGAAGGTGAGCACGTCGGCCATGATCTGGCAGGGGTGGGTGTCGTCGGTCAGCGCGTTGATGACCGGCACGGTGGCGTGCTCGGTCAGTTCCAGCAGGCGCTGGTGCTCGGTGGTGCGGATCATGATCGCGTCGACATAGCGCGACAGCACCTTGGCGGTATCGGCGATGGTTTCGGAGCGGCCGAGCTGCATCTCGGTGCCCGTCAGCATGATCGTCTCGCCGCCGAGCTGGCGCATGCCGACGTCGAAGGAAACGCGGGTGCGCGTCGACGGCTTCTCGAAGATCATCGCCAGCACCTTGCCTGCCAGCGGATTCGAGCGCTCGCCGGCCTTGAGGCGCTGCTTGCGGGCGGCCGCGTCGTCGAGAATGGCGCGCAGGTCGCTTTCCGATAGGGCGGAAAGGTCGGTGAAGTGACGAAGGCTCATCGGATGGTTCCGGGGATCTGTTACTGGGCGGCGACGGCGGCGGTGCCGGCAAGGCTGCCGGCCGCAGCGCGGAGGCGCGCCAGGGCGTCGTGGATTTCGCCGTCGGTGACGGTAAGCGGCGGCAACAGACGGATGACGTTGTCGCCCGCCGTCACGGCCAGCATGTGCTGGTCGCGCAGCGCGTTGTTGAGGTCCTTGTTCGGCACCACGCATTTGAGGCCGAGCATCAGGCCGCTGCCGCGGATATCCGCGATCACGGTCGGAAATTCGTCGGCGACTGCCGCCAGCCCCTGCTTCAACAGCAGTGCCTTGCGCTGCACGTCTTCCAGGAAACCCTCTTCCAGCACCACGTCGAGTACGGCGTTGCCGACCGCCATGGCCAGCGGATTGCCGCCGAAGGTGGTGCCGTGCACGCCGGCCGTCATGCCGCGCGCGGCTTCGTCGGTGGCAAGGCACGCGCCCATCGGGAAACCGCCGCCGATGCCCTTGGCGATGGCCATGAGGTCGGGGGCGATGCCGGCCCATTCATGCGCGAACAGCTTGCCGGTGCGGCCGACGCCACACTGCACCTCGTCGAAGATGAGCAGCAGGCCATGCTTGTCGGCGAGCTCCCGCAGCTTTTTCAGCGTTGCCGCCGGCACCGCGCGGATGCCGCCTTCGCCTTGCACCGGCTCGATCAGGATGGCGGCGGTCTCGGGAGTGATCGCCTTTTCGACCGCTTCGAGGTCGCCGAACGGAACCTGGTCGAAGCCCTCGACCTTGGGCCCGTAGCCCTCGAGGTACTTCTCCTGTCCGCCGGCGGCGATGGTGGCCAGCGTGCGGCCATGGAAGGCGCCTTCGAAGGTGATAGTGCGGAAGCGCTCGGGGTGGCCGCTGACGTAGTGGTAGCGTCGCGCCGTCTTGATCGCGCATTCCAGCGCCTCGGCGCCCGAATTGGTGAAGAACACCTTGTCGGCGAAGGAGGCCTCGACCAGCCGTTCGGCCAGCCGCGTCTGCGCCGGAATCTCGTAGAGGTTGGAGACATGCCAGAGCTTGCCCGCCTGCTCGGTCAGCGCCGCGACGAGGTGTGGGTGGCTGTGGCCGAGCGCGTTCACCGCGATGCCCGCCGCGAAGTCGAGATATCGCTCGCCGTCCGTCGTGAACAGGAAGGCGCCTTCGCCGCGCTCGAATGCCAGGGGCACGCGGGCAAAGGTCTCGTAAATCGGCGAACCGCTCATTATATCCGTCTCCGGAACCGGAAAACCAAAAAGCCGCCCACGCGGCGGCCTCTGCGGCTTATCCCGTTTTCGCACCGTCAAGTCAATGAAAAGGTCGCATGACAAGTTGACGGCATCAGGGTGGTGAAGGCTCCAACAGCAGTCGGTCAAGTTGGGGAAAACCCAAAAAACCGATTCGTGTTGCTTCCGGGACTCTTGTCACAGAGTCAGCCCATAAGGTAGTTGTATTCAAGAAATAGCTAGATTTCGTGCGGCAGACCCCGTCATCCCGTATATGTGGTGTTTTTCCCGGCGTGAGCCGGGGCGTAGAGGGATTCTGCATTCGCACGCTGAACAGGAGTGCAGTCACATGAACTGGACTGACGAGCGTGTCGAACTTCTGAAGAAGTTGTGGGCCGAGGGCCTGAGCGCCAGCCAGATCGCCGCCCAGCTGGGCGGAGTGAGCCGCAATGCGGTGATCGGCAAGGTGCACCGGCTGAAGCTTTCGGGCCGTGGCCGCGCCACCGCCGCGCCCGCCCGCCAGAAGAAGGCCGCGTCCTCGGGCACCGGTACGGCCAAGCCGGCCGCACGCGCCGCGAACACGCCGCGCCACGTCACCAGTTCCGTCGGCGCGACCGCGCTGCAGGTGCAGTTCGACGCCGAGCCGGTGGCGCGTTCCTACGTCCGTCCCGAGGCGGATAACGTCGTCGTCCCGATTTCCCGCCACCTGCAGCTCGTCGAGCTTACCGAGCGCACCTGCAAGTGGCCGAACGGCGATCCGTTGTCGGAGGATTTCCACTTCTGCGGCAACGATGCCGGGGAAAGCGGCCCCTATTGCAGGTACCATGCCCGGCTGGCGTTCCAGCCAGCCTCGGAGCGCCGCCGCAGCCGCTGAGCGGCCGCACCTCCTCAGGAGGTGGACTTCGGCGGCAATACCATCATCCGCGCTGTCTTGTCGCCCTTGGGGCGGTCCGCCGGCATCTGCTCGCCGGTGACGATGTGATGGATCGTCTCGGCGATGTTGGTGGCATGGTCGCCGATCCGCTCGATGTTCTTGGCGCAGAACAGAAGATGCGTGCACGGCGTGATGTTGCGCGGATCTTCCATCATGTAGGTCAGGAGCTCGCGGAACAGGGACGTGTACATGGCGTCGATCTCGTCGTCGCGGTCGCGCATGTAGCCCAGTTTCTCGACCACGCGCGTGGCATAGACGTCGAGCACCTGCGTGAGCTGCGCCAGCGCCAGGTCGGCCAGCGCCTCGATGCCGCGGAAAAGCCGCGTCGGCTGGCCGCCGTCGGCGACCACGACCGCGCGCTTGGCGACGTTCTTGGCGAGGTCCCCGACCCGCTCGAGGTCGGCCGAGATGCGGATCGCGCCGATGACCTCGCGCAGGTCGCGCGCCATCGGCTGGCGCCGGGCGATGATGACGATGGCCTTGTCGTCGACCTCGCGCTGCGCTTCGTCGAGCACGCTGTCGTCGCGCACGACCTTCTGGGCAAGGCTGGGGTCGCCGTGGACCAGCGCCGCGATCGCCTGCTCGACCATCCGCTCCGCATGGCCGCCCATCGCGGCGATGCGTTTGGTCAGATAGTCCAGCTCTCCGGAATAGGCGCTGGCGATGTGCGCGAACTGCATCGGCGAACCCCCGCTTTTCGGGCGCGACGGCCCTTTCACTCGTCTGCTCATACGCCAGCCGCATGACAGAATAAAGAAGGCAGCCCGCTGCTACCGCTCACGCCGCCGGCAGGTGCACGGTGAAGGCGGCGCCCTTGCCGGGTTCCGATGCGATCGTCAGCCGGGCGTTGTGGCGGGTGAGGATGTGCTTGACGATGGCGAGGCCGAGGCCGGTGCCTTTTCGCGGGGCGCCGCTGCCCGGGTCGACGCGGTAGAAGCGCTCCGTGATGCGCGGGATGTGCTCCTCGGCGATCCCCGGCCCGAAGTCGCGCACGGTGACGTCGATGGTTGGCGTCGGCCCCTCGTGCCCCCGGTCGATGGAGACGATGACGCGGTCGCCGTCCTGCCCGTATTTGCAGGCGTTCTCGAACAGGTTCTCGAACACCTGGAACAGCTCGTTGCGGTCGCCCGGAACCGACGCGGTTTCCTCGGTGAACCGCCGCTCGATGACGAGGCCGTTCTCGCTCGCCAGCGGCGCCAGTGAATCGAGGACGTCGTTCACCACCTTGACCACGTCGACCTCGGCGCCCGGCGCCAGGTAGGGCTTCATTTCCAGCCGCGACAGCGACAGGAGGTCGTCGATCAGGCGCGCCATGCGCGTCGTCTGTTCCTGCATGATGGCGAGGAACTTGTCCCGCGCCGCCGCGTCGTTGCGGGCCGGGCCGCGCAGCGTTTCGATGAAGCCGGTGATCGAGGCGAGCGGCGTGCGCAATTCGTGGCTGGCATTGGCGATGAAGTCGGCGCGCATGCGGTCGATGCGGCGTGCCTCGCTTTGGTCCTTGAAGAGGAGAACGTAGAGCCCGGTGCCGCGCCCGACCGACGAGGCGCTTGCCCTGTAGCTGCGCTCTACCGGCAGCTTCTCCGTATAGTCGACCGTATGCGAGGCCTTCGCCCCGGTCAGGACGGCGTCGAACAGCGCCTGCATTTCCGGCGCGCGGAAGCGCAGCGGCAGCGCCATCCCCTCGACGATGCCGCCGAAGGCTGCAAGCGCGGCTGCGTTGGCGTGCACGAGGGTGGCGTTGCCGTCGAAGACCAGCAGCGGGTCGGTGACGGCGGCGGCGAGATATTCGCCGGAAAGCGACTGGAGCTGCGGGGCCTCGATGCCACGGCTGCCCCCGGACGCTGCGGGGCCTGGCTTGCCGCGAAGCCAGTCAAGCACGGCTGCGGCCCAGGGCCGGCGGTCGTTGCCCGCACTCATGGAAGCCGTGAACCCCCCGATTCCGTAAGATGCCTGCCCATCGATCGCCCGCCAACTTCCCGCTTTACCGCCATCCGGCCTCTCAATAGCATGTCGCCCGAAGCCGGAAAGGATAGCCGATGAAAAATGCCGAACAGAATTCCACGTCCGCTGGCCCGATGAAGATCGTGGTGCGCGGCAAGGAAAGGGAATTCGACATCGACGATCCGAAGCTGCCCGACTGGGTCGAGAATCACAAGCTTACCACTGGCGGCTATCCCTATGACAAGAAGATGAAGCGCGAGCACTACGACGCGACGCTCGAGGCCTTGCAGGTGGAACTGGTCAAGGCCCAGGCCTGGATGCAGGCAACGGGGCATCGGGTGCTGGCCCTGTTCGAGGGGCGAGACGCCGCCGGCAAGGGCGGCACCATCTTCGCCTTGCGCGAATACATGAACCCGCGCACCGCCCGCAACGTCGCGCTGCCGAAGCCGTCCGAGGTCGAAAGCGGGCAGTGGTATTTCCAGCGCTATGTCTCGCATTTCCCGACGCGCGGCGAGTTCGTGACCTTCGACCGCTCCTGGTACAACCGCGCCGGCGTCGAGCCGGTGATGGGCTTTTGTACGCCGGCCCAGCATGAGGCGTTCCTCGAGGAGACGCCGCATTTCGAGCGCATGATCCACAACGAGGGCATCCATTTCTTCAAGTTCTGGCTCGATATCGGCCAGGAAACACAGCTCGACCGGTTCCACGACCGCAGGCACAGCCCGTTGAAGAGCTGGAAGTTCTCGCCGATGGACATTGCCGGCATCGCCAAATGGGATGCCTACACCAAGGCTCGCGACCAGATGGTGGAACGCACGCATTCCAAGGCCGCGCCATGGATCATCGTGCGCGCCAACGACAAGCGCCGTGCCCGCATCGCGGTCATGCGGCGCATCCTGCGCTCGCTTCCCTATGACGGGCGCGACCTCGACGCCGTCGGCGAGGAAGACGGCAAGATCATCGGCGAAGGGCCGGCGTTCCTGAAAAAATAGGCTGATGCGGCCGGCGGGAGCCCGCAGCACCACGGACCGGTTCGTGCGGCGTCTTTTCCCAGTGATGGGGCTTGCGCCACAACTGCCAGACGGCCCGCCATCCGGCCAGCGAAAGCATCACCCAGTAGAGCGGCGTGAACAGCACGATTTTCCAGAAGCCCCGGCGTTCCCGCCGCGACAGCGTCTGCCAGCCGAGCAGCAGGAACGACAGGTAGCCGCTTACGATATTGACCACGTCCACCGCCAGAAGGGTCGTGCCGAAGGTGCCTATCGTTCGGCTGAACAGAAGCGTGATGATGAAATAGGCGAAGGTGGCCAGAAGCAGCGGATGGAGCAGCGCCGAGGCGAGCATGCCGGCGAACAGGACCTGGGCGATCAGGAAGGATTTGAAGCCGAGTTCCCGGGCGAGCCGGGCCGGATCGCGCATGTGGACCAGCCACGTCTGCGTCCAGCCCTTGAACCAGCGCGTACGCTGCGGCAGCCAGACCTTGAAACGCGTCGGCGCGGGCTCGTTCGTCGGGCATGAGATGATCTCGGTTCGGTAGCCTAGGCGCTTCAACCGCATGCCGAGGTCCGCATCTTCAGTGACGTTGAACGGGTCCCAGCCGCCGGCAGCCTCCAGCGCCTCGCGGCGAAAATGGTTCGAGGTGCCGCCGAGCGGCAGGATCAGGCCGCGCTTGGAGAGCCAGGGCAGCAGGCCGCGGAACAGGGCGGCGTATTCGAAGGCGAACATGCGCGCGATCAGGCCGCTTCCGCGGTTCGAGATTTCGAGCGGCGCCTGCACCGCCGCAAGGTCGGGGCCGGCATCGCGAAAGCGCTGCCACGCCTCGACCAGTTGCATCGGGTGCGGGTCGTCCTCGGCGTCGTAGAGGGCGACGAAATCGCCGCCGGCGATCTGCAGGGCGTAGCACAGCGCCTTCGGCTTGGTCTTCGGCCCGCCGGGCGGCACGACCACCACCTCGAAATGCGGCGGCAGGTCGAGGGCGCCGATCACCGCCAGCGTGCCGGTATCGCCGGCCTCGCAGATAAGCTTGATGTCGAGCCGGTCGCGCGGCCACACCAGCAGCCCCAGCGCGGCCACGAGATCGGGCACGACGGCGGCTTCCCGGTAAAGCGCCACCAGCACCGAATAGACCGGCTTCTCGCCTTCGGGCATCGCGAACCCGGCGGTCGGCTTCGGTGTCCGGATGGAAGCCACCGCGGCGAAGCGCAGGCTGACGCAGGAAAAGAAGAACAGGGTGGCGAGGAAGTGCGCTGCGGAAAGCAGGTCGTCGCGGGCAAGCAGCAACCCCACCGGCAACAGCGCCAGTAGTGCCCCGACCAGCAGGCCCTGCCAGGCATTGGCGACGACGCGCGCCGAAAACTCGGGGAAACGCTCGAAAAGGCCAAGCCGCGCCCTTCGCGCCAGCAGCGGCCGGGCATGGGCGAGGACGGCGGCGCGAAGCACCTGGGCATCGACGAGCCGCAGGTGACGCGCCAGCGTGGGGCGCGTCGCGATCATTGTGCGCATCGCGGTGGGCCGCAGGCGCTCCGGCGTGATCAGGAAGACGACGTCGCCGTCCTTGCCGATCATCTTGATGGGGATCTGGCCATTGCGTCCGCGCAACAGCGTTATGGAATGCTCGCGGCGCACGATGATCTTGTCCGGATCGACGGTCTCGACCACGCCGAGCCCGAGTTCGGCGGCTATCGCGTGCAGCAGGTCGCTGCGGGTCGTGGCGCCGAGGGCGAGCAGGGCGGATTGGAGGTCGCAGCCTTCGCGCCGGGCATGGAGGGTGGCCTCGATGGCTGCCTGCAAGGGAACCGCGAGACGGCGCAGCACCGGCAGCCACTCGGCCAGTTCGGGAAAGAAAATCTGGGCGAGAACGGCGTCATGGTCCGGCTCTGCCGCCCCTTCGGACGGGGTCCGTGCCGCCTTGTCCGCCGCCGCCGCGTCGCCGCCACCGTCTACCCCGAACGGTCGCATCCCCCCGTCCCCTTCAATGCCAAGCGGAATCCCAGTCCGCCTTTCTCCTCAGGCCTGTCGCTCTGGCGGGAGGCGATAAATACCCCGTGCCGCCACGGCTGCCGGGCAGCCATGGCCATCTCCCGCCGAAATGTTCAAACGAATCCCGTCCACCCCGTACTTAGCCGGCGTAATTGCCGCGCCGGCGCCCTGCCCATGGCAACCATATCGCCAAATCGGCGCATTGAAATCGAAAAGCGTTGTACCGGGGTCGTTTTCGTACCAAAAGCCAAGGCGATGAAGGATGGCGGACTCTCGATGACGACGTATCGTTCCAGCGCCTTTCGGCGAATGGCGTCCGTATTGGCGGCGCTGCTGGCGCTGATGGTGCTGCCGGGCCGGGCGCTGCATGCGGCCGCGCCGCAGGTGCCGGTGCTGTGGGATGCCAGGGAACGGCTGCCGAAGCCGGACCTTTCGGGCCTGCAGCGGCTGCGCTTCCTGACCACGACCGACTTCCCGCCATTCAATTTTCTCGATGGCGAAGGCCGCCTTTCCGGCTTCCATGTCGATCTGGCGCGTGCCATCTGCGCTCGCCTCCAGATAGCCGAAAAATGCCAGATCCAGGCCCTGCCATGGGCCGAGCTCGACGGCGCCCTGCAAAAGGATGAAGGCGAGGCGATCCTGGCCGGCATGGCGGTAACGGCGGAAGCACGTACCAAATACGCCTTTTCGCGGCCCTATCTCCTGTTTCCGGCGCGCTTCGTCATGCCCAAGGCCAGCGTCGTGATGGAGCCGCTGGCCGAGAAGCTGAAGGGCAAGGAGGTCGGCGTCGTGGCTGGCTCCGCCCATGAGCGGATGCTGCGGGCCTATTTCGACGGCTTCGATATCGTCACCTACCCGGCACCGGAAGACCTTTTCGCCGCGTTGAAGAAGGGCGGCGTCGATGCCGCCTTCGGCGACGGCATGCGCTTCTCCTTCTGGCTGGCCGGGGCGGATGCCGGCGATTGCTGCCGCTTCGCGGGCGGGCCGTATCTGGCGCCCGAATATCTCGGCACGGGACTGGCGATCGCCACGCGGGCCGACGATGCGGCCCTCGCGGCGGCGTTCGACTACGCGCTTCAGGAAATCTCGCGCGACGGCACCTTCGCCGAGCTTTACCTGCGCTATTTTCCCGTCAGCTTCTTTTGAAGCGGTCGCCCCGGGCGCGGCGAAAGCCCGCCCCGGTGTTGACGCTGCCATTCCCGACGCCTAGAGCATCCGGCACCGGGGCCTTTTTGGGCGCCGGCTTTCAGCAACGATCCCAGGACTGCCGACATGGCTGGAACAGCGCCGCTCGATCTCAACCCGGAAATGCTCGCCGCCGCAGCGGAAAGCAAAGCCTGGCCGTTCGAGGAAGCGAAAAAGATCGTCAAACGCTACGAGAAGACAGGTTTCCCCGAGACGGTGCTGTTCGAGACCGGCTATGGCCCGTCAGGCCTGCCGCATATCGGCACCTTCGGCGAGGTGGCGCGCACCACCATGGTTCGCCATGCCTTTCGTGTGTTGACCGAAGACAAGGTCAAGACCCGCCTCCTGTGCTTTTCCGACGACATGGACGGCATGCGCAAGATCCCCGACAACGTGCCGGATCGCGCCGCGCTCGAGCCCTATCTGCACATGCCGCTCACCGTTGTGCCGAACCC
>Ga0182735_1000411_pt1 | contig 35731 bp, 38 predicted proteins | sample eDN5th30CKraftMG_FD_128524 | JGI IMG/M metagenome (GOLD analysis project Ga0182735, IMG submission 128524) | Enriched Miracle-Growth compost microbial communities from Emeryville, California, USA - eDNA 5th pass 30_C Kraft MG (version 2) (version 2) ...
ATGGCCACCGAGAAGGCGCGGCAGGCCGGCTTTCTTGCCGAACTCGCCGCCGCGAGCCCGCTCGGGCGCGGGGGAGAGCCGCGCGAGATGGCGGAATGGGTGCTGATGGCCGGCGGCCCGAAGAACACGTACATGACGGGCGAGAACATCATCGTTTCCGGCGGCTACATCTATGCGTGAGCCGGTATCGGCATTCAGACCACCACGACGAGCTGGTTTTTGACATGGAAAAACCCGTAGCGATCATTACCGGCGCATCCTCGGGCATCGGGGCGGCGACCGCGTTGAGGCTGGCGCGCAGCCATCGCGGCCTGGTGCTCCATGCCCGGAAATCCGTCGAGGCGCTGGAGCGCGTTGCCGGCCTGGTGCGCGCCGAGGGATGCGAGGCCACGACCTTCCTGGGCGACTTGACGGACGAGGCGTTCGGCGACGGGTTGGTGAACGCGGCGCAGGCCAGCTTCGGCCGCCTGGACCATGTCGTCGCCAATGCCGGCTTTCCGATCCTGAAGTCCTTCGACGAGGGTTCTTCAGCCGATCTGGAATATGCGTTCCGCGGAAATGTCTTCAGCTTTTTCGCGATCGCGCGGGCGGCGGCCCCACAGCTTGCCCGCTCCGCCTGCGGCAGGATCGTCGCCATCGGCAGCTTCACCTCCCACACATTCCGCACGGATATACGCCAGTTTCCCATGTCGGCGTCTTCGAAAGGCGCGCTCGAGACCGCCGTGCGGAGCCTGGCGATCCACCTTGCCGGGCAGGGCGTGACGGTGAACTGCGTGGTTCCGGGTTTCATCGAGAAGGAGAGGGGAACCGAGGACAGCGTTCCGGAAGCCGAACTGGAAAGCTACCGCGCGCGCATTCCCCTCGGCCGGCCCGGTGCGCCCGACGATGTAGCGGCTGCCGTGCAATTTCTGCTCTCGGCGGATGCCGGCTACATCACCGGCCAGTCGCTCCATGTGAACGGCGGCCTGTTCGTCGCATGACGCCCGCCGGAGCGCGCTAGCCGCACTCTTCGGCCGATCTCTGCAACGCGTCCTCGAGCAGGTTTCTGGCTGGGAGATACTGGTCGTATAGCTGCTTGCGCACTTCCTGGATGCGGCAGAACGTCAGTTGTTCGATGGTGTCGCAGATATCGGCCAGCTTGAATTCGATGGTCGGGATGTCACCGGTCGCGGCGAGCGCGCGGATATAGGCCTGATACAGCGCGTTCTGCTTAGGCGTCATGTCGCGCAGGTCGCGAAAATAATCCTTGTCGGGAGGCGGGGTCGAGGCGCGAACAATCCTGATCGATTCGGCGCTCAGCCCCATCCTTTCCATGAATTCGTAGCCGCCTCCGCAGTGGAACAAGGCGTCGTGGAACAACGCCGCTTCCATCTGGTCGCGGCTGGCGTGCGGGTTGAGCATCGCCACGCGGACAGCGACCCGGCGGTAATGCTCCTGCCACGGCCTGCCGTTGAGATCGGACTTGCCGGCTGGCGCTCACCGAGATGCGCGACCAGGTCCTGGTATCGCCGGTCGGTTGGTTCCAGGAACATGTTTTCAATCCTTCCCGCTGGCCTTGCCACTGGAGATTTCGTCCGATCCGGGCAGGGGGCGAGCCGGCCGCCCCTGTTAGGGTCAGAGCGGATGGCAGATCCTTGCCGCGTCCAGCATGGCGGCGTGAAGATTCCGGCATGCCCAGGCATCGCCGACCTTGTACAGCGAGAACCGGCCTTCGGGATTGCTGACGATTGCCTGCTCGCGGGCGTCGGCCAGGGCGCGCAGGTCGACCTCGCCGAGGTTGCGGGAACTTGGCTTCAGCGCAAAATAGAGGTCGTCGTTCGGCAGGGTTCCGTTGTCGCCTATCGCCTGGTCGACCACCATTTCGCGCGTCTTGCCGCTGTAGGTATTCTGCAGGACGACGAGAAGGCGGTTGCCTTGCCGGCTTATCGATTGCGCCCTCGTGTCGGTCTCGATGCGCACGTCGTGCTTGTAGAGTTCGCTCATATGGGCGCCGAGATTGGTGCTGCCGATCTCGCGCCCGAACTCGCGGTCGGGGGTGACGATCGTCACCTTCGCGCCCCTGGCTGCGGCGAACTCGGCGGCCGAGGCGGCGGAAGCCGTGCCGTTCTCGTCGATCAGCACGATTTCGTCCTTCACGCCGGCTTGCCCGGAAAGAAGATCCCAGACCGACGTGGCCAGTTCGCTGCCGGCGAAACGGCCGACATTCGGCAACCCGCCGGTCGCCACGATGACGGCATCGGGCTTTTCGGCGAGGACGGTTTCCCCGTCGGCATAGCTGTTCATGCGCAGATCGACCTTCAGATGGTGCATCTGCTGCGCGAGCCAGGCGCTGACGCCGGACAGGTCGCGTCTCCACGTGGCGCGCGACGCAAGCAGAAGCTGCCCTCCGAGTTCGCTTGCGGCTTCGAAGAGCACGACCTTGTGGCCGCGCCGCGCGCAGATTCGGGCGGCCTCCATGCCTGCCGGACCGCCGCCCACGACGACTACCGTTTTCCTCGCCTTTGCCGGCTTCACGACCTGGGGAATGGTCGCTTCCCGCGAGGTGGCGACATTGTGCGCGCACAGCGCGTCGATGCCGCGAATGGCGCGGTCGACGCAGTAGCCCACGCCGACGCAGGGTCGGATGTCATGCTCCTGGCCGGAACGCAGCTTGTTGATGTGGTGGGGGTCGGCGATGAAGGCGCGTGTCATCCCGACCATGTCGACATAACCGCCCGCCAGCGCGTGCAGCGCGGTGGCCGCATCGGTGATGCGGGTGGCGTGGAAGATCCTGACCTTGTCGGAAACCTCGTCGCGGATGGCCTTGGCCAAGGGCAGGTAGGCCGCGGAAGGAACCCACATCGTCGGCCAGATGCGGGCCTCGGACTGGTAGTCGGTGGCCTGTCCGCCGACGACGCTGATGAAGTCGATCAGGCCGCTTCTGGCGTAGGTCGATGCAATGGCGATGCAATCGTTCTGCGAAAGCCCACCCTTGAGCATTTCGTCGCCCGGCATGCGCATGCCGATCACGTAGTCGTCCCCCAGGCGCCTGCGGACGGCTTCGAGGATTTCGAGGCCGAAGCGCATCCTGTTGGCGAGCGAGCCGCCATAACCGTCGGTGCGGTGGTTCATGGCCGGCGACCAGAACTGCTCGATCAGGGTGCCCGCCTGGCAGGATATCTCGACGCCGTCGACGTCGCCTTCGCGAACGCGGACGGCCGCCGCGACATAGTTCTCGATCGTGCGACGGATGTCGTGATCCTCCATGGTGGCCGGGAACGTTCCATGGATGATTTCCCGCAGCGAGGAAGGGGAGAAGGTCGGAAGCCAGTTCGTCAGGTCCCAGCGTTCGCGGCGGCCGCCATGCGTAAGCTGCACCGTGCAGTGGGCGCCATGCTTGTGGATGGCCGCCGCCATGCGCCGGAACTGCGGTATGACGGCATCCACGGAGCCGTTTATCTGGCCGTAGTAGAAGGAGTTTTCGGCGGAAACGGCCGTCGCTCCACCGAACTGGCTGAGCCCGACGCCGCCTTTCGCCTTCTCTTCCTGATAGGCGATGTAGCGGTCCGTGATGTTGCCGGCCAGCACGTAGCCCGGTTCATGGCTCGTGCTCAGGAAGCGGTTCCTGAGCGTGATGTTCCTGATCTGGAGTGGTTCAAAAAGCGGGTCGTAGGCGCCCATGAGCGTCTGGCTCCGTCAATGAATGCGTCGTCGCGATATCAGGTCAGGCCCAGCCGGTCCTTGGCCTTGTAGAAGGGGAAGACGAGGCGGGCGGCGCGCGCCTTTATCGACCAGTGGGCAACATCCTTGCGCTGTTCGATCAATTCCACCGGAATGTCCTCCATCCGGCGCTTGCCGGCGGCGAATTCACCGACGACCCGGCCGAGGTTCTGCGCGAGGTTGACTCCGCGCGTCGAGAAGCCGACGACCGAAAACACGCTCCGGCCGAGGCGTTGCATGTGGGGAAGATAGCTGTCGGTGACGGCGCAATAGCCTTCCCAGTAGCTGTCGAGGACGGTGTCCTCATCGGTAAGCTGCGGAAACAGCAGCTTCAGGCGGGAACGCGCGTGCCTTTCGCCATAGGCCCTCTTGTCGCCGAAAGCAAAGACCGCTCCGCCCGGGATCAGCCGGCCTTCCGGATCGAGCCGGCCGAAGCCGCCCGACTTGCGCGTATCGGTAAAGCAAAGGCCGGTCTTCAGGATTTCGCGGCGCAACTCGGGACGCAGCGGCCGCGTCGTGGCGTGGTAGAGGTAGACCGGAATGACCGAGCGCTGCACCTGCGGCAGGAAATCGCCCGTATAGGCGTTGGTGGTGACGAGCACCGTTTTCGCGCGGACGCGGTTCTGGCCATTGTGCACGATAACGCCGCCGGCGTCCTCCTCGATTTTGGTGGCCTGGCTGTGCTCGAAGATTTTTACGCCGGACTGGTCGGCCGCGCGGCCGAGGCCAACCGCCAGCCCGTAGGGGTTGACGGTGCCGCCCGTGGCGTTCCACCAGCCGCCGAGATAGCCCTGCGCCCCGAGGAGATCGCGGACGTCGGCGGCCGAGCGCCACTCGACATTGGCGCCGAACGCCTTCCAGTCCTCATAGACCTTGCGCACCTTCTGCAGGGCGGTGTCCGAATGGGCGGGCTGCATCCAGCCGTTCTGCACGGCCGAGCAATTGATCTGGAAGGCTTCCGCCTGGCGGAAGGCGGCATCCGCCCCGTTCAGCACCAGCTCGACCAGGGCCTGGCCCTTGCGCTTGCCGAGCAGCGAGACGACTTGGGAAGGGGACACCGTCCCGGGGAAGTGCGGCACGTTATAGCCGCCGTTTCGGCCCGACGCGCCGTTGCCGACGGCGCCGGCTTCCAGGAGAATGACGCTCACCCCGCCCATGGCGGCATGAATGGCCGCGTTCAGGCCGCAATAGCCGGCGCCGATGACGACCAGGTCGGCCGTCTCCTCGCCCGAAAGGACAGGATAGCGGCGTACGGGTTCTTTCAGCGTCCTCGTCCAGACGACACCGGAGAGACTGCTGTCGATAGGGCTCGCCAGGGACATGGTGCGGTTGCCTTGCTGTAGGGTTGCTTGGTGATTCAGATGAGGCCGAGACTGGCGCGGGCGCGGTCCAGCGCCTCGCGGGGCGGCGCCTTCAGGTGCCGGCGGTTGCTCTTGACGACGCCTAGCTTGAGGGAAATGTCGGTCATCGCCTCGAGATATTTCAGGGCGACCGTGCTGGAATCGAGAACGGGCACGCCAGTGCCCGGAATTTCGCCGTAGCCGGCAGCGCGCAGCAGGGGGCCGTAATAGGCACACCCTACAAGGATGACCTCGGCGCCGTCGCGGATGCAGTTGGCGGCGACCGCTTCGAGGCGCGGGATGAAGTTTGCGTGCGGATCGTCCACGGAACCGAGCAGAAGCCCGCCGTCCGATTCCGGCAGGATGCTGCGGACCGGATTGGCGATGGCGCGGCTGGACAGACCATAGGCCGCCAGGTCGTTCTCGATCGCGGCCACGGTCTTTTCCGAGACGGTGACGACCGCAAACCGCTTGCCCATGCTGAGCGCCGCCAGCATCGATTGCTCGCCGACGGACGCGACGGGAATGTCCAGCACCTCGCGCGTTTCCCAAAGGGGATCGTTCCAGCAGCCGAAATAGACGCCGTCGAAGCCGTCGTCGCGCGCTCGCAGGGCCGCCTCGACCATATGCACCGAGTTCAGGTGCTCGGCATAAAGCGAGCGCGTGAAATTGCCGCTTTGGGCCAGGAAGCGGAACTCCAGCTCGGTATCGGGCCTCAAGGCAGGGCGCACCACCGCGTCCAGCTTGTCCCACAGGCGGGAAAGACCGTCATTCCTGGTCGTGGGGTGTATCCAGCAAATCTTCACCGGGACGCCTCGGCATGTTGAGTGACCAGACTGTAATATGTTATAAAAAAATGTAAACTGGATTCTACCGCCGAACCACGCTGGTCAGGGCCGCTTCTTCGGCCCTGACGTGCTGTTTTGGCGACGAATTGGTCTCTGCCGGCAATCGGTTCGGCCAGACGGGCCAAAACCGTTTGCCTAGCGCGTTCGGCAAAACGTGCTAAACAATAGACGTTACAACAATTTGGAAGCTGCAAGGACATAATGATGGTGCAGGCCCTGGAAAGTTTCGCGCCCTTCGAGCGTACCGAGACGCTCGGCGTGCGTGTGCGCGAGCAACTGCGCCACGCCATCATGGCGGGTCTTTTCAAGCCGGGCGAGAAACTGACCTTGCGGGCCGTGGCGGCGTCGCTCGGGGTGAGCCTGACGCCGGCCCGGGAGGCGTTGTTCAACCTCGCGGCGGAAGGCGTCCTCGAACTGGGCGAGACGAACGGCTCGATCTACGTTCCCCGCCTCGACGAGGAAAAGCTGCGTGAGCTGATGAAAGTTCGCGTGTCTTTAGAAGGGCTTGCGGCCCGCGAGGCGACGCCTAACTTGAAGCCGAAAGACATCATAGAAATAAGTGCGCTGAACGACCAACTGATCGAGGCAAACCAGAAAAAGGAATACAAGCTTCTGATCGACTTAAACTGGAGTTTTCACTTCAGTATCTACAAGGCGTCGGGCATGCCCTTCCTGGTCCGGATGATCGAAAGCTGCTGGCTTCGGACCGGTTCCTACCTCAACGTGATCTATCCCGATTTCGCCAAGACCGACACCGGCATCCTCAATCACATAGCGATCCTGCGCGCGGTGCGCGAGGGCAATCCCGAGGCGGTCGCCGCGGCCGTCACGCACGACATCGAGTTTTCGGGCCAGGCGCTGCACGCGGCCGTCTGCGCCCAGCAGTAGGCTCCCCCTCCCGCAGGCGATGGTCGATAATTTCACTTGACGCCGATTTGATATAACAAATAACATTAGCCATCGTTTCGGGCGATGGAGCATGGAATGTTGAAGGCTGGAGCAAGCGCGCTGGTCACGGGCGGTAGTGGCGGCATCGGTTCCGCGATCGTCAGGATGTTGGCGGGCGAGGGCGTCAAGGTAATCGCGGCGTCGAACGACGAGGCCCGCCTGAAGGAACTCGAAGGCATAGCCAATGTCGAGACGTGCTTCGTCGACGTGACCGACGTTGCGCGGATGCAGGCGCTTTTCGCATCGCGGGAGATCGACATCCTCGTCAACGCCGCGGGCGTGCTGGGGGTGACGGGCACTTATTACTCCGTTCCCCACGAGTCGGCGCAGCGCATCATGGACGTCAATGTCGTCGGCGTTCACAACGCGCTGTCCGCCGTGGTGCCGGGGATGGTTTCGCGCAACCATGGCCACGTCATCAATATCGGCTCGATCGCCGGCCCGTATCCGTCGGCGGGGCAGCCGATGTACAGCGCCTCCAAGGCCGCCATTCACATCATGAGCGCCAACCTGCGGCTGGAGCTTTTCGGCACCGACGTCAGGGTGACCGAGTTGCGGCCGGGGCGGGTGCGTTCCGGCATGCATGCCGAGATGTTCGAAGGCGACCACGCCAGGGCGGCGGAACTTCTCTACGATCCGTATGAATGCATGAACCCCGAGGACGTGGCCGACGTCATCCGCTTCGTGCTGGCTGCGCCGCCGCATGTCTGCGTGGCGCAGATCGAGGTCGTGCCTACCCATCAGGTCATCGGCGGCACGAAGATGTTCCAGCGGGCGGCGAAATAGCCTGCCGGTCGCTTTCGGGCGCTGTCGCCCCAGGAGCTTTTGCATGAAGAAGAATTCACCTTCCATCGACGAGCGGTTGGAAATGCACCGCCGCATGATCCTGACCCGCCTGCTCGAGGAGCGGCTGGGCGAATTGCACAAGGCGGGCAAGACGCGCGGGCCGATCCACCGTTGCGACGGGCAGGAAGCGGTCGGGGTCGGCGCTACCGCCATGCTGTCGGCCGAGGATTTCGTGACCAGCACGCATCGCGGCCATGCCCACTATATCGGCAAGGGGCTCGATGTCGGACGCATCGCGGCGGAGATACTGGGGCGCGAGACCGGCTATTGCGGCGGACGGGCGGGGCACATGCTGATCGGCGACATTACCCAGGGCCTGATCGGCGGCAACGCCATCGTCGGCGCCAGCATCCCGGCGGCGGCAGGAATGGCCCTTTCCATCCAGGTCAGGGGGGCGTCCAACGTCGCGCTGTGCTTCTTCGGCGACGGTGCTGCCCAGACGGGCATCTGCCATGAGGCCATGAACATGGCGGGGCTGTGGAAGCTGCCGATGGTGTTCCTGCTGGAGCACAATCAATATGGGCTCACCGTGCACCAGAGCGTGCAGTCGCCCGTCGCGGACCTCAGCATTCGCGGCGCCGGCTATGCGATGCCGAGCGAGATCGTGGACGGCAACGACGCCGTCGAGGTCTATCGCGCGGTTTCGGCCGCCGTCGACCGCGCGCGCCGGGGCGAGGGGCCTTCGCTGATCGAGGCCAAGACCTATCGCTGGGAAGGCTTTTCGACCTCCGACATGGGCGGCTACCAGAGCGAGGAGGACCTTGCCGCCTGGAAGGCGCGGGACCCGATCCGCATCAGCTACGATTCGCTGGTGGAGGCCGTCGGCAAGGAACGCCTCGACGCGGTCGAGAAGGCGGCGGTCGCGGAAGTGGACCGGGCGGTGGAGCAGGCGCTCGCCGCGCCGCTTCCGAACTTCGCCGTCTTCGAACAATCCTCTCCTTACGCCGGGGCCGTCTGACATGAGCATGATGCGTTATGCCGAGGCCCTCAACCAGGCCCTGCGCGAGGAAATGCAGCGCGACCCGACCGTGTTCGTGTTCGGCGAGGACATCGGCCGCTATGGCGGCGTGTTCAAGGTAACGCGCGGGCTGATGGAGGAGTTCGGCGAATCCCGCATACGCGACACGCCGATCTCGGAGCAGGCCCTGGCCGCCATGGCCGTGACGGCGGCGATGACCGGCACCAGGCCGGTCCTCGAAATCATGTATGCCGACTTCATGCCGCTGGTGCTCGACGCGCTCATCAACCAGGCGTCGATCTACGAGTATCTGTGGGACGGCGTGACGATGCCGTTCGTCCTGCGCACGCAAGGCGGCGGCGGCGCCGGTGCCGGGGCGCAGCATTCCAAGAGCCTCGATGCGCTGGTCGCCCACATCCCGGGCATCAAGGTGGTGGCGCCCGTCACCCCGGCGGATGCGAAGGGGCTGCTCAAGTCCGCGATCCGCGACAGCCAGCCGGTCGTGTTCCTGGAGCACAAGCTGCTCTACAACCAGCGCGACGAGGTGCCGGACGATCCGGAGCACCTGATCGAGATCGGCAAGGCAAAGACCGTCACCGAAGGGCGGGACGTCTCGATCTTCGCCACTTCGCGCATGGTGATCGAGAGCCGGAAGGCGGCCGAACTGCTGGCGGCGGACGGCATCTCCGCGGAGGTGATCGACCTGCGCAGCCTGCGGCCGCTGGACCTTGCCGCGATCAAGGCTTCGATCGCCAAGACGCACCACGCGGTCGTCGTCAACGAGGGGTGGCGCTTCTGCGGCTACGCTGCCGAATTGTCGGCCACGATCATGGACCATGCGTTCGACGATCTCGACGCGCCGGTCGCGCGGGTGACGCTGCCGGACATGCCTGTTCCCTACAGCGAGCCGCTGGAAATGGCCGTGTTGCCGAATGCGACCAAGATCGCAGAAGCCGCACGAAACATACTCAAGTGAGGAGGGTCCGGTTGTGACCGAAATCACGGTGGTAGGCGCGGGCGGCGAATATATGGAAGCCGTCGTCGTCGTCGAATGGCACAAAAAGGCGGGCGAGCGGGTCGAGGCCGGCGAAACCGTCGTGACCGTGGAAACGGCCAAGGCGGCGACGGAAATCGAGGCGCCGGCTTCCGGCGTGCTTGCGGAAATAAGGGCCGGCATCGGCGAGGAAATCGAGGTCGGCGGCGTGCTGGGCATCATCGGCGATGGCGTTACGGCCCCTGCCGTGCCCTCGGCTGCCTTGGTGCCGGCGTCTTCGACAAGCCCGGCGCAGGCGCCCGCAGCGCCGGTGCCGCAGGGTAGCGACGAACGGCGCGTGGTGGCTTCGCCACTGGCCCGCCGTGTCGCCGCGCAAAGGAATATCGACCTCGCCGCGGTCGTCCCTTCGAGTCCGTCCGGACGCATCAAGCTGCGCGATCTCGATGCCCATGTGGCGGACAAGGCCGGCGGGGCTGTGGCGCCCCCGATGCTGCGCGAAGAGGCAAGCGTTCCCGCTTCGACCAAGGCCGGGAAAACGGCCGATGGCCTGAACATCCAAAGGCGCGGCAGTCGCCAGGGCGACAGGATCGTCTTCCTGCACGGCTTCGGCAGCGACGGTCCGTCCTGGCAGCCGCTGCTTGCCGCGCTGGGCAACGGCTTCGACATCATCCTTGTCGACCTGCCGGGGCATGGCCGTTCGCCACTGCCGCAGAATGCACCTTCGGTGAACGAGATGGCCGAAGCCGTGGCGCAGGCGCTCGACCAGGCGGCCGTCGACGATTTCCATCTGGTCGCCCATTCGCTCGGCGGGGCTGTCTCCCTGGCCCTGGCGGCGCGCGGTCGCCATGCCATCCGGTCGCTGACCCTGCTGGCGCCGGCCGGGCTGGGGCCGGATATCAACGGCGGCTTCGTTTCGGGCCTTGCCCGCGCGACGCGGACCGAGAGCCTGGCTCCCTGGCTGTCCAGGCTCTTTTGCGACGCCACGCTCGCCTCGCCTGCCTTCGTGGCGGCGACCATGCAGGCGCGCTCGGATGCCGCCCTGCGTGAGGCGCAACTGCGTATCGCCGAGGCGGTCTTCCCCGACGGGACGCAGGCGGCCGATTTCCGCCATGTCGTCAAGGGCATCGCGGCGCCGGTGAAGATCGTCTGGGGAGAACAGGACAAGGTCATCCCCATGCATCATGCCCTGGGCACTGGCGGGCAGGCGGCGCTGCATTTCCTGGCCGGCGTCGGCCACATGCCGCAGATCGAGGCCGCGGAAGCGGTTGCCAGGCTGGTGAAGCAGAACATCCGGGCGGCGTCGTGAACGGAGCCGTTTCATGACGCAGACCGTGATCGTAACCGGCGCCACCGGCGGCATCGGCCAGTCGGTCACGGAAGCGCTCGTGGAAAGGGGGTTTAAGGTCGTTGCGCTTGCGACCCGCAAGCCGGCCCTGGAAGCGCTCGCCCGGCGCACCGGTTGCGGCATGGCGGTCGCCGACATGACCGATCCCGACGCGGTGATGCGGGCGCTGGTTGCGGTAAAGGCTGACGCGGTCGTCCACACCGCCGGTATCCTTGGCCCGCAGGAGCCGATCTACCTGACGTCGCCGGAGACGGTTACCTCGCTGCTGTCCGTCAATGTCGCGGGAACCGTCAACCTGCTGCGGGCGACCGTGCCCGGCATGGTCGAGCGGGGGCGCGGGACGGTCGTGATGCTGGGTTCCGTCTGTGGCAGCGTCGCCGGCACCGGGCCGGGCGTCTACAGCGCGACCAAGGCGGCGCTTCAATCCATCGCTGCCAATCTGCGCTACGACCTGCGCGATACGGCGGTGCGGGTGAGCGAGATTCGCCTTGGCCGCGTCAAGACCGGCATTCACGAGCAGCTGGGGATCGATGCCGATCTTTATGACGGCTATGATTGCGTTTTGCCGCAGGATGTGGCGCAGACGATCCTGCATGTGCTGGACAGCCCGCCGGCGGTGGATCTTTCGATCATCGAGATGATGCCGACGCGGCAGGTCGTGGGCGGCACCTATTTTTCCAAATCGTGAGGACTGCATGGCTTCGCTTTTCTTCAGACTTGACGGCAAGGCGCACGAAATCGAGCTTTTTCCCGACCTCGCGCCGCAGACGATCGGCAAGCTGATCTCCGCGCTGCCGGCCGAACTGGACATCCATTGCGCGAAGATCGCCGGGCAGCACATTTTCTGGCACGCGCCGGTCGTGGCCGACATCGAAAAGGCGCAGGACATCCTGACCCTGCCGGCGGGAACCTTTCTCTATTGGCCCGAGCGGCAGTTCCTCGAACTGATCTATGGCGAGTTGCAGGCTGAAAAGGCGCAGGTTTCCGTGCTCGGCCGCCTGACCGGCGACATCGACTGGCTGAAGGCATATGGCCGCCATGTCGTCCAGAACCACGGACAGGGCCTGCTGCGGGCCGAATTGCTGGCCGGGGAGGGGTGCGAGGCCCTGGCCATCGCCGAGGACGAGCCGGCATCCCCGGCGCTGGCCGCCCTGCGGGCGGCGCGCCGGCAGATGTGGGCGGCGGCGCCGGAGGAGATGTACGGGCTGATGCGACGCACCGGCACGATGCTGCCCTACGGACCGCTGGCCATGGCCGAGGGCGAGTTGCGCAAGCTGCATGAATTGCTGTGGCGGCTGCGCAGCGATGCCTTCGGGATTTCCGCCGATCGTCGCGGCGACGTCGCCTGCTTCCTCATCGACGCCTTCAACGCCCGCATCGACGGCTTTTGCGCCCTGCATGGCTGCGGCGCGGTGCTGGATGATGCCAGGCCCCTGCTGAAGGAAGCCGCCACGGCGCCGCAGGCCCTGGAGGAACTTATCCTCTATACCGGCCGGGCCGCTGCCTGGCTCGACGCCTATATTCCCTGGAATGCGCTGAACGATGCGACGCTGGCGTCGCTGGCCAAACAGGACGTGCGCTGAATTACGCCGGGTGCCTGCCCGGCGTAATTCGGTGTTACGGGGCTACTGTTTGCCTTCGAGGTTGTTGAAGTAGAGAACCTCGACTTCCCGCAGGACGTCGATCGGCTCGTCGTCATAGGCCTCGAAGAAGCTGCCTTCGCCGCTTTCGATGGTGATGGCCCACTTTCCGGGCTGCGGGTTGAACGCGCAGGTCGGAAAGTTCATGTGATGATGCCAGGCGACCCGGCGGGCATCGATCTCGCGCAGCCGTTCCAGCATCGGCGAAGCGACCGGCTTGCCGGTGCCCCCGGCGGAGGCCGTCTTGGACGCGTCGAGGATGTCGTCGCCGTGCAGGATCTTCACCAGGTCCTTGTCGACTTCGGGGAAGCCCTCGGACCGGGCGATATAGGCGCGGCGCTCGCTGTCGTCCTCGACGACGATGGCATAGCCATCGGCATAGGGATTGTGCTCGCAGCCGGGGGAAAGCACATGCGAGTGCCAGGGCTTGCCTTTGTTATGCAGGCCCATCGCCAGATCGAGGCAACTGTCGAGCGCCACGATCGTGTAGGTGACGCCGCCATGCGTGACGGTGGATGGATCGCTCATGTCCGCTCCCGCGCCTCAGCTTCCGCAGCCGACGACTGCCGTCGCCGCGATCTCGACGAGCACGCCGGGCACCGGGAAGGCGACGACGAGGGCGGCGTTGGTGGGCCGTACGTCGCCGAAGATCTTGCCCATTTCCGGCCCGATCTGCTGGAAGATTTCCGGCGCCGAGACATAGGTGGTGATCTGAACGATGTCGCGCAGCGAAGCGCCGGCCGCCGAGAGCGGCTGCTCGAAATTGCGGATGATCTGCCGCAGCTGGCCGATCGGGTCTTCCGGCATCGCGCCGGCGGCATAGTCCATGCCGATGGTCCCGGAAATATAGAGCGTGTCGCCGGCCTTCACTGCGCGGGAATAGCCGTAAGCCTCCTCGAATTTGGAGCCCGAGGAAATGTTCTGTCTCTTCGCCATGTTGTTCTCCTGTTGTCTCGGTTAGGTCGGAAAGCCGTTGGCGAGCCAGCCGCCGTCGACATGCAGATGATGGCCGTTGATCATCCCGGCCTCGTTCCCGGCAAGGAAGCCGCAGGCGGCGGCAACCTCTTCCGGCTCGGCAAGGCGGCCGAGCGGCGTCTTGCGGCCTACGGCCTCGAGCTTGTAGATGCCACGGTCGATCAGGTCCTGAACCATGGGGGTGCGCGTGCCGGTGGGCGCCACGCTGTTGACGCGGATGCCGAGCGGGCCCCACTCGACCGCGAGCGAGTTCGTCAGCGCGATCACGCCGCCCTTGGACGCGCAATAGGCGGTGCGGCTGGGCGCGCCCTGGAAGCCGTAGACGGAACTGATGTTGACGATGGCGCCGCCGCCTTGCCGGGCCATCTGGCGCGCGGCCGCCTGGCACACGATCCAGGTGCCGACCAGGTTGGTGTCGATCACCTGCCGGAAGACGTCGATGCCATGCTCCAGCGCCGGCTCGACCACCACGACGCCGGCGGAATTGACGACCGCGTCGACGCCGCCGAAGGCCTCGGTCATTTCGGCTACCGCATCGCCGATGGCTTTCTCGTCGGTGACGGACGCTTCGGCGAAGCGCACCCCGCTTCCGAGAGAGGCGGCGCGGTCCGCGAGCCCTTTTCCGGGCAGGTCGATAAGAAACAGCTCCGCTCCCTCGGCAGCGAAGAATTGCGTGCAGGCCCAGCCGATGCCGTTGGCGGCTCCCGTCACCAGCACGCGCCTGCCTTTATGCCTATCCATGAGATTCCTCCAAGAATGAGAGTTATAACAAATTACAAAATGCCGGATAATACAAGGCGAAAGATGGCGCGTTCGCCGATCGCCGCCATGCTGCCCCGCGCGCACATCGGGGTGCTTCCTCGGGCGGCCCAGGGGCTCGGCGGCGGGTCGAAACCGGAAGTTTATGTAATCTACCGCCGCATAGGTGGAAAAATTACGTGGTTTTCGCCACATTCACCCCGGATTCCCATTGTTTCGTCGTGCCTTGCAATGTTTTTCAGGCAAGCCGTCGTCTCCCCCGTTTCATTAGCGCTTGCCAACTTCGGAATTTTGTTATTAATTATAACATCTACCTGTCGATGTCAGGGAGAAGCGACGTCGAAGCTAGAATCGTTGTCAACTGGGGAGCAGCAAATATGTGGAAGAAGACGATTTCTCGTCTGATGATGATGGCCGCCTGCGTGGCTTCGTTGGGGAATCTCCCGGCACATGCCGAATCCGGCGATACGCTCAAGGCAGTCAAGGCGCGCGGCTCGCTGCTGTGCAGCGGGCATAACGGCTCCTATCTCGGCTTTGCCGAAGTGGACGACAAAGGCCAGTGGCGCGGCTACGACATCGACCTTTGCCGGGCCATGGCGACGGCGGTGTTCGGCACCGACGAAGGGCACCTCAAGGTCGTTCCCGTCGGCTGGGCGCAGCGCTTCCCGTCGCTGCAGTCGGGCGACCTCGACGTGGTCATCAAGGCGACCGGTTGGACGTTCGGTCGCGATACCGACCTGCACCTGCAATTCACGCGCCCCTATCTCGTGGCTCCGATCCGCGTGATGGTCCACAAGAGCACCGGCGCCGAGCATATCCCTGACCTCAATGGCGGCACGATCTGCGTTCCCGCCGGCACGACCATCGAGCGCTACATGGCCAACTACGCCAACAAGCTCAAGCTGGACGTGAAGTTCGTGGCGATCGAGAAGTCGGAAGAGACCGACGCCGCCTACCTCTCCGGCCGTTGCGACGCCTATGCGCAGTGGGATGTCGTGCTGTCCACCGTGCGCCTCAAGGACAAGGATCCGGCCGAAAACATCATCCTGCCCGACGTGATGGCGGCGGAGCCGGTGGCCATGGTCATGCGCCAGGGCGACGACAACTGGGTCGATATCGGCAACTGGGTGCTCAACGCCCTGTGGCTGGCCGAAATGAACGGCATCACCAGCAAGAACGTCGATGAGGCCAAGGCCAACCCGTCCAGCCCCGAAGTGGCGAAGCTGCTCGGCGTTACCCCGGGCATCGGCAAGCAGCTCGGGCTCGACTCGGACGACTGGGCCTACAACGTGATCAAGAAGTACGGCAACGCGGCCGAGTTCTGGCAGCGCAACCTCGGCGACGATTCGCCCTACAAGCTGGACCGCGGCGTCAATTCGCTGTTCACCGAAGGCGGTGTCTTCTATCCTCTCGTCCTGGATTGACGCGGCGCGGGCCGGTAGTTCCGGCCCCGCATGCCCTTTATGGCGCGGACCCTCGCGGGTCCCGCCTCTTTTCGAGTGACCCCGACGATGCTCAAGCTTCTTAGAAACGCCAGGTTTCGCAACTGGGCAGCGCAGGCGCTGTTCCTGGCGGCTGTCGTCGGGGTGATCGTGTTCTTCGCGCTGACCGCCAGCGCCAACATGCGCGCCCAGGGGATCACCGCCGGCTTCGGCTTCCTTTTCCAGTCGACCGGCTGGGACATCAACTTCTCGCTGCTGCCCTACACGCCGAACGACCCCTACTGGAAAGTGCTGGTGATCGGAATGGTCAACACGCTGTTCCTGGGCAGCATATCGTTGATCCTTGCGACCATGGTCGGCATGGTCGTCGCGGCGGCGCGCACGGCGCGCAACCCGATGCTGAACGCGATCGGCACGATCTATGTCGATACTTTCAGAAACGTCCCCATCCTGCTGCAGGTCTTCTTCTGGTACGCCGTCTACACGCGGCTGCCGCCGCCGCGCCAGGCCTATTCGATTTTCGATACGGTGTTCCTGTCGGCCCGCGGCCTCTTCATCCCTGCCCTCGACGTATCGGCAATAGCGGCCGTCGGCGCCAGCCTTGCCGTTATCGTCGGGCTGGGCGCTGCGCTGTGGATCGCGCACGCCCGCCGTTTTGCCCGCAAGGAGCCGTCGCTTCGCCGCGCGGGCTGGCTCGCCGTGCTTGCATTGTCCTTCGCCGTTGCCCTGGTGATCCTGTTCGTCGGGCGAGGCGAGGAGGGCGCCGTGATCAGCGTTCCTGCGCTGAAGGGGCTGAATTTCCGCGGCGGCATCGCCATTCCGCCTGAATTCGCCGCGCTCGCCACCTCGATCATGATCTATGGCGGCACCTATATCGCCGAGGTCTTGAGGGCCGGCTTCCTGGCCGTCAGCCGCGGCCAGGTGGAGGCGGCCACGGCGCTCGGCCTTCGGCCGTGGGAAGTGTTCAGCCGTATCCGGCTGCCGCTGGCGATCCGCATGGTGCTGCCCACGCTCATCAACCAGTATGTGTGGCTGCTCAAGGCGACCACGCTGGGCATCGCCGTCGGCTTCACCGACTATTTCATGGTCGTCGCCGTCTCCATCACCCAGAGCGGGCACACGATCGAGCTGATCGCGCTGCTGATCGCCGGCTTCCTGATCGTCAATTATTCCCTGTCCACGATCCTCAACCGCATCAACAAGGCGGTAGCGATCAAGGGCCTGTCGACAAGCTGAGTATGGCCATGACCGACCTCGCGGATAGGGTGCCGTTGGCGCAACAACCTCCGAAACCCGGCAGCGGCCGGGTGTTCTTCGGCTCTCCCGTCAATTCGGCTGTCAGCGTCACCTGCCTGCTGCTGATCGGCTACGTCTTCTGGCACGTGCTGGACTGGGGCGTGATGAACGCCGTGTGGACGGATGCGGGCGGCCCCGAGGCATGCCATGCCAGTTCCGGCGCCTGCTGGGCGATCATCAACGCGCGCTGGCGACTGATCCTGTTCGGCCTTTACCCGTTCGACGAACATTGGCGCTCGGGACTGGCCTGCGTGGTGGTGGTCCTGACGGCGATTCTTTCATGCCTGCCGGTGTTCTGGCAGACCGTGCGCCTGGCCACGCTGTGGGTCTGCGGCTTCGCCATCTTCTACATACTGATGCGGGGCGGCATGCTCGGCCTGGCCAGCGTGCCGGAAGAAAAGTGGGGCGGCCTCTCCCTGACGGTCTTCATCTTCGCCAGCGGCGTACTCGTCGGCATGCCGGTCGCGATCGGGCTGGCCTTGCTGCGCCGTTCCACCCTGCCGGTCATCTCCCGCACGACCGGCGCCTTCATCGATGCCGTCCGTTCCCTTCCGCTGGTGTCGATCCTGTTCACGGCGGCGGTGATCTTTCCCTTCGTGCTGCCGCCCGGCTTCCAGGGGGAAAAGCTCTATCGCGTCATCGTCGGCTTCGCGCTGTTCTTCGCCGTCTACCAGGCCGAGATCATAAGGGGCGGCATCCAGTCCATCCCGGTCGGCCAGGACGAAGCGGCCAAGGCGCTCGGCCTGAGCTACTGGCAGCGCGTGCGCATGATCATCCTGCCGCAGGCGTTTCGCTACGCCCTGCCGCCGACCATCAACCAGATCGTCACGACCTTCAAGGAAACCTCCCTCGTGGTCATCGTCGGGTTTTTCGAGATCATGGCCTCGGGCAACGCCGCCTACGGCACCGGCGAGTGGACCTTCGCCTATGTCGAGGTCTACGCGTTCATCGCCATGATCTATTTCGCCTTCGTCTTCACGCTGTCGCGATATGGCGCCTATCTCGAACGCGTCATGCGCGTTGGCCAGCAATAAGGAGGCGACCGCCATGGAAACGAGACAAGCTGCCATCCAGCTCTCCCAGGTGAACAAATATTATGGCGCCTACCACGCCCTCAACAACGTCGACCTGACGATCTTCGAAGGGGAGAAGGTGGTGGTCTGCGGTCCGTCCGGCTCCGGCAAGTCGACCATGATCCGCTGCATCAACCGGCTCGAGGAACATCACGGCGGCCGTATCGTCGTGCTGGGCACCGAGCTGAACGAGGACCTGCGCAACATCGAGGAGATACGCCGCGACGTCGGCATGGTCTTCCAGCACTTCCATCTGTTCGCGCACATGACGGTGCTGGAGAACTGTATCCTGGCGCCGATGCTGGTGCGCAAGATGACGCGCAGCGATGCGGAAGCGATGGCCATGCGCTATCTGGAACGGGTTCGGATTCCGGAGAAGGCGGACAAGTTCCCGGGCGAGCTGTCGGGCGGCCAGCAGCAACGCGTCGCGATCGCGCGTGCGCTGTGCATGTCGCCCAAGATCATGCTTTTCGACGAGCCCACCTCCGCCCTCGACCCGGAGATGATCTCGGAAGTGCTCGACGTGATGGTCGACCTCGCCGGCGAGGGCATGACCATGGTGTGCGTGACCCACGAAATGGGTTTCGCGCGCAAGGTGGCGGACAGGATCGTCTTCATGGATCGCGGCGAGATCGTGGAGGAAAACACCCCCGACCGCTTTTTCGAGAACCCCGTGCACGAGCGCAGCCGGCGCTTCCTCGACCAGATTCTAGGTCACTAGACTGCTGCGCCGGCCCCGCTGGCTCGACGGCGACGCCGATAATCCGTGGCCAGTAGCGTAATGGTCACGCCGCCGATGATCCCGGCCATGGCGATCAGGAGCCGGACGGTCAGCGGTTCGCCGATAAAGACGACGCCGCCCAACGCCGCGATGGCCGGGACGGTCAGTTGGACGACCGCCGCGGTCGTCCGAGCGAGGTGGGGCAGGACACCGTACCAGATGATGTAGCCCAGCCCGGAGGCTATCGCTCCCGAGGCCAAAGCGTAGGCTACGCCCTCGGTTGTAGGGCGCGAGTAGGCGACACCGGCCAGGACAGCGGCAACGCCGATGGGCACGCAACGGATGAAATTGCCCGCCGTGTCCGCCAGCGGCGATTGCGACCCCCGGCCGATGAGCGAGTAGGCGCCCCAGGAAGCACCCGCGACGGCCATCAGAAGCGCCCCCGCCAAGGGCGGCGCGGTCAGGCCGGGAGAAACCAGGTAGGCCAATGCGACGATCGCGATGCCCATGCCTGCCCATTCGAGGAAGGCCGGCCTGTCGCCTTTGACGATCGCCCAGGCGATCATGCTGATCTGTACGCTTGCAAAAAGGATGAGGGCGCCGGGGCCGGCGCCGATCATCACATATGCGACGGAGAATGCGGCGGCATAGAGCAACAGGGCGGCTGCACCGGACCAGCTTCCCTTTAGTGCGCCCATCGGCCGGGTTTCCGCTCTGGCCCGGATGAACACGATGAGGGCGAGCACCGCCGCGCCGGACACCAGCCGTATGCCGGTAAAGGCGAGCGGGTCGATTGCGTCATCCGAAAGCGCGTGCCTTGCCAGAATCGAGTTCGTCGCGAAGGCAAGGATGGCGATCATGGTCAAAAGCGCCGTTCTCATTGGCGGAGGTAATCACCTCTAACGCCGTTCGGCAACAAGCGCCCGCGGGCTTGATCTCCTCTCGCTTTGCGCGGCGGTCTCCGGGCCACCCCGATGGGGTATCGATAGGTAAAATAGTAGCAAGTAAATTAGCCGGGCCTATACCGATGCATGCCATCTGAGGGAGCTTGGATGTCCTTCATGGGTAGATGTGGTGAGATGGCCTTCCGCCTTCGTCTGGAAGCGAACCGCGATCGTGACATGCGTCGCGGCGGCGATCTCGATTTCCCTGTCGACCGGCGTGCGCGTGCTGATCGGCGCGGAAGCCGACGCCGTCACCATCGCGGTCCGGCTGGTCCTGCCGTTCGTCATCGCGATACCGCTGGGCGTGGTCTGGTTCACCAAGCTGGAGAAGCTCGAAACCTCCTACCGCGAACTGCTGAAGGACGCCGCCAGGCTGGCAAAGTCCGCCAATTCCGACCCGCTGACCGGGCTGTTGAACCGCAGGAGTTTCACCGAGCAGTTCGAACTGGCGCAGGGGCACGATGTCCGGGGTCATTTTTTGATTGCCGACGTGGATTATCTGAAGGCCATCAATGACACGTTCGGGCACGGCGTTGGCGACGACGCGATTCTCAGCGCCGCCGTGGCTCTGCGCAAGGCATTGCCGGAAGCGAGCCTGATCGGGCGCATCGGTGGTGACGAGTTCTGTGCCTTCGTTCCCCAGCGCGATGTCGGCATGGAAGCGGCGACCCGGAATATCAACCAGATCGCGGCGAGGGAGTTCAGGCTGCGCAGCGGGTTGGATGATGCGACGCTCTCGATGTCTTTCGGCTACCTGGCCTGCAAAAGCCGCCTCGGCTTCAAGGATGCGATGAAGCTGGCGGACGATAGGCTCTACAATCGCAAGAGACGGCGGATGCTTCCCGTCCATCCGCTCGTCAGCAAGTCGATCGCCTAGACAGCAGTTTTTTCCAGTCGCATCTTCAGACGGGTCGCGGACGGCAAGGTGCGCCGTAGGCGCATTCAAGCGCGTCGCGATCCCATTGGCCAAGGCTGGCCGCCGCCTCGTAGGTGCTTTGCAGGAAGGCCATCAGCGCGGCCTCCGGGTCGGGTAAGGCGCGCATCGCGTCGTAGGGCAGCAGGAATTCCCCCAGTTCCTGCGAGAAGAACGCCTGCGGCGGCTGGACGGGTGCCGAGACGAAGCCGGTCGGCGCCGGATAGGCATAGGAATAGAAGGCCGGATAGTCGATCGGTCCGCCGCCCGGCCAGAACCCGGCGCTGCTCACCTCATGCGAATAGGCTTCCTGGGCGACCGTGTCGGCGAGCCGCGGAACGCCGCCCGGATGCAACGGCGCACGCCGACCCGAAAAGCGCGTCACCGCAAGGTCGAAGCTGCCCCAGAAGAAATGCACGGGGCTGACCTTGCCGAGAAAGCCGGTACGGAAGCGCGAGAAGACCTCGTGCGTGGCAAGCAGGATGCGCCACAGCCGGTTGGCGTAGTCGGGATCGTAGGAGGCGTGGACGTTGTCCTCGTCGAAGGCGATGGCGTTGGCGATCTCGCAGGGAAACGTCGTGATCGGCGTATGGAGCCCAAGCTCGGCAAGCGCCTCCATCACCTCGCCGTAGAATTCGGCCACGGGCTTGGCGACCAGCATGACCTGGCGGGCGCGGTCGTCGCTCGTCCTTATCCAAAGCACATGGTCGATGAAGTCGAAGTCGATCTGGAACGCCCGGTCGCCGGCGGGCATCGGCGAAGTCGTCAGACCGCGTGCGGTCACGTAGAGTGGGACATGCCAGGAGTGATTGAGCCACGGTTCGCGCATCAGCCGGACTTTGCCGACAATCTGGGTCCACAGATGCAGCGTCTCGTAGGTGCTCTTCCACGCCGCGTAGGGCAGCGCTGGCCAGCGTTCGACATCGCGTTCAACCGGCATGGCTCTTTCCCGTGGCTTCGGTGAGGTCAACGACAAGCCATTATAGGAGGCGCGGCAGGCGATTGGCCAGCCTAGGGATATCGGGACCGGTTATCTCCGCCTGCGGCGGGCTTCCCGCACGGTCGCTTCGATCAGGATGGCGAAGCAGCCGACCAGCAGGATCGCGCCGGCGAACAGCGGCGCGGCATGGACGGCAAGCGACAGCACGGCGACGATCCCGACCAGCGCCAGTGTCGCCAGCGACAGCCTGGCGTCGGCCAGGAACATGCCGACCAGTTCCCTGCAAACTTCGGCAAGGATGCTCAATGCAGGGCCTCCCGGCGCGGCTGCCGCAACAGCGAGGCAGCCGCGAGCCCGACCGAGAGGAACAGGGCGGCGAACAGCAGCAGCGCCAGGTCCTGTCCCGGCCAGTCGATGCCGAGACCCTCGCCGGTCCAGAACACGCCGAAGCTCGAGAGCATGACGCCGACGCCGAATTTCAAGGTGTTTTCGGGCACGTTGGCGAGCGGCTTGCGAACCAGAATGCCGATCACGCCGACACAGGCGCAGGCGGCCAGCGCCCCCATGGCGGCTGGCCAGAGCAGGCCTCTGCCGGCTCCCACGGCGATGACGATGAACACGACTTCCAGGCCTTCGAGCAGCACTGCCTTGAACGCCGCCAGGCCGGCCACCCAGCCGAGCGCGGCTTCGCCGCTCCCGGTTTTCAGTTGCGCCTGTCTGGATCGGAAGATCGCCGCCTCGTCATGAAGGGCGATAATGCCGGCGGCGCGCAGGATCGCCTTGCGCAGCCACCCCATGCCGAACAGCAGAAGGAGAACGCCGATGACCAGTTGGAGAAGGTGAAGCGGAACCCGGTCGAGCAGGGGACCGAGCAGGAGGATCAACAGTCCCAGCACCGCCAGTCCGGCGGCGGCGCCGAGCAGGGCCGGCTTCCAGCCGCGCATGGTTGCGACCGCCAGCACGATGGTAAAGGCCTCCACCACCTCGACCAGCGAGGCCGCGAAGGCCGAGCCGATCGCCGGCGCGGCGACGCTCCACGAAACGACGTCCATAACTCACCGCCTTGCAGCCTTGCCGTGTCCGCTACACCCTACCCCGCGAAATAGGATCGCGCGATAGGGCGCAGGCGTGACTTTGTGGCGAAAGAATCAATCGCGCGGCGCTCCATCCGTGCCGAACTTCGCCGGCAAATTCGTAGCCACGGAACAAATTCCCCCGCCGGAGCGGGGGAATGCCGATCGGTTCGGGGAAGGCGCTACTGCGGCATCTTCCCGCCGTTCTTCTTGCATTCGGCGCGGAATTTCTCGCGGTCCTTGCCGTGCAGGCCCTTGGCGTCGGCGAGCGACGAACATTGCTTGGAGATGGCGGTCTTTTCCGGCGATACCTTCGCCACCGGCTTCTTGGTGGTGGTCGTGGCGGTTGTCGTGGCAGGCGTGGTGGTTTTTGCCGCGGTCGTGGACGCCGCGAAGGCTCCGGTTGACAGGAAGCCTGCAACGGCGACGGAAGCAACGAGTGTCACGATCTTCATGGCGTTTCCTTTTTGGTCGAGACCCGGCCGTTCCGGATCCTGCCCGAACCATGACACCGGCTCTTTTCCCGAATTTTTCCCGCTTGTTGAATTTTGTTTCTGAATCTTGGCAGGCCTCGACGGGATCGGCGATCCGGTTGAATCAGGCCGGTGACGGCAATTCTCCATCGGCACGGCGCGCCCTATATGGGACCTGTCCCGCCCGAGACGGGTTGCCGGAGGGCGGTAGGTTCAAGGAGATCGAGATGGCGGCGAAGTTCAAGATAGGCGATCATGTCAGCTGGAATTCGGAGGCCGGCCGGGTAAGCGGGACGATCAAGGCGATCCACACCAGCGACTTCGACTACAAGGGCCACAGGCGGCACGCTTCGGAAGCCGATCCCCAATATGAGATCAAGAGCGACAAGACCGACCATATCGCGGCCCATAAGGGCGGAGCCCTGACGCTGTCCAGATGAGGCTGCCCTTCTACACGATCGGACATTCGACCCGTACGCTGGAGGAGTTTGCCGGCCTGCTGCGGGTCGCGGGTGTCGGGCAGGTCGTCGACATAAGAACGGTACCGAAGTCGCGGACCAATCCGCAATATAACGAGGATACGCTTCCCGGCAGCCTGGCCGCGTTCCAAGTCGGTTATGAGCGCATTGCCGAACTGGGCGGGTTGCGCGGCAAGTCCCGGTCCGTGCCGGCCGACACGAACGGGTTCTGGGACAACCAGAGTTTCCACAATTATGCCGACTACGCGATGTCGGACGGCTTTCGTCTCGGCCTCGACCGGCTGGTCGCCTTGGGCCGCGAGCGGCGATGCGCGATGATGTGCTCGGAGGCCGTCTGGTGGCGCTGCCACCGGCGCATCGTCGCCGATTATCTTATCGCGCGCGGCGAGGACGTCTTTCACCTGATGGGGCAGGACCGGGTCGAGCCGGCACACCTGACCGGAGGTGCCCGAATCCTGCCGTCCGGTTTGGTGGAATACCCGCGACCGATCCCGGAAACGCCTGCCGCCACCTCGCGGCCCGTATAGGCGACGGCTCCCGACGCACCGAAGTGTCGCGGTATCCTGCAAACCCGCCCGGCCTGCTTGCCGGTCGGGCGGCGGGTGCCTACCTCATCCTACAGGGAAACCCATAGAAGGAGACTCGCCTTGTACAACCATATCCTGATCACCACCGACGGTTCGGACCTGGCCCAGCGGGGCGTCGACCAGGGCCTGTCGCTGGCAAAGGCCCTCGGCAGCAAGGTGACGGTCGTCGTCGCCACCGAGCGGTTTCCCATACAGGGTGCGACGACAAGCTCCGGATGGGTCGGCAGCCCGGTCGACTACGAGCGATATGACGAGGGCCAGAAGCGGTTCGCCGGTGAAATCCTGTCGGCGGTCAAGGCCGAGGCGGGCAAGCTGGGGATCGACGCGAATACGATTCACGTCGCGAACGCCCACCCTGCCACGGCGATCCTCGAGGCCGCTGCCAGCCATGACTGCGACCTGATCGTGATGGCCTCCCATGGGCGGCGCGGAATAAGCCGCATGCTGATGGGAAGCCAGACCGCGGAGGTGCTGGCGCACAGCCACACACCCGTACTGGTCGTGCGCTGACCTGAGATGCCGGCTGGTGCCCAAGGGCATCAGCCGTGCTTGTCCGCCATTGTATCGTTGACGGCCTCGAGAACGTCCGCGAACTCGTTTTGGAGGATCGCCTCGTCGCGCTCCTCCGATGCGTGGATGAAGATATCTCCGCGATCCTTCTCGACCCAGTGTTTGCCGGTGCCGTGAGCACGAAGGTAGTCGCCGATCCGATGGATCGTCGAGTAGCCCAGATTTTTCTTCAGCCTGTATTTCATATGGTTTGCCGCCTCGGCGACTTTGGCCGTGGCGGTTGAAGGCGGCATCGGCCGGATCCAGGGGCAGCGCAAGGGCCACCTGCGGCGCGCTGCTGGCTCACGGCCGGAAACGAATGGGATCGCCGTCGCCGCCGACATGGCAATGGCGGGAGCGGGCTACACAGACCCGGCCGGTTGGGTAACGACCGATACCTTTGATCCGCAGGGTGATTTCCGATGCTGGCACCATTCTTTCGGCACAGAAATTGAAATTTCTTCAATTAAATCCGCATCATGCCCACAAATTTCTTTCCAACGCGCAAGATATCGACTTGATATCGGCAATTTTAGCCCATAGCATTGAACCGCTTCAATAAGGGATGGAGTTGATGACGAGGAAACGACCAACGATCGCGGATGTGGCTGCTGCCGCCGCCGTTTCGGTCGGGACCGTGTCCAATTACCTGAACGGCACCGCAAACGTCCGCAAGGAGACGGCGGATCGCATCGACGCCGCGGTGCGGCGGCTGGCCTACCGTCCGAGCGTGGTCGCGCGTGCCCTTTCCCATGCTAATGGAGCGCAACCCGAGGACCGGTCGCATTGCGCGCGCCTCGTGGTCGCCGGCTACATCAGCGTCGACTATCTGTGCCGGGTCGAGGTGCTTCCCCATCGCGATGACCGCATCACGGCTCATCACATCGAAAAGGCGCTCGGCGGGCCGGCGGCGAACGTCGCCGTCTCCGCGGCGGGCGTGGGCACGTCGGGCCAGTTCGCGCTCGATGTCGAACTGGCCACCGCCCTCGGCGACGACCCGGACAGCGACTGGGCGCTGGCGGAGCTGTCGCAAAAGAGCGTGCACGCCCTGCCCATCCGCCGCCCCTACAACAACCGCCTGTCGCGCTGCATCGTCTTCATCGAGGAAAACGGCAGCCGCACCATCGTCAACGAGCCCTTCGAATTGTCGGAGGTCGACCTGACCGGCCAGCTCGACGTCAAGCGGGAGGGGCGGCCCTGCTGCATGCATATCGAGGGCTACCACTACGACCGGATGCGCGGCTCCATCGACCGTTTCCATGAGGCGGGCTGGAAGGTCAGCCTGCACTCGGCCGGCCTGCCGGCGTCCTCGCACACGCCGGACGCCTTTCTGGACCTCGTCAGCCGCATCGACCTCACCTTTGCCGGCGACCGGCTGATCCGCGACATCTTCGATATCCGCCTGCCGATGCAGGCGCTTGTCGCCGAGATCAGGACGCGCCTTTCGGGCCTTGCCCGTCGCGGCCATCTCGTCATCACGTTCGGCGCCTACGGGGCGGTGGTGTTCCCCGCCGACGGCTCGGCGCCGATCGAGGTTCCGGCACTGCCGGTCAAGCAGGTCGATGCGACGGGGGCGGGCGACAGCTTTGCCGGCACCTTCCTCGCCTACTGGATGAACGGCGCCACGCTGGAATACGCCGCGCGCCGCGCCGCTGCCTCCGGCAGCCTGACTACCACGGTAGAGGGCGCGCAGGGGCTGATCGCCTCGCATGACGACCTTACCGCCGCGCTCGCCGAACTGGGGACGCAGGCGGCATGAAACCCGTTTCGCTCGCGCGAACTTCGCAACAGACACCGGAAAAGAAAGGCCAGCCAATGGTTTTCAAGATGAAGGGGATCGTGAAGCGCTTCGGCGGGCTGACGGCCCTCGACGATGTCGATTTCGAGGTCGCGGCGGGCGAGGTCATGGCGCTGGTCGGCGATAACGGCGCCGGTAAGTCGACGCTGATCAAGACGATGTCGGGCGCGCACATTCCCGATGAAGGCACGATCGAGATGGAGGGCCGGAAGGTCAATTTCCGCTCGCCCCAGGATGCCTGGAGCAACGGCATCGCCACCATCTACCAGGAGTTGGCGCTGGCCGGGAAGATGAACGTCGTCGACAACGTCTTCCTCGGCAGGGAAATGAGGAAGCCGCTGCTCGGCATTCCCTTCCTCGATACGTCGGCCATGCGCAAGCGCACCCAGGAGTTGCTGCGCCAGCTCGATGTGCACATTCCGAACATCGATTCCTGGGTGGAATCCATGTCAGGCGGCCAGCGCCAGGGCGTGGCCATCGCCCGTGCCCTCAACATGGATGCGCGGCTGATCATCATGGACGAGCCGACTGCGGCCCTTGCCGTGGCCGAGGTCCGCAAGGTGCTCGATTTCATCGTTCGGCTGCGCGAAAGCGGCAAGTCGGTCGTTCTCATTTCGCACAATATTCAGGACGTCTTCGAGGTTTCCGACCGCATCTCGGTCATGCGCCACGGGCGCTGCATCGCGGTCCGCGAGACGAAGAAGACGACCCCGCAGGAGATCATCGGCCTCATTACCGGGGCCCATGAAGTACCCGCCGCTGCCTAGGGAGCAATACCGGAAATCGAACCGGACGGCCCTTGGACAGGTGTGGACGAGTGGGCGATGGGCGCCCGTTCAACGCAAACAGTAGAGTAGACGGAGGAGTAAATGACCAGACTTATGAAGACCTTGACGGCTGGCCTTCTGGCGGCCGTCGCGATTTCGAGCGCCGCCATTGCGCAGGACAAGGTGCGTGTCGCCTTCATTCCGCAGATCCAGGGCATTCCCTACTACGTGGCCATGGAGAACGGTGGCAAGAAGGCGGCCGAGGCCTTTGGCGTCGACTACATCCAGCAGGGGCCGACCACCACCAACGCCGCCGACCAGCTCCGCATCTTCGAGAGCTTCGTCAACCAGGGCGTCAACGTGGTCGCCGTGTCGCCGGACGACGTGGAAACGCTGAAGCCGGCCATCGCCAAGGCGCGGGCGCAGGGCATCCACGTCATCACCTCGGACGCCGACGCCGCCGGCAGCGAGCGCGAGTTCTATGTGGCGCAGGCCATGGACAAGGACCTCGGCTACACGATCCTCGACGAGATGGTGAAGCGTATCGGCAAGGACGGCAAGGTGGCCATCATCTCCGATGCGCCGACCATCGCCAGCCTCAACGCCTGGATCGCGGCGATCAAGGAACGTGCGGCGAGCGAATATCCCGATCTCAAGATCGTCTCGGTCGACCACACCGACGGCACCGCCTCGCGTGCCTTCCAGTTCGCGACCGACGCCATGACGCGCAACCCCGACCTCGGCGGTATCATCGGCATCGCTTCCACGACCTGCCCCGGCATCGGCCAGGCGGTGGAAGCCGCCGGCAAGCAGGGCCAGATCGTCACCACCGGCTTCTGCTCGCCCAACACCATCAAGGACTACATGCTTTCCGGCGCGCTCACCTATTCGGTGCTCTGGAACCCGTCCGACCTCGGCTACCTCACGGTCTGGGCGGGCAAGCAACTGGCCGACGGCAAGGCGTTCGACGCTTCGCCCAAGGTCGAGGGCCTCGATGCCAACGTGCAGTGGCTGGCCGACCAGAAGATCCTGCTTCTCGGTAATCCGATGATCTTCACCAAGGAAAACATCGAGCAGTTCGACTTCTAAGTCGAAAGCTCGCAGTACCCTGCGCCCGTCCGGGCGCGGGGCACCCAAGGCAATGGCCGTCAAGCCGGTCCTGCCGCCAGGGCTTGCCGAAAAGCCCTCTTGAATCGAGAGCCAGGGAAAATGACAGCCGTGACCGATCCGCGTCCAGCGTTCAGACTTGTATCGCCGACCGCCTCGCGCGAGATCGCGCTGCTTGCCACCATCGTCGTGGTGGGGGCGGTGTTTTCCCTGGCCTCGCCTTATTTCCTGACGGTTTCCAACCTGGTCCAGACCCTGCGGGCAGGGCTGGAACTGGCGATCGTGTCGGGCGGCATGACGCTCGTCATCATCATGGGCGGCATCGACGTCAGTGTCGGCGGCATCCTCGCCGTGTCGGCCATCATCATCGGCAAGGCCTACCAGGCAGGCCTGCCGGCCTTCGCGGTCGCGCCCATCGGCCTTTTCACCGGCACCGTGCTCGGCGCCTTCAACGGCGTGCTGACGGCCAAGCTCAAGGTGCCGCCCATCGTCGCCACGCTCGGCTCGATGTATGTGTTTTCCGCCATCATGTTCCTCGTCATCGGCGGAGCCTGGATCGCCGGCCTGCCGGGCACGCTTTCGCCGCTCGTCAACGGCACGGTCGGATTCGTGCCGGCGTCGGCCATCGTCATCCTCGCCGTCTATCTCGCCTGCTGGGTGGTGCTGCGCCGGCTGCCCTTCGGCCGCCACATCTATGCCATCGGCTGCAACGAGCAGTCCGCGCGCCTGGTCGGCATCAATGTCGACCGCACCAAGATCGCGACCTATGCCATGCTCGGTTTCCTGGCGGGGCTCGCCGCTCTGCTCTACGTGGCCCGGATGCGCAATGTGGAGATCAACATCGGCACCAGCATCGCCTTCGAGGCGATCGCCGCGACGATCCTCGGCGGCACCAGCATCCGCGGCGGCGTGGGAAGCCTGCTCGGCACGCTGCTCGGCGTCGTCTTCATCCGCATCATGCAGAACGGGCTGGTGCTCGTGGGCATCTCCTCGCTGTGGGAGACCGTCATCATCGGCGGCCTGCTCGTCATCGTGCTCACGGCCGATGCGCTGGCCAGCCGCAACAATCCGAGGTCGCTATGATCGCTCGCAACAGCCGCTTTTCGGCTTCCGATCCGCTGAGGGCGCGCCTTCTTGTCCTCATCGGGCTGTGGATCGTCTCCATCGTCGCGATGAGCCTGCTGTCGCCCTATTTTCTGCAGGCGAGCACCGTGCCCTACCTGCTGCAATATGTGCCGGTGCTGGGCCTGCTCGGCCTCGGCCAGACGTTGGTGGTGCTGGCGGGCGGGCCGGGCATCGACCTGTCGGTCGGCGCGATCGTCTCGCTGGTCAGCGTCATCGTCGGCGCCCTGCTGGCGGTGGGCCTGAACATCTGGCTGGCCTGCGCGGCCGGGCTGGTCGCCGGCGCGCTGTTCGGGCTCGTCAACGGGATCCTGGTCAACTACCTGCGCATTCCCTCGCTGATGGCGACGCTGGCGACGATGTTCGCCTATGGCGGGCTGGCGCTGGCGACCACGGAAGGCCGCCCGTTCTCCAACTTCCCGGCGGGCTTCGCCTGGCTCGGCCTCGGGCAGACCTTCGGCATTCCCAATGCCTTCCTCTTCGTGCTCCTGCCCGTCGCCGTCATCCTGCACGTCATGCTGACGCGCACCGTGATCGGCCGCCACATCATCGCCTGCGGCAACGACGACCGCGCCGCCCATCTGTCGGGGCTCGATGTCGCCCGCATCCGCACCGGGCTTTACGTGCTTTCCGGGGTGCTTTCCGCGATCGGCGCCATCATCGCCATGTCGTGGTTCATGGCCGCGCGGCCGGATGCCGGCAAGGGCATGGAACTGCTGGCGGTGACGATCGCGGTGCTCGGCGGCACCCATATCTTCGGCGGCACCGGCGGCGTTCCCGGCGCCATCGTCGCCATACTGATCGTCACGACGCTGCAGATCGGCCTGCAACTCGCCAACATCTCCGCCGCCTGGCAACTGGGCGTGATCGGCGTTCTGCTGATCGGCTCCGTCTCCAGCCTCGGCGGCCTGAAGCTTCGCTGGAGAACCGGCTCCTGATGAGTGACATCGACGTTCTTTGCATCGGCGACCTCGATGTCGACATGTTCATTTCGGTTCCCTCCATCCCCGGCTTCGACCAGAAGGTGGCGGGCCGCAACCATGGGCAGAAACCGGGCGGGATGGCCGCGAATGCGGCTGTCGCCATCGCGCGCTTCGGCCTGAAGAGCCGGTTGATCTCGGCGGTGGGCGACGATTCCGCCGGCACGTTCGCGGTGGCCGAGATCGGGCGCGAGGGCGTCGACCTCGGCTTCCTTTCGCGGCGGGCCGGCATGGAAACCTTCATGTGCGTGGTGCTGATCTCGCCTTCCGGCGAGAAGTCGCTGATCAAGCTGGAAACCGACGCCTACCTCCCCTCCGTCGCCGACCTGCACGAAGGGGCCTTCGCGGGCGTGCGCCACGTCCACCTGACCTACGGTTCGTCCGAACTGTCGATGCAGGCGCTGCGGCGCGCCGCCGCCTCCGGCCTTTCCACGTCGCTCGACCTCGAGCCGCCGGATATCGTGCGCGATCCGACCCGCCTCGCCGAGGTGCTTTCGCTGGTCGACACGCTGTTCCTCAACGGCGAGGCGCTGGACGTGGCGTCCCGCGTGCTGGGCGGTCCGCTCGACGTCACGCGGCTGCGCAAGGGCGGGGAGATGATCGTCACCCTCGGCGCCAGGGGTTGCCGGCGCATCACCGCCGAGGGCAGTGCGGACATGCCGGGCTTCGCGGTCTCTTCCGTCGATACCACCGGCGCCGGCGATTGCTTTGCCGGCTCCTACATCGCCTGCAAGCTTAGCGGCGGCACGCCTTCCCGATGCCTGGAATTCGCCAACGCGGCGGCAGCGCTTGCCACCCTCGACTATGGCGCGCAGGCCGCCATGCCCGTCCGCTCGCGGGTGGAAGAGTTTCTGGAACGACGCGGGCAGCCGGCTGCGCGCGGATACGACGATCCTACTGGAGTGACCTATGCCTGAACGCAGGTTCGACCATGTCGCTGAACTGGAAGCCGCAGGCCTGTCGGGGCCTGACGAAGCCACCCTGCATTACCTGTGGCAGATCGTCGATGAAGGCGTGCTCGGCGCCAGCCGCCATGTCGCGCTCGGCAACCAGCTGATCCTGCACCTGATCGAGGCGACGTCCGGTTCCGAGGAAGGGTTGAAGCGCGCCCGCATGGCCGCCGACTTCATCGCCCGCACGCGCGGCCACGACACGCCGGTCATCGGCAACAGCCTGAAGCTGTTGCTGGCCGGCCTCGACGATATTGCGCCCGGCGAGCAGGCGCAGGCGCTGCGCGACCGGGTTCGCGAATGGGATATCGCCGCCGCCGAAAGGAAGGAGCGGCTGGTCGCCAGGGCGGTGCGCCATCTCGGCGCCGTTCGCGGCGTCATGGCGTTCGACTACTCAAGCACGGTGTCCACGATCGTCATCGGACTGGCCAAGGCCAAGCCCAACCTGGCGATCGTCGTTCCGGAGAGCCGTGCCATCGCCGGCGGGGCACGCTACCTGGAAGAGTTCCTGCCGGCAGGGCTGAAAGTGCGCTTCGTGCCGGACGCGGCCATCGACCATGCGCTGGAGGCCTGCGATGCCGCGCTGTTCGGCGTCGAAACGCTACGCGCGGACGGCAGCTTCCTCAATACGATCGGCAGCCGGATGATCGCGCGGCTGGCGCCGCTTTCGGGCGTCGAGATCTTCGGCTGCACCGATCTCTTGAAGCTCGACTTGCGAAGCTATGAGGGGCATAGGCCACCGCCGGCCGTGCGCAGCTACGACACGGTGCTGCTTGAAGGCCTGTCGATCGAAAACCTCCGCAATGTGGATACGCGCGCGCCGGAACTGGAAGTGGTGCCGGCGGCGCTGACCACCGCCATCCTGACCGAATACGGCCCGGTGCCGCCATCCGCGATCTGGGATCTCGGCCGCAAGGTTTTCGGGGTCGAAGGAGCCGGCCGATGAACGCGATGATGGAGCGCGAGATCGAAGCGCAGGGAGAGCTGCTGGCACAACTGCAGCCGCAGCTTGCCGCACGCGCCGATGAAATGGCGCCGCCTGTAGGCCGCGTCCTTGTCGGAGGTTGCGGCGATTCCGCCTTCGCACCGCGCGCGCTTTGCGGCGTGTTCGGGGCGCTCGGCCAGCCCTTCCTGTCCCGGACTTCCATGGAACTGGCGTCCTTCACCCGGTTCGAGGCGGGCGACTGCGTCGTCCTCTCCTCCATATCCGGAGGCACCAAGCGCACGGTGGAGGCCGCGGAAGTGGCCCGGCGCGCCGGCGCCCGCACCATCGCCATCACCTGCAACGCCGACAGCGCGCTGGCCGGGGCGGCGGACGAAACGATGCTGCTGCCCTACCAGCCGCTGTCGCGCAAGACGCCGCATACGCTCGACTACACGGTCACGCTTTTGGCGCTGGTCGAACTGGCGCGCCGCTTTTCGGGCCGGCAGGCCGATGCGGTAAAGCCGGTGCTCGCTGCGGTTCCGCGGGCGCTCTCCATCGCCCGGCAGGCCGCCGCCGCCACTGCCTCCGGCTACCGGCCCGGTACGAAGATCGTGGTGCTGGGAGCCGGCCCCGACCTCGGCACGGCTGAATACGGTGCCGCCAAATTCCACGAGGCAGGCGGGCTGATCGCCATCGCGGCGGAAACCGAGAACTTCGTGCATGGCATGAACTTCATGCTGGAGCCGCAGGACACGCTGATCGCGCTCGGCGGAACGCCGGCCGGCCTGACGCGCGCCCGTCAGGTCGTCGCGGCATTCGAGGGATGGCTCGGCAACGGCTACGTTTTCGCGGCGGAGAAAAAGTCGGGCGAGGCGTGGCAATCCGCCTTTTCCGCCGTGCTCGACACCACCTTCTTCCTGCAATGGACCTGCCTCGCCATTGCCGACCAGCTGGCGTTTCCGCTGGAGGAGCCGCGCGCGGGACGACTGGACGGCTCGACCTATCTTTCGATCCAGCGCCAGTTGATGGCCGATTGAGGACAGGCCGCAGCCGTCCGTGGATGGCTGCCCGGTCGTCGCCTATCGCGCTGCTGCCATTCAGCGGCGAACCGGTGCGTCTTGCCGCAGCGGAGAGCAGTACCGGCCTGCTTCCGCTATTCGGCCGAGGCCGCCTCGGCCCGCCTGGCTGGCCACTCCCTTCGATCGCTCACGAGGCCGCAACCGGCGTACATATCGGGTCGTCCGGCGCTACCGGCCGACGCCTCCTGTCGCTGGTCCGTGCGCGCACAAACCGCTTGCGTCCCTGCGTAAGCTCTGCGATATTGAATACATTTACTAAGCGTTAGTCTACAATAGCGCGGTGAATTGCATTCAATAACAGGGAGGAGACGTTGCTCGAGAATTTCACGCGAAAACTCGCCGTCGTGGCATTGTCGCTCGGCCTTGGGGCCATGGCAGGCATGGCGCAGGCGGACGAACCACTGAAGGTGGGCTTTGTCTATATCGGTCCGGTCGGCGACGCCGGATGGACCTATTCGCACGACCTGGGACGCAAGGCGCTGGAGGAAGCGCTGGGCAGCGCCGTCGAGACGGTGGCCGTCGAGAACGTGCCGGAAGGCCCGGAAAGCCAGCGGGTCTTCGAGGATCTCGCACGGCGGGGCAACAAGCTCATTTTCGGAACCAGCTTCGGCTATATGGACCAGATGGTGGCCGCTGCCGAGCGCTACCCCGATGTCAAGTTCATGAACGCCACCGGGTTCAAGACGGCCCCGAACCTCGGCACCTACATGATCATGGCCGACGAGGCCCGCTACCTGGAAGGCATGGTGGCGGCTTCCGCCAGCCAGAGCGGCAAGATCGGTTTCGTGGCCGCCTTCCCGATCCCCGAGGTGCTTCGCCACATCAACAGCTTCACGCTGGGCGCGCGCTCGGTCCGCCCGGACGCGACGGTGCGCGTCGTATGGACGTCCACCTGGTATGATCCGAATGTGGAGCGCCAGGCGGCCGAAAGCCTGGTGGCTGCCGGCGTCGACGTTCTGGCGCAATACCAGGACACGCCCTCGACCGGGCAGGTTGCCCAGGAAGCCGGCATAAAGTGGACCGGGTTCAACGCCGACATGTCGAAATTCGCGCCGAAGGCCTGGCTGACCGGAACGGTCTGGAACTGGGGGCCCATCTATATCGATACCGCCAAGGCGGTAATCGACGGAAGCTGGAAGCCGGATCCCGTCTATGGCCACATGAAGGACGGGACCACGGGGCTTGCTCCCTATGGCGAGGAAGTGTCCGCCGAAACCCGCGAGAAGGTCGAGGCCAAGCGCAAGGAGATCGAAAGCGGTGCCTTCGCGCCGTTCACGGGCCCGCTCAAGGATCAGGACGGCAAGGAAGTCCTGGCAAGCGGGCAGGTGGCGACGCTCAAGGAACTGCTGGAGATGAACTATTTCGTCGACGGTGTCCTCGGCTCCGCCCATGGCAAGTAGGCCCGCCGGCGGCGAGCGGGGCAGGGCCGGCGCGTCCGGCGCCCTGCTTGCCGAAGCCCGCAACGTCTCCAAGGCCTTTACGGGCGTGCTGGCCAACGATCGCGTGGATTTCGAGTTGAGAGCCGGCGAAATCCACGCGCTTCTCGGCGAAAACGGGGCCGGCAAGAGCACGCTGGCCTCGATCCTTACCGGTCTCTACAGCGCCGACAGCGGCGAGATACGGGTGGCGGGCCAGCCCGTCTCCTTCCGCAGCCCGCGGGATGCGCTGGCCCGGGGTGTCGGGATCATCCACCAGCATTTCCATCTGGTGGACCGTTTCACGGTCGCCGAGAACATCGTTCTCGGCGATACCAGGCAGGGGTTCTTCATGTCTCCTGCCGGCATCAGGCGGGCGGTGGCCGATCTCGGCGACCGCTACGGCCTCGAAATCGCTCCGGACGCGACCGTCGCCGAGCTTTCGCTCGGCGAACGCCAGCGCGTGGAGATCGTCAAGATGCTGGTGCGGGAGGTCGATGTCCTGTTCCTCGACGAGCCGACGGCCGTGCTGGCGCCGGGCGAGGTCGAGGCGCTGTTTGCCACCCTGCGCAGGATGGCCGATGACGGCAAGGCGATCGCGCTCGTCACCCACAAGCTCAACGAAGTCTTTTCCATCTGCGATCGCGCCACCGTCATGCGCGGGGGCAAGGTGGTCGCAGCCGCGGCGATCAAGGATTTCACGCCGGAAACCATCGCCCGCGCCATGGTCGGCCGCGACGTCGACC